>Ga0105047_10005142_pt1 | contig 22578 bp, 16 predicted proteins | sample MAT04_FD_78384 | JGI IMG/M metagenome (GOLD analysis project Ga0105047, IMG submission 78384) | Freshwater microbial communities from Lake Fryxell liftoff mats and glacier meltwater in Antarctica - MAT-04 (megahit assembly) | ecosystem: Environmental > Aquatic > Freshwater > Ice > Liftoff... | reverse complement strand
GGCACTGCGCGATGCCAGCCGATCCAGATGCGGGGTTTGAATGACGGGATGCCCCATAAAACTGTAGTCCGTCCATGCCTGATCGTCCGAGAGAATCAGAACGACGTTGGGTGGCGATTGAGCGGTACAGCTTTGTTGGAAGCAAATCGCGAGGCACACGCCAAGCGTCGAAAACCATGTAGAGACAATTTTCATGTTGTGTTCCTGATTTCACGGCGTTGATGACGCCTGTCCTTACCTACGAATTTGAGCCCCCTGCACGCTTGTCGTGCAGGTGAATGTGTTTTGTAATTAGCCATACGAGTCCACCGACTCCGTCCCCGGCTCGCTTGTCGAGCCGGAACGCAAGTCGAAAACTTTAGCTACTTCCGGGCAAGCCAACAGCGGGCAAACAGTTTGTGGGTATTGACAAGGCGATTCCTGAACACTAGTTCGGGATTCTGTTGCACTTTACACTTTGTCGCTGACATTGTCCTTTCCCAAGAGATCACTCATGGCCAATCTGTTTCCGGACAAAGAAATCGAATCGCTGCGTCGAGAACTCGAACGCCACAACCGGCTGTACTACGTCGATGCCAAACCGGAAATCACCGACCGCGAATACGATTTCTTGATGGCGAAGCTAATCGCACTGGAGACCGCGCATCCGGAGTTCTATTCGGCTGACAGCCCCAGCCTGAAAGTCGGCGGAGCACCGATCGAAGGCCTTCAGCAAGTTACACATCGCGTGCCGATGTTGTCGATCGAGAACGCATTTGAAGAACAGGAACTCGTGGACTGGGACGCAGGGCTTTGCAAATCTCTGGAACGTGAATCACTGAAATATTCGGTTGAATATAAGATCGATGGCGTCGCCATTACGCTCGTTTGGGAAAACGGCACACTTGTTCGCGCCGCCACACGAGGCAACGGTGCGGTTGGCGACGATGTCACATCAAATGCTCGAGTCATCGCCGGTGTGCCGTTGCGATTGAATACCGACAAACCGCCTGCGTCGCTGGAAGTGCGGGGCGAAGTCGTCATCCTGAACGAAGAGTTTTCCGCATTTCAGGCGGCACAGGTGAAAGCAGGCGCGGAACCGTTCAAGAATCCTCGCAATGCAGCAGCAGGAGCATTGAAACTTCTCGACCCAAAACTCGCGCGTGAGCGAAAACTGAGATTTCTGGCACACGGAGTGGGATATGTCGAAGGCGTCGCATGGACGTCATATGGCGATTTTCTAAAATCCATCCGTGATCTGGGAATCCCAACAACTCCTGAAGTCTCACACGCAGTTGGCTTTAAAGAATTGATGCGAGTCTGCGCGGAGATGATTGCCAAGGTTCCGGAACTGTCATTTGAAGTCGATGGACTTGTCATCAAGCTCGACTCCCTGGCGGATCGCGACCAGCTTGGCGCAACATCCAAGAGTCCACGTTGGGTGCGAGCATACAAGTGGGAACGCTATGAAGCTGAAACACGAGTTCGCGGTATTACAATTCAGGTTGGAAAAACCGGGGCCATGACACCTGTTGCTGAACTTGAACCTGTCGAAATCGCAGGCACTAAGGTCTCTCGGGCCAGTCTACACAATCGCGATGAACTGGATCGACTGGGAGTTCGCATTGGCGATCTTGTTGTCGTGGAAAAAGCCGGAAAAATAATTCCACACGTGCTGCGCGTGAATGAGGTGGTTCGTACCGGCACCGAAGAACCATATCTGTTCCCAACGCATTGCCCTGAATGCAATACGGAGCTTCAGCAGGACGAAGGCGGAGTCTACATTCGCTGCCCCAATCCCGCTTGCCCGGCTCAGGTTCGCGAGACACTAATCTTCTTTGCGTCACGTCCGGCAATGAACATTGATGGCCTCGGCGAAAAACTCATTGAGCAACTGTTTGCAGAAGGCTGCGTTGATGGCATACCATCGCTTTATCGTCTCGCAGCGCGGCGCGACGAGCTAATTAAGTTGGATCGTCAGGGCGAGAAATCGATCGACAATTTGCTGAATGGAATCGAAGCGTCAAAGAAACAGCCACTATGGCGACTACTCACGGGCATCAACATTCGACATGTCGGCCAGACAAACGCCAGAACTCTGGAACGGGCGTTCGGCACGATTGACGAGATCGCAGCGCAGACTGAAGAATCGCTGGCGAAAGTCGATGACATCGGAGAAGTGATTGCTGCCTCGGTTTATCGTTTTTTCAAATCGGAATATGGCGTTCGCCTCGTGAACGAATTGCGGGAGCTTGGCCTTAACCTCGGCCAGCCAATTGAGCGTTTCATTTCGCCCGAGAATGGCCCACTGGTTGGAAAATCACTTGTTGTCACCGGCACGATGGTTCGCATGAAACGCGACGAAATCGAACAACTTATCCGGGACCACGGCGGCAAAGCCAGCAGTAGTGTGTCAAAGAAAACAGACTTCGTCGTGGCAGGCGATGCTGCAGGCAGCAAACTCACAAAGGCGCAGGAGTTGGGTGTCAAAGTGCTGACAGAAGATGAGTTCCTTGCGATGGTAGAAAACCGCAACGGTTGAAACCAGTCGCAGGGATCACTTCTTTTGACAGGACGATTAGGGACAAGACGATGAAGGTAATCGGCATTGCGTACGACATCCACAATCAATTGGGACGATTGATTGACGAAGATGTTTACAAGCTGAAACAATTGAGCCTGCAAAACGGGAATGTGGGAATCCCAAATCGAGCAGTGCTTCAACAACCGATGGGGTTCGTGTAGAGTGGCCTTGGCGATCATAAACAGGCTGCAGGCCGACTTTTTGAAGATTTCTCATGATGCTGTCGTCGCAGGATTCACCAGTTACTGGGCTAAGTCCAACGTATCGAACTTTGTGCCGGTCAAGTAACTTCAGGGTTCTGCCGAGTCTGGCGGTGTTCTTGATGTTGCTCGCTGTTTCCGGATGTCAGCGGAAATCCGCCCCGATAGTGGCGAACGCTCCGATCCCCGAAGTCCGCGTTGCTCGGGCGGTAACACAGAATGTCATCGACTATCGCGAATTCACTGGCCGCACTTCTGCGGTGGATTCGGTCGAGATTCGGGCTCGTGTAAGCGGCTATCTGCTGCAAAGTCCACGCTCAAAACAGACGACGAATGATTCGCGGGAAGCGGAAACAAAATCGGAAATAGTTGCCGATGAAGGAAAGATGGTGCAGGCAGGGGACTTGCTGTTCCAAATCGACCCGAAGCCGTATGAGCTGGCTTTGCAGCAATCGAAAGGCGCGCTGGACGCATCCGAAGCCCGCATGACACAGGCGAGTCAGGATTTGTCACGTTCGGACGAACTCCTCGAAAAAAAAGCTCTCAGCCTCGCTGAATATGACAAGGCCATTGCCAGCGTCGCCGAACTTCGCGGTCAGATCGTAAACCTGAAAGCGACTGTCGCGCGGAATCAACTGGACCTGGATTACACCCGCGTCTACTCACCCATCACCGGACTGCTGGGACGGACGCTCGTCACCAACGGCAACCTTGTGGCTGCTGATTCAACAATTCTGACCACCGTCGTCTCTGTCGATCCGATCTATGTCGATTTCGACGTCGATGAGCAATCCGTGCTCGACTACCGATCACGGATTTTGGGAGGTGAAGTCAAAAGCGCTCGAGACGTGCGGATCCCGATTCGACTTGGGCTTTCCAATGAGGACGATTTTCCTCATGAAGGCTACATCGACTTTGTCAACAACACGACGGACCCGGGCACGGGCAGTACGCGAATTCGAGGCGTGTTCGACAATGCGTCCGAAATTCTCTCGCCGGGCCTGTTTGCTCGCATCCAGGTTCCTTTCACGGCCGAGTATGAAGCGATCCTGATTCCCACGACGGCGATCGGAATGGATCAGCAGGGACGCTTCGTGATGGTGGTGAGTGAAGGCAACAAAGTGCAGCGGCGGAGTGTGACGCTGGGGCAGATTAAGGATGACATGACGGGCGTCCGCAAAGGCATTGCGGCCGGAGAAATCGTGGTGACTTCAGGACTGCAAAAGATTCGCCCCGGCAGCGAGGTGCTTTATCAGGAAACTCCGCTGCCTGCCGCCGAATCGCCAGCGCCGGCTTCGAACAACGGAGCCAGCCAGTGATTTCTGACTTTTTCATCAATCGTCCGGTCGCGGCCAACGTGATTGCGTTCATGACGGTGATTCTGGGGATCGTCGGAGTCTGGTTTCTGCCAGTCGAACGATACCCGAACATCACGCCACCCACGATTCAGGTCACGGCCAGCTATCCAGGGGCCAGCGCGCAGGTGATGACCGATACTGTTGCGGCACCGCTGGAGCAGCAGATCAATGGTGTCGAAAACATGCTGTACATGTCATCGACGTCGTCGTCCAACGGCAGCTATTCGCTGACGGTCACGTTTGAGGTAGGCACGAATCTCGAAGAGGCCCAGATACTCGTGCAGAATCGTGTCGCTCTGGCTGAACCTTTCCTGCCGTCCGATGTTCGCCAACAGGGCATCTCGATCCGGAAACAATCGTCCAATATCCTGCTGGTTGTTTCTCTGACGTCGCCTGACAATACGTTCGACAGCCTCTACCTGTCCAACTATGCCAATTTGCGGCTCAAAGACGAACTGAGCCGCGTGGACGGTGTTGGGGACGTAACCATCAGCGGCACTGGCGCTTACAGCATGCGCATCTGGGCCGACCCGACGAAAATGGACGCGCGTAATTTGACGTTCCAGGATCTGCTCAATCAGTTGCGTCAGCAAAACGTCCAAGTCGCCGCGGGTCAGATCGCGCAACCTCCAATAGACGATCCGCAGGCGTTCCAGTACACGATGACAGCGCAGGGGCGATTGACCGATCCGGAACAATTTGAAGACATCATCGTCAAGGTTGACGGTGACGGTCGCCTGACGCGGCTTCGTGATGTCGCCCGCGTGGAATTGGGGGCGCAGGTTTACGACACGTTCGCACAAAAAGGCGGAATTAATTCCGCCAGCGTCCTGATCTATCAACTTCCCGGCGCGAACGCATTGCAGGTCGCGGACGGTGTGAAGGCCGCCGTCGAACAACTGTCGCAGTCGTTTCCGCAGGGTTTGAAGGCCGACATCCCGTTCGACACCACGATTTTCGTGTCATCCGCCATTCACGAAGTTTATAAAACGCTGTTCGAAGCCGGCGTGCTGGTCCTGATCGTGATCCTCGTGTTTCTGCAGGACTGGCGAGCCGTCCTGATTCCAGCCACCACAGTTCCCGTGACGATTATCGGCGCGTTTGCCATCATGCCGCTCCTGGGTTTTTCGATCAACCTGCTCACCCTGTTTGGACTTGTGCTGGCGATTGGGATCGTCGTCGACGACGCGATCGTCATCGTCGAGAACGCGGCCCATCACATTGAACGCGGCACCGCACCGAAAGAGGCCACCATTCGCGCCATGAGCGAGGTGACTGGACCAGTGATCGGGATCACTGCCGTTTTGATGGCCGTGTTCATTCCGACAACATTCCTGGGCGGGATCACCGGCCAGTTGTATCGCCAGTTTGCGCTGACCATTGCCGCCACAGCGCTGCTGAGTGCCATCAACGCCCTGACGCTGAAACCAGCCCAATGCGCCGTGTGGTTACGAGCAGCAAAGCCAGGTCACAAAAAGTTCTTCCTGGCACGCTGGTTCAATAAAGTCTTCGGATGGATCGAATCGGCGTATGTCTTTTGCGTCGGTGGCCTGATCCGCGCATGGCCACTTGTGCTGATTGCGTTTGTGATCACCGTGGGCGGCACTGCGTGGTGGTATCGCCAGGTTCCGACAGGCTTTTTGCCAACCGAGGATCAGGGCTACCTCATCACGGCGATTCAGTTGCCGGACGCGGCGTCGCAGGAACGAACCAAAGCCGTCATTTCACAACTGAACGCCATTCTGGCCGAACAGCCGGGCGTGAAGACATGGTTCACGCTTGGTGGGTTGTCGTTACTTGAGGGCAGCCAGTCATCCAACGCGGCAACAACGTTTATCGGATTGAAAGACTGGGATGAACGAACTACACCAGAACTACAGCAGGGACCGCTGATTGGACAGATTACGCAAAAGCTGAGCGCGATCCAGGACGCTTTTATCCTCGTGATCCCGCCACCCGCGATTCAGGGTCTGGGCACCAGCGGCGGCTTCGAGATGCAGGTCGAAGATCGCGGCGGCGCGGGGCTCGGCGAATTGCAGACGGCCGTCAATCAATTGCTGGCGAGTGCCGCTAACCAACCGGAATTGCAGCGTGTCAGTTCCACGTTCCGCGCCGGGGTCCCGCAGTTGTACGCTGACGTTGATCGCGCGAAGGTAATGAGCGTGCAGGTTCCACTGGGCGACGTGTTTACGACGCTGCAGACGGCCCTCGGCTCGGCCTATGTCAATGACTTCAACAAATTCGGACGCACGTATCGAGTGACGCTGCAGGCCGATTCACCATTTCGGGACAATGTGAACGACGTCCGCCGACTCAACGTGCGCAACGCAGACGGCGACATGGTGTCTCTCGGCAGCCTGATGACGATCGAGGAATCGTTCGGGCCGCAAATCATTCGGCGATTCAATATGTATCCGGCCGCCAATGTCACCGGGTCCGCCGCACCGGGACAAAGCTCGGGCCAGGCGTTGCAAACCATGACTCGCCTGGCGAAGGAAGAATTTCCCGACACAATTGGTTTCGACTGGAGCGGCGTGTCGCTGCAGGAGAGCCTGGCAAAGGGTGAAGAAATTTACGTGTTTGGCCTCGCGGTACTGCTGGTGTATCTGGTCCTTGCGTTTCTGTACGAGAGCTGGGTGCTGCCGTTTGCCGTGATTCTGGTCGTGCCGCTGGGATTGCTGGGGACCGTCGCCGCAATTTCCATGTTGGGAATGGACAACAATACCTACGTGCAGATCGGCGTGGTGCTGATTATCGCGTTGGCAAGCAAGAACGCCATCTTGATCGTCGAATTTGCCCGGGATCTGCGGATCCAGGGCCGCACGATTCGCGAAGCGGCGATGGAGGCGTCCAGGATGCGATTTCGCCCGATTCTGATGACATCGTTTGCGTTCATCCTCGGCGTGCTGCCGCTCGTGTTTGCCCAGGGCGCAGCCGCCGCGAGTCGACGCTCACTGGGAACCGCAGTTTGTGGCGGTATGTTGACATCCACCGTGCTGGCGGTCTTTTTTACGCCCGTCTTCTACGTCGTTTTCCAGTGGATCAGTGAATCCGGACAACGCCGAAAAGACGCGAGCCGCCCGACGCTGCTGTAATTGCATCAGTTCGCTGAATCTGGAAATCCCGAGGGCAATCCGTTTCGTACAGGGAATGCAAAACAAAGGACATTAACGCATGAAGATCTGGTTCATCTCCGATACGCATTGCGAACATGAGAATCTCAAGGTTCCCAAAGTCGATGCGGTCATTCACTGCGGCGATGAGTCGAACCATGGGAATGCGTGGATGAACGAAGCTGAGGCCCGGAAATTCTTTGAGTGGTATTCCGCATTGCAAATTCCGTTAAAGATCTTCGTGCCCGGAAATCATTCCACGGCGATTGAACAGGGATTGGTGAGAGGATCGGATTATCCCGCAGTGAAGTTTCTGATTCACGAGTCAACAGAATGGAACGAGTTGAAGATTTTCGGATCGCCCTACACGCCGAATTTTTTCGACTGGGCCTACATGAAAGCCCGGTCAGACCTCGACATGATCTGGCAATCGATACCGGACGACATCGATATTCTGATCACGCACGGCCCACCAAAAGGCATCATGGACGTAACGGCCGATATTCATACGGCGGAACCCGTGCATGTCGGTTCCAGATCATTGATGCGACACGTCGAAGAACGCATCAAGCCCCGCATCCACGCATTCGGTCACATCCACGATGAACCTGGAATCAACAACTTTGGAATGGTCACTCGCGGAAGGACGCAATTTATCAACTGCGCCTGCTGCGAACTGACCGGTCGCCTGAAACACAACGGACACGTGATCGAGATCACGTGACAGGTTTCAAGTGACGATGTGTGAGTCCGCGCATGAAGCTTCGTTTCTCACTTAGCGTTATCCAAAGCACGGAATCGCCAGGCCAATTCGCAGCGGTGAGGACAACGACAACGCCACACGCCGGCCTTGGGTTTGCGAATGCGAAGATGAACCGTCTGACACCCGCTGCATTTTGCTTCCCACTTCGCCGACTGTTCAATTGCCGGGGGATCAGGAGGCCGTCGTGCCGGATCGCCCACAAACTGAAATGACAGTGATTTACGGGCGACGCACCGGCATCGATAGCCCGTCAATCTCTGGGGACGTTTGTATTTGTGGTACGTTCTATTGCAGGCTTCGCAGGTTGCCTGCCAGTCGCCTGGCATCACGACCGTTTCAACACATGTGTCGCAAGCCCGTGGAGTGGCACCGAGTTTCTTTGCAACGGCTTTCCATGCAGGACCGTGGCGAGCTTTCGGTCCCGCAATAGCATGAGCGATTTCGTGCAGCAGCGTATCCCAAACTTTCTCAGGCGGATTATGACGGGCGTAGTATTCTGCGATCTCAATTCGTCGATCACGGAATTTGCACACACCTTGCCGACGTTTCGTCGTCGCCAATCCAAACGACCAATCTCCAAGTCCATGCTTCAGGAGTTCCCTCGCAGCAAGGGCTTCCAATTCCCGCAAATCCATACATCCATTCCAGTTTATTTTTTAGAGCAGCGTCAAATGGACCTTCAGTTCTATCAGGAAATGCTGTCTGCGTTCAATTGTTATTTTCCCGATTCAGGCTGAATGGCTTTCATGCTTTTATCGACGGACAGATGTGACCTGGCTCTTGTCGGAAACGGTGCCTTCAATATCCAAACCAGACACAGAATGACAAATCGTCTGATGTAGTGGAACGAGTCTGTGGATCGTGTGAGATGAAACACGCCTGCATTCCGTTGCGAGTCCACCAGAAAAAGACTCAGGGTTGAATTTTTTTACTCCGAAAACTGCTCATCCCGGAGATTTGTTGGACAACGCGACTTTTATCGGAAGTCGTAACCCGAAGCGTAAGCGAGGGAACGAGTTAGGCACAATTCCTCGCTCACGCTTCTCGCTGCAAAAACGCTCGGTTTTCGCGAAAAGTGGCGATCTCCAATTTCGCGGCTGTCTAAATGCAGGAAACTCAGGCAAGAACTGCGAGTAAAATGATCCGGTACGTGCGACACATCGGTACTTCGTGTGACGCGGTCGGCCTTCTCACAAATGCCAAGCCTCTTCGGACGCCGGCAACTCGCGATTGATCTGATCGCCTGTTGTCTTCAGGACACTCAAACCACGCGAACATCCTTCGCTTAGGCACACGCTGTGCGGAGGGCCAGCAGCAGTCTGCATCGTACTGCCGGACGGAGCCCCGCAAGAGGCGTGTCAATGGTGCCGGACGATCTGCGCAATCAAATTCTTTCAAGCATTCTCTTCATTGTCTCTAATGTTTTGGACACCGTTTCAACACCCTCCTCACTAGACGCACCTTTCCATGGTCGATTCCATGGTCGATTCCGATCAACTTCGTAGTGACACGCGCATGGTGGAAGATTTACTCGGTCAGGTCGTGACTGAGGACGAAGGGCCGGAAGTCGTGCAGCTTGTCACGGAGATTCGAAAACTGGCCCGCGAGCGTCGAACGAATGTTGCCGGCGCTGAGGCGATGCTTTCGCGGCGGATTCAGTCGCTCTGCCGAGATTCCTGCGATTCGGTTCCTGGATGGGCGGCGATCGCGACGGACTTCCTGGCGTGACATGGCACATCACGGCGCGGACTCTGGTTTGGCTGCGTGATACTGCGATTGAGCGACATGTGGAATGGTGCCGCAGGATGTACGATTTTCTGTCCGTGTCTCGCAACGAAGTCACGCTCGGGACTGACTTGGCTGGTGCCGTGCATGAAGCGGGAATACGCTGGCCCGATTTCGCCGGGACGCTCGCTCGAGTCCCGCCTGACGAAATCTTCCGTCGCTGGATCAGGCTAATCGAATGGCGTCTGGAGCAGTCGCGCTGCACCGAACTTGCGGAGCCAGCACGCGAAGGAGCGTATCGCGATGGTCAGGACCTGGAACGAGACGTTGATGCCCTGATCGTGAGTCTCAACGCGTGCCACGTTCAGCGCATGCTGGCGGAGGAAGTCCAGGGCCCGTGTTATACTGAATTGTGTACCAGCGAAGATCAGCGTCGCGAGATCTGGATGCTGATCGCCAGCGAACCCGTTTGGTCTCCTCAGGCGATTTCGGAGATCGTCGGTGGCTCTGAACTGCTGGTGAAGACACCCTGGTTTCAAGGCGCGATAGAGGTCCGTAATCCCGATATCGACCCATTAAATTTGATTCAAATTGAACTGCCTCGCCGGCGCCGAAAACTCGACGGCACCGACGATGAGCCGGAACTGCAGAAGCTTCGTGATCTGTTGCGACTGTCCGTCCTGGGCGTCGCCGCAGGAATGCGAACGACGGGATAACGAAACGGAATCCAGACTATGATCGACGCCAGCGATTTTGTCGTGAAGTCACTCGGAACCTGCCGAATCGAGTCCCCCATGGCACCGCTGCTCAGCTCGCGAAAGCAGTCGATCAACAACGTTGATGAAACGGATCGCGTGCTGTTCGATGACATTGCCTCCATGGCAGTCGCCTGCGGCCTGCCGACAAATGAACTTCCCGGCTTCGAGCCCGCTGGTCCCCGAAAGCAGATCTATTTTGATCCGTCAAAGACACGTGCCGGGATTGTCACCTGTGGTGGGCTTTGCCCTGGTTTCAACGACGTGATCAGGGCTTTGGTCATGGAGCTGACTTTTCGATACGGCGTCAAGAAGATTACAGGGTTTCGCAACGGCTATCAGGGTTTTTCCGCCAGTCACGGGCATCCAACATTCGAACTGACTCCGGACATTGTCAGTCGTATCAACGAACACGGCGGCACCATGCTTGGAACATCCTGCGGCCAGCAGAATGCGGCGGAAATCGTGGACTGTCTGGAGCGACTGGGAGTCAACATGCTGTTTGTCGTCGGTGGCGACGTTACCCTCCGCGGCGGGCTGTCGATTACTAAGGAAAACGCCGATCGCGGGCTGAAAATTGCCGTCGTCGGGATCCCAAAAACAATCGACAACGACATCATGTTTATCGATCAGAGTTTTGGTTTTCAGACTGCATTTTCAATGGCGTCAGAAGTAATTCGAGCGGCCCATGCTGAGGCCGCTTCGGCACCCAACGGGGTTGGCGTGGTCAAAGTCATGGGGCACCATTCCGGCTTCATCGCCTGCTACGCCGCTCTCGCGAAAAGCGATGCGAACTATGTGCTGATTCCTGAAGCCTCATTTCAGCTCGACGGACCCAAAGGACTGCTCACCAGTCTGCAGGAGCGTCTGGCACACTGCGGCCACGCGGCGATTGTCGTCGCCGAAGGAGCCGGACAGGATTTGCTGGCCGCCTGTCCGGAGACCACCGACGCCACTGGAAACGCCAAGCTGGGCGATATTGGTCTGTTTCTGAAAGATCGCATCAATACACACTTTACCCAGCAGAGCCTTGAGCTGAATTTGAAGTACATCGATCCCAGCTACATGATCGGCAGCGTCCCCGCCAATCCCTTCGACAGCGTCTACAGTCTGCGACTATCCCACAACGCCGTCCACGCCGCAATGTGCGGTCGCACGGAGATGGTCATCGGTCGCTGGCACGGACGCTTTGTCCACGTGCCGATTGCACTCGCCATCCGCGAACGCAATCAAGTGGATCCAAACGGCGACTTGTGGATGTCTGTCCTGGAATCCACGGGCCAGCCACCGTCTTTTAAGTAGCAGAGACGTCTCACGACAAGGGACAGGTGGAACACAACGTTTACAGAAGTCATCTGCCCGGCGTTCGATTGCCGCCGAGTGCCTTAGACGGGATGCTGCCTGACCGCGAGGAGCGTGACGACATCATTCCAGGGACTGATGATGTTCCTGGAGCTGAGCTTGATGCCATCGTCCGTCCGCGAAAACCCTCTGCGCGTTCATGCAGATCATCGTGAACGGAACGCAGTTCTTCCAGTGACCATGATTCGATATTCCAGTCGGCCTGCAATTCTCCGGAGTGAACGGAACGCAGATGCTGGATCGTGTATTCTCGTGTGGGGTTGAGATTTCCTTCAACTGACCAATGATTGCCTCGTAATGGATAACGGCCGGTTGTTGCAACGGCGACAGGCGTTGGCTGGTAGGGGATCGGCCGTTGATCATTCCCCGTCATCAGCCAGCCAAATGTCCATTGATCCAGCGGCGTCGTGCATCCTCCATGAAACGACCGCGTCACTTGCCCGCTTTCAACACAAACCACAACCGGACCATTCGATGCACGAAAGGTTGTCAACAGCAATGCGACGTCTGAGTCGGCACCATCTCCCAAAGCGATTACCTGAATATGATTGTCCGCACCGGCACCAATTTTCCAGCCGCGTTGCCGCAACAATTCGAAAGGACCCTTCGCGGATTCCAGCTCCCGTAATGCCTCCGCGCAGCTCAGGCAATCTGCCGATGTCACCACCAGAATTCGCTTCGATCGCGGTTGAACCTCTTCCGCTACCGAATCGCGAGACTCGTCTGAATTCGCGGGACTCTCGACTTCAGCTTCGTTTCGAGATGCTTGGTCATCTGGAACAACGCCTGCCGTTGCCAACAGATTACAAATCAATACTGCGACAAAAACAAGCAACCAACGCATCACAATAAGTAACTCACATTGACAACCCAGGCGATCTTACTTCTTACCGGGAAATGACTTGCGGCGATCGCGTGATTCCGATTCCCAGCCTACTTCGGTCAAACGTGCAGATTTCTTGCCAAAATCTTCTATTTTCCCCAGTACCCCCGAGCAACCACCGCGCCGGCGCAATTGTTTTCATCAGAGACATCAGGGACAAAGGCTACTTCTTTCCAAACACAAATCCATCCTGAGCTGCATCAATCTCGATCGTATCCCCCGGTGAGTATGTGCCTGCCAGCAGTTCGTTGGCCAGAGCATTCTGCAGTCGTTGCTGGATCACGCGTTTCAGCGGGCGAGCTCCGTACATGGGATCGTAGCCTTCATTGGCAAGCAGTTGTTTCGCCATATCAGAGACGGTCAACTTGTAGCCGTTCTTCTCAAGCTGATCATTCAATCGCTGCATCTGCAGATCGACGATTTCTCGAATTTCGCTGCGGCCTAACGGATGGAACACAATCACTTCATCGACGCGATTCAGGAACTCCGGCAGGAAGTGTTTCTGCAGAGCATCCATCACGCGATTATGAATTTCCTTTTCATCGGCCTGGCCGGAAAGTTCCTGAATCGCCTGGCTGCCGATGTTTGATGTCATCACCACAATCGTGTTTGTAAAGTCCACAGTGCGTCCCTGGCTGTCGGTCAGGCGACCATCATCAAGCAGTTGCAACAGAATATTGAAGACGTCGCGATGAGCTTTCTCAACTTCGTCCAGCAGGATCACGCAATACGGATTGCGCCGCACGGCTTCAGTCAATCGACCGCCCTCTTCGTAACCCACATATCCCGGCGGCGCGCCGATCAGGCGTGCGACGCTGTGACGTTCCATGAATTCGCTCATATCGATGCGTACCATGTTGCGTTCATCGTCGAACATGAAATTCGCCAGCGCTTTGCACAGCTCCGTCTTACCAACTCCGGTTGGGCCGAGAAACATAAATGAACCAATGGGACGGTTGGGATCACCCATCCCGGATCGAGCGCGGCGAACGGCGTTGGAGACCGCTTCGACGGCTTCGTGCTGGTTGATCATCCGTTTGTGAATTTCCCGTTCCATCCGCAACAGCTTTTCGCGTTCGCCCTGCATCATGCGGGAAACGGGGATATTGGTCCACAGACTCACGACACGAGCAATATCTTCTTCCGTGACTTCTTCGCGCAGCAGTCGGTTGTCTTTATCAGTATTCAGTTCTGCGGATTTCGCTTCCATCTGCTGCAATTCTCGTTCGGCATCCTTGAGCTGCTGTTCAGTCTTCTGCGCGTCAACGAAATCTTCATTCAATAACGTTTGTTGCGCCCTGGAAAATGCCTGCTGAAACGCAGTACGAAGACGTTCGATTTTTTCTTTGAGCGGCTTGATGCCGGATAACGCATTTTTTTCGGTTTCCCAGCGCGCTTTCAATTCGCTGGTGGTTTCTTCACGCTCGGCGATCTGACGCTTGAGATCCTGCAGCCGTTCGCGGCTTTCTTCGCTGGTTTCTTTTTCGAGGGCTGCGGCTTCGATCTGCATCCGCGTTAACTGGCGAGTGGCTTCATCGATTTCCACCGGCATGGAATCGATCTCCATCCGCAGGCGGCTGCCAGCTTCGTCAACAAGGTCGATCGCTTTGTCGGGTAGAAAACGATCACTGATGTACCGATCTGAAAGCGTCGCCGCCGCTATAATAGCGTCGTCAGTAATCCGCACACCGTGATGACTTTCGTAGCGATCTTTCAGGCCTCGCAGGATAGAAATCGTATCTTCGACATTTGGCTCCTGTACGACGACCGGCTGGAAACGTCGTTCAAGCGCCGGGTCTTTTTCAATATGCTTACGGTACTCGTCCAGAGTCGTCGCGCCGACGCAATGCAGATCACCGCGTGCGAGGGCTGGCTTGAGCAGATTTGCGGCGTCCATTGCGCCTTCTGCATTTCCGGCACCAATCACCGTGTGCAATTCGTCGATGAACATGATAATCCGGCCGTTTGACGACTGGACTTCCTTCAGCACAGCTTTGAGTCGATCTTCAAACTCGCCGCGATACTTGGCCCCTGCGACCAAGGCGCCCATGTCGAGCGCGAAAATCTGTTTGTTTTTCAGATTCTGCGGCACATCACCCAGCACAATTCGGTGTGCGAGGCCTTCGACAATGGCGGTTTTTCCGACGCCTGGTTCTCCAATCAGCACAGGATTGTTTTTGCGACGGCGTGACAACACCTGGATCACACGCCGGATTTCCGTGTCACGACCAATCACCGGATCGACTTTGCCTTCGCGAGCCAGTTGCACAAGATCCTTACCGTATTTTTCAAGCGATTGGAATTTGTCTTCAGGGTTTTGATCCTGCACAGTCAGTCCTCCTCGTACACTTTTCACTGCGGCCAGTAAGTCAGCTTCATCAACGCCATTGAGTTGCAACAACCGCTTCGCCTGATCATCGACTTGAGTGAGTGCGATGAGCAGATGTTCGGTGGATGTGTATTCGTCTCCCATTGAGTCGGCTTGTTTCTTCGCCGCATTGAGTACTTTCATCGCCTCCGGGCCGGCGTTTACACCTTCCTCCGTGGAAGAAGACGACTGCGGCAATCGATCCAGTTCGCCATCGACCATTTTTTGGAGCTGCGGAACTTTGACGCCCATCTTCTGCAACAAGGACGTCATCAGCCCACCTTCTTCGTCCAGCAACGATTTCAGAAGATGGAGTGGTCGAAGAATTCGGTGCTGCTTCTTTTCCGCAAGTTCCTGAGCGCGGTGAATCGCTTCAGAGGCTTTGACGGTCAGTTTTCGGGGATCGAATGCCATTGAAATTTGACTCCGAGTAAGACAACTCAACTTCGCGAAAGTGTCTGTGTGTCACTGAACACGTTGAAGTAAATTGTCTCAACCGCTTGCTCAATCGCAAACAAATGTGACAATCTGACACACTCCAACACATCCAGATTGTGAATTTCACGTAGCAGCAGATTCCATGCCTGCCAAAACGACGGCAGTCAGCGAAAGCGATCTTCCGCAGCAGGATTCTCGAATGTTGACCACAAACGTCAATAACATAGTGACTCGACGCAGTCTATTAAAAGTCACGGCTGCAAGTTGCGGCGGCCTGATTGCGGCAGGTTCTTCTCTGTCTGCGTTGGCAGATGAATCGACGACTTTGTCATCGAAAGACTTTCAACTCAACTATATGCTTGCGTCGTGTATGTACGGCTATATGTACATTGGTGAGATCCTTCCTCAAGTTGCACAATGCGGAAGTCAACATCTGGATATCTGGCCGAAGACACACGGGAATCAACGTGAGCAATTGACCGATCTGGGCGAAGAAAAATTCTCCGAATTGTTGCAGAAGCACAACGTGCAACTCGGCTGCATCACGCAGTACGCACTTGGTCCGTTTGGGCTGACTGAAGAATTTGAACTGGCTCATCGCTTTGGATGCCGCTTGATCGTCACGGGTGGCGCGGGACCACGAGGGCTGGCTGGCGGGGAACTCAAATCTGCGGTGAGCAAGTTTGTCGAACAGATGAAGCCGCATCTGGAAGTCGCCGAAAATAATGACGTCACGGTTGCCATTGAAAACCATGCAAACAATTTGTTTGAGACAGCAGATTCTCTGAAGTACCTGCGCGACCTGTCGCCGTCGATGAATTTGAAAATCGGTTTGGCACCTTATCACCTGAATCAGGATGCCGAAGAATTGGCAGAACTGATTCGTGACCTTGGCAGCAGCGTTGCGATGTTTTATGCCTGGCAACATGGAAAAGGCTGCATGACACGCATGGCGAAAGAAGACGAACTGTTGCAACTTCCGGGGCGAGGCGATCTGGATTTTGCTCCAGTGATAAAAGCACTGCGGGATATCCGGTATGACGGCTGGACTGAGATCTTTATGCACCCCGTCCCGCGCGGAATACCCATCCTTGAAACGGCTCAGGAAGTGACCAGCGAAATCAATCGATCGCGGACGTATCTGTCGGAATGTCTCCGAAAAATCGGCACAGTCTGAATCTCCAATCTTGCCGACGTTTACCCTGAATGTCTTTGTTGGTGTGTGCGGATTCCCTCAACGCCAAACTTGCCAACGTCCGAAACACCGACAGGAGATTCGTTTTTCTCAAGTGAACGCACATTCTTTGAACTCACGAACTCCGCAACAGCGCAAGGCACTTGTGCAATTGTGACGATTGTTCGCCCGCCATTTACGGAAGTCCTCAAACCGAGGGACTTTCGCTGAAGTCAGGTTCGTTTTGTGAAAAGATCGATCTCTCAGATTTTACTCGCAACCTCTGGCGCGACGGCGATCCTGTGGTTTCTGTCCGGCATAGCCGCGCCCGCGCAGGAAGTTGTCATTCCGCCGCCGTTGCCTGTTGAGTCTGCCGTCGAATCTGCGGTGACAGAATCACCGTCATCACAACCTGTTGCGGCGACTTCCGGATACTGGATCGTTGGTTCTCATGCGTCGCCGCAATCGTTCGACAATTCCGCTCCAGTGTTTTGTCCCAGCGTCACGCAGTATGATCCGTGTGCAGGTTTTCGCCAAACGGATATGCAGGAGTTGTCTGATGCGATCCAGCCAGGAGTTCCTGTCTGCATCGTTTGTCATGGCAGTTTTGTGAGCTGGGAAGACGTATTGAAAGAGTCGCGCGAGACCTGGCAGTGGCTGCATTTTGCATGTCCTGATCACCGGGTGCAGATGATCTATTTTTCGTGGCCCAGCGATCGCCCGATTTTTTCGCCAGTCGTTCAGATCAACGTCAATTGTCTTGGGCGGCGAGCCGGGCGGAATGGATTCTACATGGCCAGCCTGGTTCAGAAGCTTCCGTCTGAATGTCCGATTTGCCTGATGGGCCATAGCCACGGAACTCGCGTTATTACGTCGTCACTGCATCTGATGGGTGGGGGAGAAGTTGATGGTTATCGGCTGGCTCCCGGTCCATTTCCACAGCATCGATTGCGAGCGGTTTTCGCAGCATCGGCGATGGACCACAACTGGATGAATGAAGGATATCGATATGATCGAGCTTTGTGTTCCGTCGAGTGCATTTTGAATCTGCAGAATCAACTTGACGCAGCATTGACGATTTATCCTCTCCGACACCCGTTTTCCGGCGGGGCTCTGGGATATACTGGAGTATTGCAGAACGACAGGAAGCATCTGGGGCGATACGGGCACAAAATCCAGGATTGGGATTTGACGGAAGAAATGGGGCGTGGCCACTACTGGCCAAACTATTTCCGCAAGCCGTGGCTGGCAAAGGCGATACGCAGCTACCTGTTTTTCGATGAAAACACATGTACGACTCATGCCGACACCGCGTTCGGAAACCTTGACAAGGAATCGCAGTTTCTGGTTGAACAGAGTGCTGTGGCAAGGTAAAAGCTGCACTGAGCATTGAATTCTGAAGCACCAGCCACGACCGGACGAATTGCATGACCTTAGAAACCGCCCTTCGCGAACACAAAGACGCCATTCGTAAGCAGGCGCACGCCAATCGGAATGCCCAGGAAAACAAAGACGAACTCAGTCGCCGCATTGTCGGCGCATTTATGTCACTGCCGGAGTATGCGACGGCACAGACCGTCATGTTTTACATCGATGTTCGCAGCGAAGTCCGGACTCGGCACGACCTGGAACTCGCACTGCAATCCGGAAAATCGATCGTCGTGCCTTGGTGCAACGCCGATGGCGAACTGGAATTGTTCCGGCTTGATGCAATGGATGAGTTGGAAATCGGCATGTACAAAATTCTGGAACCTCGTGCAGAACTCCGCAGCCTTCCCGAGAAGCAGGTCAACGTGGAATCATTGGACCTGATCATGGTACCGGGTGTAGGCTTCGACCGCCGTGGTGCCAGAACCGGACACGGAAAAGGTTACTACGACAAACTCCTGCAGCACGCTCGAAGCAACACGCCGCTGGTTGCGCTCGCTTTCGAATGCCAGTTATTCGACGAGATTCCAGTCGCCGATCATGATATTTTCATGGACAAAATTATCACAGAAGATCTTGTCTATAACGGTCGTGGTCGCGGCTAATGTCCAATCTCGTCGAAGACACTTACGCCGAAGCATTCCGCAGTCTGTATGTGGAATTTCTGATCACTGCTCGTGACCGCAAGTGGCTGGATCATGCCGTCAACGCGGCGACCGGCTGCGCATCTTCCTCGATCCGTTGCGATTGTGAAGCGGGACTCGATCGGTATGTCGGTCCGGAAGGCGATGAATCCTTCAGCACTCCCGATGGTCGACCCGGTGCCATCTGTCAGTTGCACGTACCGCGATTCTGGAAGCATCGCGTCGAAGGACTGGAAAAAGCTCTGCTGACACGGATCAGTCAGAACGTATTGACCTGCCCCACGGCACGCTGCTTTTCCCTGGAAGATTCAGAACCGTACTACCGTCTTGGTCGCAAGCTGGCGTTTTTTGGAGACGGCTTCGAACAACGGGAAGACCGTTTCGGCAGGCGAATGTGGGTTCTACCAACGATGGGCGGTGAATTCTGCGTCGATCGCCGTTTCGGCTATCGTGATGGAATCATGGGGGGCAATCTCTGGTTCATGGCGACATCAGAAGATGCTTCCCTCGAAGCCGCCGAACGCGCGGTCGCATCATGTCAGCAAATCCCTGGTGTGATAACGCCGTTTCCGGGTGGCGTCGCGGCGAGCGGTTCCAAGGCGGGAAGTCGCTACAAGTTTCTGTTCGCCAGCACGAATGATTCCTTCTGTCCTGTGCTGAAGGGCCGCGAAGGTGTCGAATCGCTGATCCCGGATGGCGTCAAATCGGTCATGGAGATTATCATCAACGGCCGCGATCTTGCTGCCGTGAGTGCCGCCACACAGGCGTCCATACAGGCGGCATCGAAAGTCCTGGGTGTGGTCAACATCACCGCCGGAAACTACGGTGGCCGACTTGGAAAAAGCTGGATCTGGCTGATTCCGGAAAATCATCCCGAATCGCCCGTCTGATGCAAAGTCGTTGAGAATTACAAAACGGGATGGACCGAAAATCTTCTGGATCGGCGGCTTTAAGCCAGCGTTATTCGAGACACTGGCACGTCGTTCGTGAAATAAGCTGGGCGGTCGTGCGGTCAAAAAACTTAGCCGTGGCCGAAGGTGTTTTCTAAATCTACGGATTTTGTTTCGGGACTATTTCTAAGTCCAATGGGGGAAAAGAGTTGGCAGAACAATGAAGGGGCAGCACGTAGGGAATTGCAGGGATTGTGAAGTTAGGGACTGGCGTCCTCCCTCGCCTGACAATCGCCCGTCCCCCCGAGTTTTTCTGCTGTCAGACCGGGGTAGCCGCGAAATTCGATGTTTGCGACAATTCGGGCGGAATTGAGGCATACTTCAGAAGGATTTTGAGGTCACACCAAACATGGAACCGTTTGCCGCTAAACCTGTGCAACAATCGAAACTGCATTGGTGGATCGTTGCTGGTATCGGCGCAGCATTTCTTGTCTGGCAACTTGATCTCGTACCGCGCGTGCGGAGTGCGGCAACTGGAGCTGTCGCGAAAACAAACCAAGAGTCACTTCCCACAACGGATTCCTTTCTCGACGAAGACTGGAGCGACATTCGCGATGAATCGTCGGGTTCTCAACAAACCGACGAAATCGTTAACAGCAGTGATCCGCTTGTCCACGCACTGGCGGGCAATAGTGTTCGCGATTCAGCAGGATCAGGAGTCTCTAACGATGGACACTCCGGACGCACAAACGGAGGTCGCCGAACTGCGCGTCCATCGCGAGTAGAACAAGTCTCGTTCGAACCCGATGCACCGCTGGAACATGAATCGAGTCCTGCGGCCAAAAAAGAACCTGTAGTTCTGACTGCGGAAATCGCGGCCCGCCTTCGTCGCATCGAAGACTTTCTTGATGCCGATCAGATTCTGGAAGCGCATCAGGAGTTGTCCGATATCTACTGGAAACATCCTGAGCATCGGCACATTATCCAGGCGCAAATCGATGAAACAGCAGCCATCATTTTTACAACACCGGACAGGCTGTTTGCTGAACCACATTTCGTGAATCACGGCGAAACTCTTGGAGCGATCGCAAAAGAATACGATGTGCCATGGCAATATCTGGCTCGATTGAACCGCGTTGATCCGGAAGACTTGCAGGCGGGACAGCAATTGAAGGTCGTTCGCGGGCCGTTTGGTGCCGTGGTGGATCTTTCGGATTTCTGCCTGACCATTCACGCTCACGGCTGGTATGTGCATTGTTACCCCGTCGGTATTGGTTCCGAAAATGGAACTCCAACGGGAGAATTCGAGGTCAAAGAGAAGCTTGAAAACCCCACCTGGTACAATCCAGACGGCGGAGTCGTGGAGGCAGACGACCCGAACAATCCGCTCGGTGAGTACTGGCTCGGCCTGGGAAACCACATTGGAATCCATGGGACCATCAACCCGGATTCGATCGGAAAAGCGGTATCACGCGGCTGCATCCATCTGGGTGACGAGGACATCGAAGAAGTCTTCTCTCTGCTGACACCGGGCTCGAAAGTTCTGATCCGCCGCTAAGGCGAGCTAGAGATCAGATACGACCAGGGCGAACAACCGGACGCTAGCGCGTGGCGGCTGATTTTATCAGCCGCAGGGCGCTAGCCCAATGGCACTCACTTTGGTTTGTCGGGCGGCTTTTGTTCTGGATTGGGTTCTTGTTTTTGGTTTTCGAGCTTCATGAATTTTGTGGACTTGGGACGTCTTGGGTGAGCCTTCCGTTTGTAGCTTCGGCCAGGGCGATTGGGCAGTTTGTCTTTGGACGCTATTCGTAATGCGTCGGCGTAGCGTGCCTGCCATTCTGACGAGGAACATGGCAGTTTGTTCAACAGGAAACTTCGAAATGTGTACCACACTTCCGAGAAGCTCAGGCGTCGCGGAGGCAACTCCGCAAGCTCCGCCGCCTGACGACGAAACTGGATCACCAGATTATACGCGACAACAGATGTCAACAGTTCCTTCTTCACCATCTCCTTGCTGCGGCAACGCAGGGTTTCCAGTGACATCGTCACCTTAAGATCGCGAATGTCATGTTCCACATCGTAACGACGCGAATAAAACTTAGCCGCATGTTCGGCACTGATCCCAATTGTCGTCACAAGGTACAGCGTTTCACCGTTGTCGAGTTCCACCTCATGCAGAAACACGTCCACACTCGCGTCAGCAGGAAGATCGGGATTCGTCTGTCGATCCTTCGCAGAAGGAGTCCACTTCAGACTGTAGGTTTTGGTCGTTTCCGTTTCTTCCAGCAGTTGAGCCTGGCGACGCATCGACTTGAACCGCGACTTTGTCAGTCGGAACAGAATCTGATGTCCCTCCCCCGTCATGCCAAATGCCACGCTGAAAATTCCAAATCCCGAATCCGCACAGATCACAGACTTCGGAGGAATCCGTTTGGCCAGTTGGCGAGCCATTTTTGCTTCCGACGTATTGCCGTCGCCGTACATCGCGCCCAGTTCGGGAGGCAGCGCGGCTCCACATTGCAATTCATGAGCGACCAGCATCAGCATCACCGGCCAGACGGTTTCTCCGTGCTGGTTGACGGCCGGGGGATAGGCGTTTCGCAGTTCGCTGGTGGGGCTGAGCGTCATCGTGGTGCCATCAATGTTGAAGGCTCGCCATTCACCAAACCACGACGGTGTTTGCTGAATAAAGGAGTCACAAACGCGGTTGGCAAAATGTTCGACGACTTTCAGCGGCAATCGTTTTCGCGCGTCGCTATAGGCTCCGGATTTTTCCAGCAATTCCCGGTGGTGTATTTTTGGCGGGAATTGTTTGGGATTTTGATCTTCTGTTTCGTAAACGGAGCGGCCATGATGCTTGCCCGGATTTCCCAGTTTACTCCTCAGGCAAAAGGATTTGCCCAGTATGGATCGC
>Ga0105047_10005141_pt1 | contig 22584 bp, 16 predicted proteins | sample MAT04_FD_78384 | JGI IMG/M metagenome (GOLD analysis project Ga0105047, IMG submission 78384) | Freshwater microbial communities from Lake Fryxell liftoff mats and glacier meltwater in Antarctica - MAT-04 (megahit assembly) | ecosystem: Environmental > Aquatic > Freshwater > Ice > Liftoff... | reverse complement strand
GCCGATGGCGGATGCTGCAATGCGCGGTCGGGCGATGCCGAAAGCGGCGGCGCCCAATGCCGAGATGGAAGCCCGCAAGGACCGCAAGGACTACGCCGACAAGTTCGGCAAGGAACTCGGCGACCGCATGAACATCGCCGCCGCGGGCAGTGCCGCGACCGCGGGCGCCTTGGGGGACTTCTTCCAGTACCTCATCGAGCACCCGGTCAACCTCGCCCGGCAGAAGTCCGCGATGCTGCCGATCGTCAACAAGGAAATCGAAGGCAAGCGGATCAGCATTTACAACCCGAACGTGCAGGCCAAGCACCCGCTCTTGGGCATCAAGTTCAAGAACACCACCGAGTTCCACCTCTCACAGGGGCCGATCACCGTCTTCGAAGGCAGCACCTACGCCGGCGACGCCCGCATCCTGGACGTGCAGCCCAATGACGAACGACTCATCGCCTACGCCATCGACCTCGGCACCGAAGTCATCCCGCAGGACGGCCCCGGTTCCACCGTCATCACCAGCGTGAAGGCCAACCGCGGCATCGTCACCACGATGCGCAAGTTCCGCCTGCAGAAGACCTACAAGATCACCAACCGAAGTGCGACCGATCGCCTGATTTACATCGAGCACCCGAACCGCACCAATCAGCAGTTCAAGCTCGTCGAAACGCCCAAGCCGATCGAGGAAACCGCCGAACTCTTCCGCTTCGCGGTCACCGTTGCCGCGGGCAAGTCGGCCGAGTTCCAGGTGACCGAGGAACGCGATCAGAGCGAAACGATCGCGTTCTCCAACACCGACGACAACATGATGCGCTATTACATCAACCTCAACGAAGCCTCGCCGGCGTTGAAGGAAAAGCTCAAACAAGCCATCGCACTGCGGGCCAAATGGACCACCGTGCAGCGGGACGTCCAGGCCGTGGCCGCGGACCTGAATCGCATCACCGTCGATCAGGACCGCATCCGCAAGAACCTGCGGGACACACCGAAGGAAGCCCCCGTCTTCGACGTCTATCTCCGCAAGCTTTCCGAACAGGAAAAGGAAATCGACGTCGCCACCGCGAAGCAGAAGCAATTCGCGTCCGACGAAGTCGTGGCCCGCAAGGCCTACGAAGATTTCCTGGCGACGATCGGCGACTGAGTCGGACTGGGCGAGCGGGGGACGTCAGTTCCATGAGCCTGCACAACCAGTTCGATTGCAGTCGACTCCGTTGAGCGCTCAGGGAACTGACATCCCCCCGCTCGCCTTATTTCCGGCGGGCGCGGCGGACGAACACGCCGCTCATCATGTTGTCAGTCGGGGCGAACTGATCGCGGAGGACAATGCGTTCCAGCCGAAGCATTCGTGCCTCCTCGCCGTCCGGCAGGCGACGGGCGTAGAGCGGCTTGCCACCTTGGGACTTTTCGAGTTTCTCCAAGTTCAGCGGCATATCGGATGCATACAGACAATAGACTTTCTGCTGTTGTGCATCGTAATCATCATCGTAGGTCAACAGTTCGACGTGTTTGAAGTTCTCCTTCAACGTGTGAGATACGGCCTTCCAAAGACGCCCATATTGCAGGATATCGATGACGGTCACAAGGTAGACGCCGTTGGGCTTTAGTGTCTTTTTTACGCCTACGTTGAATTCGGCCGTCAGCAGATGGCCCGGTACGGAGAGGTCGTTGACGGCGTCGAGGGTGACGAGGTCGTACACGCCCACTTCCGCCCGCTCCTCGACGAACTGCCGGCCGTCCTGATTGAAACTTCTGATCGGTAAGGCGGGATCGAGGCCGAGATGGGAATAGGCGACCTCGGTCACGCCGGGATCGATCTCGACGACGTCCAGTTGGACCGACGGCACCTCAACGCTCGCGCAACGCGGGTAGGTGTAGCCGCCGCCGCCGATCACCAGCACGCGCGGGTTGCGCGTCGGCACGGCCCGTAGAAACTCCATCTGAATCTGTTCGTGGGGGTAGAAAAGATAAGTCGGATCGTCGAGCACCACGGTCGAATGGATCAGATAGTCTAGCTGCATCTGCTTCGCGTGTATCACGCGATCATGATCGTAAATATCCGTATCGACGATGCGAATGGTGTAATAGTTGGTTTCGAGCGCCACGCCCGCGCCGGCGTTGTCGAATCGGACCAGGCCGGTCACGACTCCGCCGACGAGGATACTCAGACCGTACAGCAGCAGGTTCTGCTTCAAGGCGACACGCAGCAACAACAGCGCGAGTACGGGCAGCAACGCTGCAGTCAGGATCGTGCGGAACATGCCGAGGCCGGAAATCAAAAAATAACCGGTGGCGAAGGTGCCCGCGATGGCGCCTGCGGTGCTCCAGGCGTACACCCGTCCGGCGGTGCGGCCCGCGCGATCCGAGGACGGAATCGTCAGGCGGATCACCTGCGGGCTGATCGTGCCGAGCGCGAGCATGGGCAGGAAAAACAACGCGAAGGTCCAGAGGACGACGCGGGCGATCGGCCCGGCATCCAGAATCGAATCCCGGAACCAAGGGACGTTCAGGACGACGCCGTAGACGACGAGCACCAAGCCGATGCCGTAGCCCGCATACAGCAGATAGAGGCCGAGCCGGTTGCGGCCTTCGCCGGGCGGCGCACCGTCCGCCAATCGTCCGCCCAGCCAGTTCCCCAGCGCGGTGCCCGCCAGCATGACGCCGATGATGCCCGTCCAGGTGAAGAGCGACACGCCGAGATTTTGGGCGATGATGCGGGACGCCGTCAGTTCCAACGTCATGCCTGCGAAACTGCACAGAAAAACGATCGCGGCGGCACGGCGAAACGGCAGCGGATCGGGATTCACCACGATCGCGGCGATCGAGCCGTCCGCGGTCGGCTCCGTGCGGCGCGGCACGAAGCAGGCGGCAACGGCGGTCGCCGCCAATCCGGCGGCCGTCGCGACGACGATCAGGTCGATCGTGAAACTCGGAATAAGCACGAAGCCGGTCACGTAGTTGCCGACGAGGCAACCCAAGGTGCTCAACGAGAAGATCAGACCGGCGACGCGTCCGGCGCGGCGGATGTCCGCCAGTCCGAGTTCGATCGCCGGCGCGGTCAACAGGCTGAGTACGAATCCAGCCGGGAAGCAGAGCAGAAAGGTTACGACGGGAATCCGCGGGTTCAGTTCCAGCAGTCGGTGGATCTGGGTGGTTTGCAGGATCGCCGGCAGGGCGATCATCCATAGTGCGGCCACCGCGCCCGCGAGGAGAATGACTGCCAACAATCGCGGGGAGGCCCGATGGGCCAGCCGACCGCCGACGGCGTTGCCCACAGCGATACCCGCGAGGAAGACGCCGATCACGGCGGTCCAGGTTTCCAAGGACGAACCGACGAACGGCGAGAGCAGTTTGCCCGCGACCAGTTGCAGCACCAGCAGCCCGCAGTTCGCGGCGAAGACGATGGCACCGACGACTGCAAGCCGGAATCGGGACGCGGAATTGGGTTCGACCGTCATGATTCTTCCCGTAGCACGGCATCGCGAATGAATCTACATTAACATCTGCTTTTGATCCGGGCGGGAGAAATCCGACTCATGACCACTCGTTACGTCGTCGGCATCGACTTGGGCACCACCAACTCCGCGCTCGCCTATGCAGACACCGGCGCAGGGACCGACCCCAAAGCCAAGACCTTCCGCATCCCCCAGATCGTCAATCCCGGAGCGGTGGAGGAGCGCGACCTGCTGCCGTCGTTCCTCTATCTGCCCGGTGCGAACGAACAGCCGGCCGGAGCGTTGAAACTTCCTTGGGATGCCGATCGCGATTTCGCCGTCGGCGAATTCGCCCGCAACTTCGGCGGTAAGGTGCCGACGCGGCTCGTGTCATCCGCCAAGTCCTGGCTCTGTCACCCTGGTGTCGACCGCAAGGCGGCGATCCTGCCGTTCCGCGCAGGTGAGGAGGATCGCCGCGTTTCCCCGCTCGATGCCTGTACCCGTTACCTCAAGCACATCGTCGAGGCGTGGAATGCCAACATCGCCAAAGCCGTGCCGGAACACCGGCTCGAAGTGCAGGAAGTCATCCTGACCGTCCCTGCAAGCTTCGATGCGGCGGCCCGGGACCTGACGATCGAAGCTGCCCGGGCCGCCGGGTTGGAAAACCTCACGCTGCTGGAAGAACCCCAAGCGGCCTTCTATGCCTGGTTGGACAATCTGGGCGACGACTGGCGGAACTCGGTCGCCGTGGGCGACCTCGTCCTCGTCGCGGACGTCGGCGGCGGTACGACCGACTTCACGCTGATTGAGGTGAATGAGGAAGCGGGCAACCTGGCACTGACCCGGCTCGCGGTGGGCGACCATCTGCTGCTCGGTGGGGACAACATGGATCTGGCCGTCGCCCACACGGCCGCGGCCGGATTGGCCAAAGCCGGCACCAAACTCGACGGCGGTCAGATGCTGCAGATGACCTACGCCGCACGCCAGGCCAAGGAACAACTGCTTGCCGACGCGAAGCTGACCAAGGCCCCGATCACGATCCTCGGCAAGGGCCGCTCGGTCGTGTCCGGCACCATCAAGTACGAACTTCCGCGAAGCGATGTCGAAGCCGTTCTCGTCGACGGGTTTTTCCCCGAATGCGAACGGACGGCCGAACCGGCCCGCGCCCGCGCCTCGGGTCTGCAGGAACTCGGCCTGCCCTACGTCGCCGACGCGGGCATCACCCGGCACCTCGCCCACTTCCTGAATCGCCAAGCCGAGGCGCTCGCCGGGCGCGACAAACCGGGCGGAGCCAAAAAGAAGAAGGCCGCAGCCGAGGCGATTGCCCTGCCGACGGCGGTGCTCTTCAACGGCGGCGTCTTCAAGGCCGACCCGCTTCGCAACCGCTTCCTCAACGTGCTCAATGCCTGGGCCAAGAGTGCGAAGGCTGAGCCGATCCGCTCGCTGGCCGGGGCCGATCTCGACCTCGCCGTGGCCCGCGGCGCGGCCTATTACGGCCTCGTGCGGCGCGGCAAAGGCGTCCGCATCCGCGGCGGCACCGCCCGGGCCTACTACATCGGCGTCGAGAGTTCCGCCCCGGCGGTGCCCGGCTTCCCGGCACCGCTCAAGGCGCTCTGCGTTGCCCCGTTCGGCATGGAGGAAGGGACCGAAACCGACGTACCCGGCCAGGAGTTCGGCCTGATCGTCGGCGAGGAAGCCGAGTTCCGCTTCCTCGGTTCCACCATCCGTCGCGACGACAAACCCGGCACGCTGGTCGATGACTGGGACGGCCAGATCGACGAACTCTCGCCGATGATCGTGACCCTCGACGGCAAGCCGGACCAAGGCCGCTTCGTGCCGGTGCAGTTGCACTCCAAGGTCACCGAAGTCGGCCAACTCGAAGTCTGGTGCCGCAGCAAGGACGGCAAACGCCGCTGGAAACTGGAATTCAACGTCCGCGAGCAGAAGTAGCCGCGGTCAGTACTCAGTCGACAGGGGTCAGGAGCCAATGACGAAGGATTGTTCCACCGCGCCTACAGGGCAAGTGAGCCGCGCACGAAGTAAGCGGTCGGTTCTTGACCGCTTACTTCGTGCGCGGCTCCTTTGAAACGTAAGAAGTTGCTCTAAAAATCCTTCGGCAAGCGACGCCAGCCGCTGTGGATGTGGTTCGCGGGGTTGCCGAGGGCGTCGGCTTGGACGTTGAGAAATTCGACCACGAAGGTCGGCCCCTGAATGCGGTAAGTTGTCGGCTTGCCGGGCTTGGCGGCGTCGTGGCCGTAGGCAAAGAAGAGCTTGTCCGCTCCGGCGTCGTCGATCCGCTTGAGTTCTTCCTTTGCGATGACGGGGGCAAAGCGGCCGGCATAGGTGGCGATCAGCTTGCGGAGTTGGTCCTTCTGGGCTGCGGCCAGCTTGGCGGCCGGGATGCCGACCGGAGCACCGACGTTCGCATCCGGCCGTCCTTCCTGAATGTCGCCGAAGAGTTTGGTTTGCTTGGCCGTCGCGTTCTGCTCGTCGGTCAGAGTCGCGATCAGATCCTTGGCGGTGTCCTCGATGTCCGCCAGTGGTCGCAGCCCCTTCTTGGCACCCGTGCGGACTTCGGCCGGGTTGGTGGCGAACAACAGCGGTGTGGCGGATACCACTTCCCCCTTGTCCAACGTCACGTTGACGCTGAGGTGGTGGCCCTCGAAGCGCCAGCCCCAAGCACCCGTCGCGCTCGGCTCGCCGAAGATGCTCACAAAGTACCACTGTGGATTCCGCACATTGCCGCCGTTGTTCTCGAACTCCGCGAGCAGCGTTTCCAAGGACACGATCGTCTTGGCCTGCTCGAACCCGGTCGCGGACAGACCGGACTTCAACAGTTCGTAGGCTGCGGCCTTCTGGGCGTCGTTCAACCCGTCGAGCCGAAGGCCCTTGCGGGTCGATTGCTTATTGGCCTGCTGCGGCGTGAAGTACCACTTCTCCCGATGCGGATCGTCGAACCCGAACGCGGCGGACTTCCGCTGTTCCGGCGACAGACCGGCGAGGAACTTGGTCGCGGCGGTCATCATCGTCGGGGCTGCGGGTGCGTCCTGCCGGAAGAAGAACGCCAACGACGAACAGGCGACAACCAGCGAGAGGCCAAGGGCCAGGCGGGAACGGGCATGGGTGGTCATGAGAGATGTCCGATGGGGGAGGGAGCGGGGACAATCTTACTGATACAGACCGGCATCGAGTGCCTCGGCGGCGGCTCGCTTGAGCCACCAGCCCATGGTGCGCCAGTTGCAGTGGATCTTCACGTTGACCAAGGCACCGGCGATGATGCTTGCGTCCGGGTCGGTCAGCTCGACTTCGACCAGGTAGACTTGGGCGACGGGCGTGAGTTCCTGCCCGCCTTCGCCCGATTGCTGCACGGCGACCGTACCGCCGCCGCGGTTGGTCAGCGGGAACGGAACCTGCTTGGCGGACGACTTCGGCAGCCGGACCACCTTCCCCTTGAAGATGCGGTCCGTCCGTCCGCTGACGTAGATCGAGGCGGTCAATTCTCCGCCCGCGGGGAGATCGTCCGCGAGCAGCTTGTGGTCCATGCTGCTGACGGGAACGAGGATACGGAGCTTGGTGGGGTCGCCGACGAGGCAAATCGGCCGGCCCTGCTGGTAACTGCGGTCGAAAAGCTTGTTGATCTCGGCCCGCTTGACGAGACCCATCACAACTCCGTCCCGTGGGGCCCGCAGGTCGTTCAGGCCCCTGAGCATCGCGGCGGCTGTTGCGGCATCGCGGTCGTGCGTTCGGGCGTCTCCGATCGCCTTGGTCAGTTCCATCTTCAGGCCGGAGGTATCGACGCCGGTGGTGCGGGTGAGTGCTTCCTCGAGCACTTGGGCCTCGGCCACTTTCTGATCGCGTTCCGATTCGGCAAGGAACTTGCGGTCGGCCAGTTCGCGGCTCTCGAAGCGGGCAATCAGTTCTCCCGCCTTAACGGTCTGGCCTTCGCTCACGTGCAGGCTGACCAAATGGGCGGGCATGTCCAGCGTTACCGGGGCTGAGTCACCGGGGTTGACCGCGACCAAGCCGTAATCGCGCACCCGGCTGACCGGCAGCGGCAGGAAGATCACTGCCGCGAGCAGGCCGGCGGCGATGAAGAGTGTGACGTAGATGCGTTTCGATTTCATGTCCGGCAGACGCCCCCGTTGGCGGATGTTTTTCACCATCCGGTACATGGGCCAAATGAACATCGACAATAGCGACGCTACCGCGAGCATTTGGCTGAGAATCTTCAGTTGAGTCGGCAGGAAATCCGCAAGGAAGAAGATGATGCTGAACGTCACCACCCAGCGATACACATAACTCGCGATGGCATAGACGACGAATAGAATCTTGCGGCCCGTGGCCATGTATTGTTCCGGAGGTGTCTCCACACCCAGGCCGTAGTGCAGGAACAGATTCGTGAGGTACTTGTTGGCGCGGTCCCGCAGGTTCGGGATTTCCAGCCAGTCCGCGAGCATGTAGTAGCCGTCGAAGCGCATGAGCGGATTGGCATTGAAGAAGAAAGTGCTCACCGAGCAGAGCACCATCACCGCCATCGCGATGTTGTTCACCGTCGGCAGATGCGGTGTGTACCACCAGATGAAGGTCGCGATTGAGGCGATCACCAACTCGACGTAGATGCCCGCAAAGCTGATGATGATCCGCTTCCACTTGTCCGCGACCGTCCACGCATCGGTCACGTTACAATATAATGCCGGAGAAAAACACATGAGCAACAGGCCCATCTCATGGCTTTCCCCTTTGTAGGCTTTACAACTCAATCCGTGCCCGAATTCGTGGATGATCTTCACCACGCCCAGGCTCATCCACATATACAGCAGCGTGTTGACGGCGAAGAATTCCTGATAGCGCGGAATCTTGTCGTAGAACGTCTGAAAGTGCACCAGTACCTGGAAGGCCGCCGCGAGCATCAGCCCCACGCTGGCGAAGAAGAACGCCGGCGTGAAGATCCACCAGAGGTAACCGTACATCCACGTCAGGATGCGGTCCGGGTCGAAGACCGGGATCTTCCAGTACATGATGTTCGAGATTGCCGCGAACCGCTTCATGCGGCGCTGTTTGGCCCGGCGTTGGAACAGGTGCTTGCCGGCCCCGCCGACTTCGTGCTGCACCAACCCCGCAGTCACGAGTTGCCGGGCGAAATGCTCGAGGTCGTTGAATTCCAGCCGGTGCGGGCGGAACTCGTCCTCGAAGACCTTGCGCACGTCTTCCATCGTGTGCTTGCCGTCGAACAGGCTGAAGACGGAGTATTCCTGGCGATTGAACCGATAGTAGCGCAGGCAAACCGGGTCCTTCACGACGTGAAAGACCTTGCCTTCGTAGCGCTGCTCGGAGATCTGCAGGTCCGGCCGCACGCGCAGCCGCACCGCTTTGCGCCGCTCCGCCGGGTTGTCGAGCAGTTCAGCATTCATCGCTTCGCCTGTCCTTGGTTCGTTGTTCGTCGTTCTTGGGCTTCGCCTCGAAACGGTCCTGTCCGATTGCGTCGTAGTCCTGGGGCTTGCGCCGAGCTGGGCGAAGCCTAAGGAACGAAGAACCAAGGACCAAGAACTACTTCACCGGATTGCCCGGCGGCAACGTGACGGTGGGGACAACGAGCGTCGGGGGCACGGCTGGGATCGGCGGCAGCGGGGCCGCGGGGACGATGGTCGTCGGGACCACGACGGCGCCGGCGGGAATCAGCGTGTCCTTGGGCATCGGGGCGACGGCGCCACCGGCCGGGACGACCGCAGGCGGGGCGACCGGAGCCGGGGCGGGCGGGGCGACGACGTTCGGCACGGCGGCACCCACGATGCCTTCAGGCGGAATGATGATCGTTGCGGTGCTGCGGTCCTGCAGTACATCTCCGGCCTTGTCGGACCCGCTCGGCATTTCCACCTGGATGTCGAAGGAGCGGGCATCGCGCGGAACGATGGAAACCACTTCGCCGACGATGCGCTTGCTGCGTTCCTCGGTGCCGGCCGATTGCGACCAGAAGTAGACGCCGCCGTCAGCGGTGCCGACCGCGATGAAGCGATGGGCGGCATCCGGACTGAAGGCGGCACACGTCACCGCGGAGTTCTTCGGCGTGACGAGTTGCCGGCGTTCGGCGGCGCGGTTGCCGAAGGTGGGCGTATCCCACTCGGTGAGCACGCCCTTCTGGTCGTTGTCCGCACCGACGGTGAGAATCTGGTTGTCATCCGCGGAGAAGATCGCAAGTGTGGCGAAGCGGGCACCGCCGCCCGGGTTCTGCACGGTGCCGACCGAGCGTTCATCGGCGAGGCTGACGACATCCAACCGGGACGCATCCTTGTCGAAGAGCACGCGAGAGCCGTCGGAGGAGACGCCGAGGACTTCGACCGAACCGCCGCGGTGGTCGATCATGGCCGCGGTCGTCGCGGCCTTGTCGCCGAGCTTCCAACTGCGGATCGACTTATCCTGAGACACGGTCACCAGCGTTGCCTGCGGAGTAAACCGCACCGCGGTCACCCCGCTGCGGTGGTCCGTCGGCAGGGCGTACATCTTCTTCTTTTCAGAAACATTCCACAGGAACACATCGCGGCCGGCGGCGGTGGCGAGGTACTTGCCGTCCGGGCTGTAGGCCATCGCGGTCACGGCACCGGCGTGGGTGTCCTCGAAGGTTGCGGAGGGTTCCTTGGGCAGCTTGTCCGGGTTGGCAAGATCCCAGACGCGGATCTTGCCGTCGTCCCCGCCGAGGGCGACGAAGTGACCCTTCGCTTTGGCTCCGGTGACGGCGACCGACTTGACGCCGACGCCCAGCGGATTGGCCAGCCGATGAGTTTGCTTCGTGGCGGTCACGTCCCAGACCAGCGCAGCCGCATCCATGCCGCCGGAAACGATCATCGGGCGATTGGGGTGCGCCGTCACGGCGACGGCCGTGACTTCTTGCCGGTGGTAATTGGTCAGCGGGTTCGGGCCGACCAGGCGGGACGGCTCGACGTAAACCTTCATGCCGCGCTTGACCGAGGAGGCAAAGCCGGCGTCCAGCTTACCTTCCACCCGGACGCGGTCATTGGATTGGATTTCGAGAATCGTTTCGCCGGCCTTGGCGAATTCCCCGGGCTGCTTGATGATCCGCACGATGCGACCGTTGATCGGCGAGCGGCAGAAGTAGCGGCTGTACGTGGCGTAGGCGGACTTGTGCTCGCCCATCGTTTTGATGAGTTCCTGATCCTTGCCGAGGCGGCTTTCCCTGTAGCGGTGGTAGTGGGCCTCGCGTTCGAGCACATCCTGCTTGCTGATGCCGACGACGCCCTTGGTCGCGACATAAAGGGCTTCCTGCGAGTCCTCGGCCTGCTTGGCGGAGACGATGCCTTGCTTGATCATTTCACCGATCGCGAGCAGTTGCTCGACCTGCAGGTAAACGAGTTGCTCGTCCATGCGGGCCAGAAGGTCGCCCTTCTTCACGACATCGGTGGCCCGGAGACGGCGGTAGGGTTGCTCGCGCTTCTCGTCGCGCGGGTGAAAGAGGATGTCCGGATCGCCGGGGTTGATCACGGTGCCCTTGGGCACCAGGGTGGCGACCATGTCGACCATGCCGTCCACGGCGGCGGGCACCTGCATCCGCAGATCGTTCTGGACGACCGCATTCGGGATCACGATCGGCTCGCCGACCGGCGTCGAAGCGGGCAGGCTCGGCATGGCCGCGGCCGCATAGAACGGGGCGCCGACTTCGACCGGAGCCGCAGGTGCGGCTTCCGCAGGTCTGTTCCCGCCGACTGATGCGGGTTGGCAGGCAGGCACCAGGGCCAACATCCCGCCGATCGTCGCCGTCGCCATCCAGGTCTTCATCGTCTTCATGATCCGTCGCTCCCAAGCTGTGTGTCGGAACTCCCGCATGATGCGGATTACAGTAAGGTTGCCGGTCGACTCTGCGGCGGTCCGCAGGCTTCAGGGCGGGGGTTGCATTCTTCGGCGAATGGAATCCGTCAGAAGAAGAAAATCACCTTCTCGAAGAACCACTCCCAGACGCCGTGGAACATCGAGTAGCCCATCGAGTGCTCGCCGCAGCGGATGCGGGTGTGGACTTCGACGCCGGCAACCTTCAGTTCCTGCGGAATCTGCCCGGCAGGGCCGAACTCCTCCAGATTCACCCGCACCGGGGCGGTGACGATCGGTTCGGATTCATTGTGGTCGTCCCGGTTCGGAACGGCCTGTTGGGACATGTCCTCGGCGTAAAGCCGACCGGGGAAGCTCGTATCCGGCCGGTTGGTCAGAAGCACGTCGACGTCCAGGTATTTCTTGCCCGCGGCATCCTTCTTGTGCAGCCCTTCGGTGGCGAAGGCGCGGGAGACGTGGCCGATGTTGCGTTGCGGAATCTTCAACTCGACGCGCCACGGACCATCGACCGCACCGAGTCGCATGAGCGGTTCGCTGGACTTGACGGTGCGGTTCAGGAGTTCGTCGCGATTGTCCGACGAGAGAATCTGCCAATCGCCGGGGATGCCGGTATCGATGCGGGGGGCGATGGCGAAGAACTGACCGGCGTTGGAGGAACTCGCATTGTTCGACTTCCACAGATCGGTCAGGTAGCGGCGTTTGGAGACCTTGATCGCCGTCTGCTTGCCGATTTCGCGGATGTATTGCGATTCTTCGTCCGATGTGCGGCCCGGCCGGGCGAGAGCGAGGGTCAACCCTTGGCTGCTCTGGTCCGCGGCGTAGATTTCGGTCTCCGCCTGTTGTATCTTGGCCTGAAGTTCGTGGCTGAATTGGGTGACGAGGTTGGCACCTTCCTTGACGCGGTCGCCCGGCTTGCCGTTGATACTCTTGACGACCCCTTCGGCGGCACCGAACAGGTAGACCGTGTTCTTGGGAAGAAACTCGCCCTTGGCCTGCATCTTCAGCGGATACGGCACCAGCACCATCGTGACGATGAGGCCGATGAGGGCCGCGAGGCCCAAGCCCGCGTAGAAGCGGCCTTTGCCGCCGAGCACTTCCTGAAGCTTCGAGAGCGGACTCCAGAGAATGCGGAAGGGAATCCGCTTCATGTCCCAGGCGTTGTAAAGAGCGGGTGCGGCGTGCTTGGCGACCACTTCGAGGCGGGCGATGGCCGATTCGGACTGTTCCGGCGGGTTGAAGCTTTCCATGAGCAGGATCGAGCGGGCCGGCTTGCCGTTGTCCTTCTCGCGATCGTCCCGGATCGGCATGACGACCAGCAACTTCGGCTGGCTTTCGTTCAGGTAACCATCGAGCGCGTCGGACAGGCTCGGCGGCAGGCCTTCGTCCTTGCTTCCCTTGTAGACGAGCTTGTCGCCGTACTTCAGCACGGCGTCGAACAGTTCCCGCATCCGCTTGACGTGGGTGCTGGCCTTCTCGACGACATCCGCCCCGGAGACGGCTTCCACGGTGCACTGCGTGCCGTGGCGGACGCCGACGCAAAGCCGGTCCGCTTCCACCAGTCGCCGACCTTCGTTGGCGACGTGGTAGGCGACCTCGGTCGGATTGAGACTTCCGTGAATCTGCCGGGCGAAGCTCTCGACTTGGGTGTAGACCTTTTCCAGCCCGCTGCCCTGTCGGTTACCCGCAAAGGAGTGATACTGCGAGGCATAACCCGCCATCTGGACGATGTACTGGAGGAAGACCTGATACAACCGCGGATCGAGCGACGGCTCGTGGAAGACTTCCAGAAGCCCCAGCGGCGATTTGTCCGCCTGGACGATCGGAGCAAACAGCGCGTAGTAATCGGTCAGGTTGGCGGCCGGCACCGAGCCGGGTTCGACGCCGGCGATCGTGAGCCGACCCTGCGGCTCGATCATGGCCGGCCGCATCGGCTGGGCTTGGAAGACCTGGCGCAGGATTTCGTTGTGGCAGGGCCGGCCGCCGCGTTTGTCGTCCAACCCGATGACTTCGAGATTGATCTGGCAGGCGATCTGCAGGAAACCCTGCGGCGTCCGCAGCCAGACGACCCCGGCGGGCGCATCGATCGCGGCGAGAGCCTTGGCGAGGAACTGTTCGTAGAACTCGGCCGGGGCGAGGTTGGACCCCGCAAGTTTCGATGCCGCCTCGAACGCCTCGTCGATGCGACGGGCATATTTGTTCTTGGCGGCGGTTTCCGTCGCCCCGGCGGATGCATTCGTACTCACGGAGTTACTGCCCTTCACAAACGCTACGATCGGTCCATGCGTCGCCATCATACCCGCAATGTTGCGATCTTGGCAAGCGTACCCATTTTCGCAGGACAACGGGCGTGCAGGAAGCCGAAGGCAAAATTTTTAGCCTGGCCCGCCAAAGTTCGTTCCTGCAATCGACAAAGTTTCGACGAGTTACCAAGCAGGACCGTTTCCCGCAAGGCTGAAGAATACCGCGAACGCGGGAACGCTAGGGAAGTTTAGCCTTCGGCTCCGGAAGGCCGCGGACGACGCGGGCGCATTTGGCGGCTAAAGCCATCGACTCGTCAGCTTCCTGCACCCTGTTACCGTAGTCCGCCATCTTCGGGATCGGAATGCCGTGCTTTGTCCATGTCTTCAGGTCGCCCAGTTCGAAATAGTGGCTATACGTGAAGGCGTAAATTTTGCCCAAATCCTGATCGTCGATCATGACCTGAATGCCATCCTCGACCGGGATATGCTCCGAAGCGGATTCGGGTTTGCCGTCCAGCGTGCCGACGTCTAGGTCGCCCGTATCCGACACGAAAAATCTTCGGTCCTCTACGGCATAGACGTGATTGGGTCCGGCGCGGCTCCAAGTCTTGATGATCTCCCAACGCGACTTGCCGGTCTTGATGTCCACCTCGGTACGCTTCCAGACCGTGACGCGATGCTCCTTCAAATTATCTGAGGAATACCATTCCATGCCGTCGTTTTTGGTCATCAAAAAGTCCCAATTGTTCACGGTAAACATCCGAGCAACATCGGCGCGTATTCCTCGCTCCTTGAACAGTTGAACATCATCCGGTCCCGCGTCGATCTTTAAACGCGTTCGTGAATGAATTTCCGTCGACAGCGTCTTATCCGCAAGACAAACGCTATCCGTTTGCAACAGTTTGAGTACGTTAATCGGCTGCGACACGATTTCCATGTGGGAATGTTTAGGGTAAGTGCGTTCGTGGAGACTATCGAGATTGAGATAGTTAACTAGGAATAGTCTATTGTTGTAGATTTGCCATCGCATTTTCAAGTCAGAAAAGACCGAACCTTTATGCAACCGACCAGGGAATGGATACACAGATGATGGAGAAGACTATAAGAATGATTTTTCTATCAATTTATGATAGCCGGAAAGACCCATATAATTACTTTTATCAGGAAGTTGCACGAATTTAGTTTGCGATCCTGCAACACCATAGAGACAATCGCGCAAGAGCACGGTACGAATTGGATAGCACGGCTTATTATTATTATCAAAAGAAATGCTGATGACAGCTAAAATTATCAACATGATGCGTAGATGCCTAATCTAAATAATGTATGATGCATCATAATCAACGGGTAAATCTGTAAAATTTAAATTGTCTGTTGTGCAATCACTCTTAAATTGAATTCGATTGCTAATCACATCGATTCGGCATGGCTTGGCTTGGCGGTTCGTGTTGAATTCTCAGCCGCTGGTCCGATCCGCAACTTTCCAAGATTTACTCATGATTTGCCCCGCTTGTCAATCACCGAATCATTCGGGATATTCGAAATCGGTTTCTTACGGCGTGAAGTCGGTCTTCGCTCGTTCCTGCAATCGACAAAGTTTCGACGAGTTACCAAGCAAGACCGTTTCCCGCAAGGTTGGAAATCCTTCGGCAGGTCCCGCCTTTCGCTGCGAATGCTTTGCGTGCTAGACTGCTTCATGTTCCCACCGGGGTAAGCTATGCGCGTTTTGGTCACCGGCTGTGCCGGCTTCATCGGGTCGAGTCTGTGCGAACGCCTGCTGGCGGACGGCCACACCGTCGAAGGCATCGATTGCTTCACGGATTACTACGCACGGTCGATCAAGGATGCGAATCTGGCCGGATTCCGCAATCGCGAGGACTTCACGTTCCACGAACTCGACCTGAGCCGCGATCCGCTCGGGGATGCCGTGGGCCAAGCCGAGGTGATCTTTCACCTCGCCGCCTATCCGGGACTGATGCGGAGCTGGATCAACTTCGACACCTATACGATGCACAATCTCACGGCTACGCATCGACTCCTTGAAGCGGTCAAAGGGCGCAGCACGCTGAAAAAATTCCTCTACGCGAGTACGTCGAGCGTTTACGGAAAGTATGCGTCAGGAGACGAGAATTTGCCGACGCGGCCGAGTTCGCCCTACGGCATCACCAAGCTCGCCGGCGAACAGTTGGCCCGAGTTTATCTGGATGAATTCCAGGTGCCGACGGTCGTCATGCGCTTCTTCAGCGTCTACGGTCCGCGTCAACGCCCGGACATGGGCTATCACTTGTTCATCGACGCGATCCTGCGCGGCAAGCCGATTCAACTGACCGGCGACGGTCTGCAGGTTCGCGGCAACACCTACATCGACGACTGCGTCGAAGCGACCCAACGGGCCGGCTTCCACGCCAATACGGGAGAGATCTACAACCTCGGCGGCGGCGAGTTGACCACGATCATCGATGTGATCCGCCGCATTGAAACGATCACCGGCAAGGCCGCCGTCATCGAACGCCGACCCGACCGCGCCGGCGACCAGATCGCCACCGCCGCGGACGTGGGCAAGCTGTACCGCCACCTAGGCTGGAAGCCGACGACCGGCCTGACCGAGGGCCTGTCGCGACAAGTGGAGCGGTTGAGATCGCAGATGTAAGCGGCTCGTTTCGGCGAGCCGCCGGTGGTACCTGGCGGAGTTCCGCACCGATCATGACTCGGCGGATTCCCATCCGCCGCTCGCCTTTCCCTATTGGGGAGCAGGGATGCTCGATTTCATTCATCGTCGCGTGGTTCAGCCGCTCGTGGCACTCAAGCGCGGCAGCCGGCATCTCGACTACCTCGCCGAACTCGAACGCAGTCAGTACGACTCGGCCGAAGCGATAGCCGCGCGGCAATTGGCGATGCTTCGGATCACCGTGAAGCACGCCTGGGACACCGTGCCGTACTATCGCCGGGTCTGGGCGGCGGCCGGGCTGCATCCGGATGGGGTGAAGTCGCTAGCCGACCTGCAGGCGTTCCCGGTGTTGACCAAGGCCGACATCCGCACCCACAATGCGGAGTTGCTTTCGACCACCGCCGATCCGAAAACGTGCCGGGTGAAGACGACCTCCGGGTCAACCGGCGTGCCGCTGCGGATCGTACTCGACGAGCAGGGGGCGCAGTGGAAAACGGCGATCACGCTGCGGTCCGACGAATGGTCCGGCTGGAGGCGTGGGCAGGTTGCCGCGAAGGTCTGGGGCAATCCGGAGTATCGGCATCAAGGGCTTCGCGGCAGACTCCGCAATGCGATCGTCGATCGGGCGATTTACCTGGATACGATTCAACTCAACGATGCGCGGATCCTCGACTTCGTCGAGAAGCTCCGCCGGAATAAGCCGGGACTCATCTTCGGCCATGCTCATTCGCTCTATCTGGTCGCGTGCCGGATGAAGGCGCTGCGCATTGTCGACGTCCGACCGTACGGCATCATCAGCACGGCCATGCCGCTGCACGCCTGGCAACGGACCGTCATCGAGGAGATCTTCGGCACGAAAGCCACCGACCGCTACGGCTGCGAGGAAGTCAGTTTGATCGCCTCGGAATGCGAACAGCACAACGGCCTGCACACAGCCGCCGAATCAATCTTCACCGAGGTCGAAGCCGACGGCAAGCTGCTCGTGACGGACCTGAGCAACTTCGCCATGCCGCTGATACGCTACCGCATCGGCGATGTGGTGACGCTGCCGACAGGAATCTGCCGTTGCGGTCGCGGTCTGCCGCTTCTCGGCAAGGTTCAGGGTCGCGAGGCGGACTACGTGCTCACCCCCGCGGGCAACCTGATCTCGGGTATTTCGCTCACCGAGAATTTCGCCATGCTCATCCCAAACACGGCCCAACTGCAGGTGATTCAGGAAACGCGAACTCACCTCCGACTGCGCCTCGTCAAGGACGGCGACTTCAGCGATGCCGCGCGGCGGAAGATCGCCCAACTCGTCCGCGAACTCTTCGGCCCGACCATGACGCATGCTGTGGAGTTCGTCGACTCCATCCCCCAGGAGGCCGGCGGCAAATACCGCTTCTGCATCTCGAACGTCGCCGTAGAGTACCTCAAGGAACTCTCGGCTTGATCCGGTTTGGGATTTCAGTGTTCATTGCTTCGCGATGAGCAGCGATTGCAATCGGCGAAGCGCTGTAAACTGAAATCCGAACACTGAAACCTTGACGTGACAGGATTGCTGAATGAATTCGACTGCTGTTGTCGCTGCGTTGCTGGCTGCCGGGGCGGGGTGCTGCATCGCCCTGCAGGCGAGCGCGAACGGCAAGTTCCGGGCGAACCTCGACAGCCCGCTGTTCGCATCCTACTTTTCAATCTGCGGGACGATCCTGTTCTCGTCGCTCATCATGCTGATCGTCCGACCGACGGCGCCGACGATGGAGCAGGTGCGATCGACGCAGTGGTGGAACTGGATCGGCGGGCCACTGGGAGCCTTGATCGTGCTCGCCGGGGCAATGTTGACGCGTCAACTTGGGGCCGCAGCATTCATCGCGTTGGTCATCGCCGGGCAACTGACCATGTCCGTGATGTTGGATCACTTCGCGCTGATGGGTTTGGAGGAACGCTCGATCACGCCCGCCAAGGTCGTCGGCATCCTGCTGGTGGTTGCCGGTGTGGTGTGCATCAAGTATCTGTGACCGAATGAACACGATTCAAGAACTCTTCGCCCGGCTCAAGACCGAAGGCCGCACCGCCTTCATCCCGTTCCTGCCGGCGGGTGACCCCGACCTGGCCTTCACGGGCGAACTCCTGCCCAAGGTCTCCGAGGCCGGGGCCGACCTGATCGAAATCGGCTTCCCCTTCTCGGACCCGATCGCGGACGGCCCGGTCATTCAGGAGTCGTACACCCGCGCTTTGGCGAAGCGGATCAAGGTGGACGATATCTTTGCGATGCTCAAGAGTGTCGAGTGCACCGCCCCGCGGATGGCGATGGCGTCCTATTCGCTGATTTGGAAGTATGGCCCGGAGCGGTTCATCGCCGCCGCGTTGGCCGCAAACGTGGCCGGCGCCGTCGTCCCCGATCTTCCCGTCGAGGAAGCGGAATCCCTCAGCAAACTCGCCGCCGAACGCGACTTCGCGCTCACACTCCTGGTCACGCCGACCACCAGCCCCGAACGGGCCGCGACGATCATGAAGGCCTGTACCGGGTTCGTCTACGTCGTCAGCGTGGTCGGCATCACCGGCAACCAGTCCGCCGCCATCGAGACTATTGCCGCGCTGACGACCAAGCTCCGCAACCTGAGCGACAAGCCGCTCTGCCTCGGCTTCGGCATCAACACCCCGGAGCAGGTAAACGCCTTCGCCTCCTACGCGGACGGCATCATCGTCGGCAGTGCCTTGGTGAAGAAGCTGACCACGCCGAACGCACTGACGGCGATCCCGACTTTAGTCCGCGAGTTGCGGGCGGGCCTGCGGTAGGAATGCCCCTGCCCCTACCGCGGGTTTGGCTGTATCTGGAACTTCTCGAAGAAGGTGCGCACGTTGCGGGCGTCGCCGGTCAGGAACGCGCCTTCGACCGCCAGGTAGAAGGCGGACCGGCGAGCGCGGAAGATGCGCACCACCCGGGTGGTGGCGCCGTCCGGCAGTTCGACCACGTACTCGCGGCCGGGGTAGCTTTGCTGCTGAACCGTGCGTTCGCTCTTCACCGAACCGCCGCTGCCGTCGGTGAGGGCCTTCTTGGCGGCCTCAAACCACTCCTCGTCGACCACGTCCGCCGGCACGGCCGCGGGTGGCTTGCCGGACGCGACGATGTAACCGGCCGCGAGCAGTTCGGCATTTTCCTCGTTGTCCGAGCCTTTGCCCGCACGGAAGCACTGCAGGCCCCAGCCGGGTAGTGCGTATTGATCCCCATTCACGCTCTTGGCGTTGCCGGGCATCGAGACGGAAAAGGCATTGTCCGGCGGGCGGAACTCTCGCCAGCGCGGCTCCGGCGGCTCGACGCGGCGTCGCACCGCCTCCGCCCATTCCTTCTTCAAACAATACAGGAAACCCGCCGAGCCGTACCCGAAGGCGATGAGCATCACGACCGCCCGGAAGCGCGTCCCCATCGACCAGCCGGCCGCATAGGCGACGCCGAAGCAAAGGCCCACCAGACCCATGGCGAGTGCCGTCGGTGCCGCGAACGAGAAGACCGGAGTGATCGCCGGGACGAAGAATCTCGCCGCCCACCAGACCAGGGGAATCCCCACCGGTACCATGCAGAGGGCCAAAAGCACCGGCGTCGGGTGATACGTCGACGGCGCGGGCAACTCGAACTCGGGTTCGAATTCCGCATTCTGCCGAAGCGCCTGCGGACGACCGCGACCGGTGGAATAGACCAGCAGCGGTTTTTCCTCCGTCGCCGCTTCAGCCGGTGTCGCCGTCGATCGGAACACCAGCGCACAGTACGGACAAGTCACCGCCTGACCGAGCGCTTCGGTGCGGACGCGGGACCAACCCCCGCACTGGGGACAACTCACCGCTTGCATCTTCGGCCCTTTGACCCGTATTCGGGGCAGTGTTCACTGTTTCGCACACTGTAGTTTACACGGCAACCCAAGCGATGTCCCGACCGGTGCAGGAAAGAACATCGGTCCGCCTACCCCACGGCCGAGAGAATCGCATTCAGCACTTCGGCATCGCTCGGTGCTTCACTGGTGGTCAGCATCCGCAGCGGAATCGGCACTTCGTCCATCCGGTAGGCCGTGCCGGGCCGGTGGATGCCGTAGATGGCGGTCGTGAACCGCACACTCGCGGACCAATCCGGAGGCAGCGCGAAGGGGTCCAAGACAATTGTGGGAATGCGGCGCAGGTGATCCATCGCGGCCGTGGGAAAGTCGGACACGGTTTCCGCGCCGACGACGACGCAGGCATCGACCTCGCCCCGACTCAGCAGATCGACGCCGGTGAACTCGCCGGGGTTGGAACGCGGATAACCGCGGGCGAAGTTCACGCCGAAGGGGTAGCCGGTCTGCCAAGTCAGTACCGAGTCGGCCCCGGCGACGTCCCCATAGCGACGCAGTCTTCGGGCGTAAAAGCGGGTGAAGTCATTGAGGTCGGTCGTCAGTTGCAGCAACGCCGCGACCGTGCGGTGGCCCATCGGCCCGACGGTCAGACTCCTGCCGAAGAACACGATGCCGAACTTGGCCCGCTTCATCCGCTCCGCCAAGTCCCGCAGAGCCTGTGGCGCTTCGCAATCGTGACCGTTCACCAGCAGACGCAAACGCCACAGAGCATCCCAGTTTTGGTCTTCGGGAACCGGAATGAACTCGTCGGCGAAGCCCGCCGTGGCCTTGCGTTCCCGATCGACGACGACGAGATGCCTGCCCTTGCGGCCTTCGGGCACGAAGCGGCCGACGGGATCCGCCGAGTAGCGTTCCAAGTGCCGCGGGTGCGTGGTGGCCGGATCGCAGGCCCAGAAGATCACCAGGTCGGCCCGGTTCTTCACTTCGCCCAACGTGCAGGTCGATTCGCCGACTTCCTGCAACGCCACGATCGACGGCCCATGCCCCGTGCCGGCGGTCGTGTCGATACCGGCTCCCAGACGATCCGCCAGCGCCGTCGCGGCCCGTTGGCCTTCGGTCGTGCTGCGGCTCAGCCCGTAGATCAGCGGGGCCTTCGCTTCGGTCAGAATCGCGGCGGCACGCTGCACGGCGAAGTCAAACGGAACGGATGTCCCGTCCGCTGCGCACAACACCTCCGGCGGGGCTTCGGGTGCAAGAAACCACGGCTCGGCCAGGCGGCAGGCGCGTTCGACCGCCGTGACGCGGTTGCCCTCGACCGTGACCGTCAGGTCATCGCACACGCAGCCGCACACCGTGCAGGCGACATCGGTATGAATCGTCTTCATCGAGTCAGGATACGATGTCGGCTTCCGGTCGCTACAATCTCCAAATTGAACCTCGTCGAATAGGCGTTCCGATGAAGATCGTGCAGTATCCGCACCCCGCGCTCCGGGCGAAGACCAAGCCCGTGGCGACCATCGACAAGGACGTCGTTCTTGCCGCGGGCCACATGCTGGAGCTGATGTACAAGTACGAAGGCCTCGGCCTCGCCGCCCCGCAGGTCGGGTTGGACTTCCAGTTGCTGGTCATCAACTTCGCCGGCGACGCCGAGGCCAAGGATCGCGAAGTCGTCGCCGTCAACCCGGTCATCCTCGAAACCAAGGGGCTGGACAAGGACCGCGAAGGCTGTCTCAGTTTCCCCGGCCTCTATCAGGACATCCGCCGCGCCAAAACCGTCAAAGTTCAAGCCTACGGCCTCGACGGTCAACCGTTCGAGATGGTCTGTTCCGACCTGGCCGCCCGCGTCTGGCAGCACGAGATCGACCACCTCAACGGGGTCCTGTTCATCGACAAGATGGGGACCATCGCCCGCATGGGCAGCAAGCGTCAACTCGAAGAATTCGTCTACGATTTCGATCAGGCCGTCAAGAAGGGCAGCATCCCGCCGGGAACGGAGAAGAAGCTGTAGGTCAACGCAACAAGTCATCGACGGCGACCCGCCGGCCGGGCACCGCAGGCTCGGCATCGGCGGTGAAGTGCTCCGCCCGTTTCGATTCCATCGCGCGCTTGGCGGTTCGCCCGTAGTCCCGTTCGCTGCGGACCTCGACGGCGAACACCGGCGGTGCTGGCACAAACGACATGGCCTCATCCGGCGCGGGCCCGGTGTCATAGGCAACATCCGACGAAAACGACTCCCGACCTTCCGGCGAATCGTGGACGAGAAACGACACATTGTCGCGAATCTATCTGTCGAACTCGTGTATGGTAACCGCGCGACGCGCTTGATGCCAAGACGTCAAATCGGCTTCGTGCCGTAGTGCGGATTGAAGATCAGGCCCAGCAGGTTACCGAAGGCGTCGTGGAGTTCGACCGTGCGGATGCCGCCGCCGACGTCCGCGATCGGGTTGCGCGATCGTCGCCCCCAGCCCGACCACTCGAACGACTTCGACATCGAGGTCGTCCGTTCCCCAGTAGAAGGTAGTGCCGCCGGGGCCGCTGCCGGTCTTCGAGTCCGGCATGAGGCCCAACTCAAACCCGGCCACATCGAAGCCGACGTAGAACGGTTCGTCGAAGTACGG
>Ga0105047_10005140_pt1 | contig 22584 bp, 21 predicted proteins | sample MAT04_FD_78384 | JGI IMG/M metagenome (GOLD analysis project Ga0105047, IMG submission 78384) | Freshwater microbial communities from Lake Fryxell liftoff mats and glacier meltwater in Antarctica - MAT-04 (megahit assembly) | ecosystem: Environmental > Aquatic > Freshwater > Ice > Liftoff... | reverse complement strand
TATTTTTTGCACCGAGAGGTCTTGGGCGTGCAGTTACCGTGGCTGGATGACGTGAAGCGGCCAACACGCCCGCGACGTATTCCGTCGGTGTTGACCAGCGCTGAAGTGGCCGCGTTGTTTGGCGCAATGACCGGTGTGGAACTGCTACTGTGCTCAAAGTTGCCGCAGGCGGAACGGCCTCGCCATTGGATTCACTTTTGCCAATCCAGTGACCCCTTTCTGAGAAGCAAATCAGGGAAATCAAGGCGTTGAAGGCCGATCCTCAGTGCTAAGTCAGTGACTTGGCAAAGCGTTATGGCGTGTCCAGGACAACGCTTCACAAGCGGGTGGGGGTGGCTTCGTCATAAGCCCCAATGTCGATTTTTGCAGCTTCGCTCAGTGTTTGAATCATTTCGCCCAAACGCTGATCGAGCACGCCTTCTTCCACCGAAAGTCGCTGCAATGCCTTCTGGGTGGATTTCTTACGGGTCTCGTTGAACGAAGGATCGTCTTCGTGTTTTCTTGGCAGGATGCCCAGGGCATCGAAAACGAATTGAATCACTTCACCTTGTGTTGGAAAGCTAACAGCGTTCATGGAGGTATGGATGCTTTGATGCAGAAAATGTGAACACCCCACAGGTGTGGGGTATATCGAGGCGAAGGCTTATTTTTTCTTCGGCTGGTTCGGATTCAATTGCGTCCCTGTGTTTCCGTGTCCTGTTGCGTTTATTCGATTGGTGCCGGGGGTTCCAATATTCTGGTTGTGGGCATCAGAACGATTGTTAAGCTGCTGTTGTGTGAGTTTGGGAGTGGGTTTTGCCATGATGCTTCCTGAGCTGAGTTAAAGGAGGCTTCATGTTAAAAATTAATCGACTCAGCGTACAGATGAGACTTGGCGACGATGTTTTTCCGGCATGCCATCTCTTGCTTTATTTACCTGTGTTTGCCCATAATATCTCGCCAGCCTCCCACCACGCCCCAGTTGCCGTGTTCGCGCATGTAAGCAACAGCGAGTGCTATTTTTTCAATCCGGTATCCGCCTAACTGCACGTCTGGTGTACCAACGGTTGCAGGCAAGGCTTCATCCCAACCGTCAAAGTTGGGCCACGGCATCATCATGTGAAACCCGTCCACATGTTCAGTTCTGACCCATTTACTGCTGTCATCGAGCGTGAAATAGGCGATGGAGGACAGGGGTTTGGACCAAGTCCAGGGTGTGTCAGACTTTTTCCATCCCTGCGACAATCCGGGTGTCAGTTGGACTAGGACGGTTCGCCTTTCAAAGGGACTTTTAAGCGCATTCAATTTGTCCCGATTTTGCTGATCGGCTTCTTTGCGCCTTTTCTCAATCTCTTCACCTTCCCGCTCAAACTTGGCGATCAGTTCTGCGGTGTTCTGGATGAGTAATTCGCGTTCTTCAACGGTGAGTTTGCGCCCGGCTCCGCCGCCATAGGTGGCATTACCCAGGGCCAATGCTGTTCCAAAGCGATTTTCAAAGCATGTTGACCCAAGCACCCACAATCTGCCTGCTTCCTGCACAACATGAATGCGCCGATAGACCGAATGGCCGCATCCGGGCTGCTGGCATTGGACTCTTGCGTCTTGGTCAACGCCAACGATCGCAACTAATCTTGCTTGTTCACTCATAATTTGTTTTCAAGAAAATCGACAAACCATTGTTACAGCATAGGCAGAGCGCTCTTCATGATGGTGACCGCTACGGGCACGTAAGACAGTGTAAATAAATAAACGTATCAACTTTTGACTTATCCAGCTCGGGCATTCAGCAGATATATGAGACGTTTAGTTATTTACAGCGACTAAGAGCCGATGGCCGCAGGTAGCTTCAGACCGACTTGATCGTTGATATTTTTGATTCCAGGTTGCGGTCATTCGCGACCGACAGCAACTGGCCCAAAGGAGTCAAAGGCGATTCAGTCCCCAATGGCGGCTAACGCAGCAAAGTTGTCCCATACAGCCCGGCGATCGGATTTTTCTGGCGACGGGTAAGTCACGGCAGGGAGCGGGTGCTCCCGGTTTGGCCGTGGAGGTCAGCAACGGGCCCACAGAAGTAGTAGCGCTGGGGGTTAAGGTCATTCAAAACCGGCTTGAGCGATCAAACTTAATAGCTACTTGCGCTTTATTCATAAGGGCTAGAGGCTAATTTCTTATGTAACTTCGGTGTATCAGGCAGACTGCGTCTGGTGTGTCATGCGCAACACGATGAATTCGGCAGGGCGCACCATAGCCAGGCCAAACTCGACGATCACGCGGCTTGCTTGCACATCCAGCTAGGTCATCGTTTGATGCAAGCCGCAGCGTACAAAAAACGCCTCCTCAGGCTTGCTGCCGATCAGGGCGCCGTCGCGCCACTTGAGTATCAGATAGTTTTCCACCATGCCACGCAGGCGCGCCCAGGTGGCCGCCTCGTTAGGCTCAAACACCAGCCGTGGTGCCAGAGCTCAGTTCCGACGATCTGGACGGCGTGCAAGACGGCGGCATGGCCATGCAAGCCTTTTCAGAAGCCATTCACCCCGACACTGCGCCTGAGCGCGAAAACCAGCTTGCGCAGCAACTTCGGGCTTATTGCCAGCTTGACACCTACGCCATGGTGCGGCTGTGGCAAGTGTTTGCGGGGCGGGGTGCCTGGTGTGTGCTTGGCGTTGGCCTAGCAACCCAAGCTGAGCCACCAGACAAACCCAACCCACAGCAAACCTCATCTTCAAAGAAATTTCGGTGTGACTGGCGCTAGCTTTGCCAGGGGTTGATCAGGTCAACACCCGTATTCGCAAAGTCCGCCACGTTGCGCGTGACGACGGTGAACTTATGCTCAATCGCGGTGGCTGCCATCATGGCATCCCGCTCTGGTCTGGGGTTGGGAACGTGCAATGAAGCACACACGGTGGCCGTGTCCAACGTGTAGGGCAGAACCCTGTCCCCAAACCTGAGCTTGACGTTCTCAAGCCATAAACGCAGGTTTCTGCCTTGGGACGGTGTCCTTCGCTCTAGCAACAGAACACCTCTTTCCAACTCAAAGATGGTGACAGCGGACAAGAACAACTGACTGGCCAACTGCGTTTTAGACCATCTGACAACGGCATCCGACGGGTTGGGCTTGTCTTTTCGTAATTCCGAGATGACGTTGGTATCCAGTATCAACATGGATGGCTTTTAGTCGAAGTTAACTTCTTGGCTAACCAGATTCATGCGTGGTGGATCAAACTCGATGCCCTCGCCACTTGGGATTGCATTCATGACATCGAACAAGGTTTCGTCGGCCTTACCGGTCAAACGATGGTAGTCATCAATCTTCAGCAGCGCAAAAGCGGGTCGTCCCCGGTCGGTGATGAACACCGGCCCATCCACTGCCGCGCGTTTGGCTGCGGACACGTCGCGCGTGAAATCCCGGCTTGAAAAGGTATGAATGGACATGGCAGGCACCAAGGGTGTGAGTGCTTGTATGTTACGACATAAAGTAAAGTATGTCCCATTCAGCCCAGAGATCGGAGTTTTCTGGCGACGGGTCAATCGTGGCAGGGAGCGCGTGCGCCCGGTTTGGCCGTGGAGGTCAGCAACGGGCCCTTAGAGGTAGTAGTGCTGGAGGTTAAGCGCTCATTTAAAACCGGCTCGAGCTATCAAACTTAATAGCTACTTGCGCTTTCTCCATTAGGGCTAGAGGCCGATTTCTTATATAAAACCGGCACATCAGGCGCTCTGCGTCTGGCATGAAAAACGCAGCACGGTGAACTCGGCTGGGCGCACCGTCGCCAGGCCGAGTTGCACGATCACGCGCCCGGCTTGCACATCGAGCTCGGTCATCGTCTCGTGCAGGCCGCAGCGCACAAAAAACGCCTCCTCAGGCTTGCTGCCCATCAGGGCGCCGTCGCGCCACTTGAGTGTCAGATAGTTTTCGACCATGCCACGCAGGCGTACCCAGGTGGCGGCGTTGTTGGGCTCAAACGCCACCCACTCGGTGGATTGTTGCAGCGAGGTTTTCACCATCATGGCCAACCGGCGCACCGGCACATAGCGCCATTCGAGGTCGTTGCCCGCCAGCGTGCGTGCGCCCCAAACCAGCAAGCCTTTGCCAGGAAAAAAGCGCAGGGTGTTGATGCATTTGCCGCTGGCTACTTGCAAAAGCGCAGCGGCGTTATCGGCGCTCAGCGCGGCCACCGGCGCCACCACGCCGCTCACCGCCACATTGGCGGGGGCCTTCCAGACGCCGCGCAGGGCATCCACCGCCGCAAACACCCCAGCCACCGCGCCGCTGGGCGGGCAGGCAATGGGTGTGTCGCGCAGCGCTGCATGCGGTACCGGGCAGCCGTGGTGCACATGCAGCCACGGCGTGTAAGCGGCGCCATAGCTCAGCCCCAGGGTGCCAACATGGTCCCGAAAGGCACCGCCCAGCGTGTCATCCAGCCGGGTGTCCAAGAGTGCCATGCGGTTCTGTAAACGGGCGCTCTGTTGCAACATGGCCTGCTGTACCGTGCCCAGCTCGGGGGCGCTGAGCAACGCAGCATCCGGGCAGAGCAGCAGCGTGGGCTCGGCCAGTGCAGCCAACACCTGCACACCCGCCAGCAAGTCGTCCAGGCGCACCTGCGCGTCCGCCCGAAAGCTGCCCACCGACACCACATCGGCAACCGAGCCGCCATTGGCAAAAAACAGCCGCAAGCTGTGGTGCAAAAGGTAGGGCGCTGCCACCTTGGCGCTGACAAATTGGCCCGCAGCATCAAGCACCACGTCTTGAATCGTCAGCGGCGCAGCCTTGCCAAAACTGGCTTCAAAGCTGGCCAGGGAGGTCATGCGGGTGGCGCGCCCGACAAGGTCACCGGGCGCCTGCTGGTCGGCCTTTTCGGTGTAGCCCACAAACGCTGGCATGGCCGTGGGGGCCTCCACCACCGGAACAGGCGTTTGATTGATCTCTTCGACATACACACCCGGTGTCATCCAAGTTGCCATCGCTTTGCTCCTGCTGAAAACCCTGACGAAATTTGTTACCGATGACGGGGCACGCTCGCTAGAATTTCCCGACACATTCAGTTGTCGCCTTAGCGACACGGGCGGATACCCCAAGGTAAAGGGCCCCGTTGTAGCCTCCTCGTTGGTTTTTTGATTCTGTTGCCACGCTTGAGTTATCCGGAGATTCGTCACCTTTTTTTCAACGTCACCCGAGGAGAATCATTATGGCCAAAAAGGCACTTTGCATCGGCATCAACAACTACCCCGGCACCCACATGGACTTGCAGGGCTGCGTGAACGATGCCAGTGACTGGGCAGCGACCTTGGCTGGTCGCGGGTTTGCCGCCACTACCCTGCTAAACGACCAGGCCACCAAAGCCGCCATGATGACCGCTATGGGCAACCTGATCAGCAAGGCGGTCAAAAACGACAGCCTGGTCATCACCTTCTCTGGCCACGGCACCTACCAGCCCGACACCGACGGCGATGAGGCAGATGGCCTGGACGAAGCGCTGTGCCCCTACGATTTACAAACCAACGGTGCCGCGCTGACCGACGACGAGATCAAAACCCTGTTCGCCAACCGCAAAGGCGGGGTTCGCATCGTGCTGATTGCCGACAGCTGCCACTCTGGCACCGTCACCCGCGCTGCCGCAGCCGAACCAGACTCTGACACCCGACCCCGTTTCATGCCCATGGGCAACTGGCTGCCTGACAAGCTACTGCCCAAAAACCGCGTTGGCAAGTTGTCGGCTACCGTCGTCGCACCGCTGGGCGGGTCACCGCTGCTGGCTGCGTATTCGCGCCAGCTTGGCGATCTGCTGCTATCAGGCTGCAAAGAAGGCACCAACAACTTCAGCTACGACGCGCGTATCAATGGCCGCTACAACGGGGCTTTCACCTACTACGCGCTCAAAGCGCTCAAAACCTTGAAACCCGAGGCCACCTACGCCGACTGGCACAAGGCCTTCGTCAAGTATCTGCCGTCGGCCAGCTACCCACAATCACCGCAGATTGTGGGCAGCGACACTGCCCGTAAAGGCATCGTTTTCGCCTGATTTCCAACGCCTGCACCGCTGCGGCGCAGGCTGTCACTCGTTAGCCAGGAGGTCCCCATGGCAGAACAGATCTACAAGATTCGCGGCACGCTGGCAGACGCCCGGCCACGCGTTGTGGGCGGCATCAACCCCACCTACCGGCTCATCCCCGGCGCCGCGCGTGATGGCGCGGGTGACGAGATCAAGGTGGCGGGCAGCAGTGTGGTGCGTGTTGAGCTGGACAACGGCTTTGTGCTCTGGAGCCGGGTCGATGACCTCGCTCATGAATATGGTGCCTTGCCCAGCCGCGATGCGGGTGCCGCCTGGGAGTTTTCGCGGTTGGCGCCGCGCAGCGCCAGCGGTGGTGAGCGCGGCATCCTTGGGCTGGCCATTCGGGTACTGGAGTTCTTTGGCGTTGAGCTGGCCGAAAAATCAGCCGGCAAACTGGGCATCAAGCTCGAAGAAAAGCTGCTTGGCGATCACCCTCCAGGCTTGTATCGGCTCGATTTGGTCGGCAACCTGGCGCTGAGCGCGGTGGCCGATGCGGAGGTTCTGCCCGTCAACCAAGGCCCGACGCTGGTGTTTTTGCATGGCACGGCCAGCAGCACCGAGGGCGGTTTTGGCAAGCTCTGGGAGCCCGGCAACACCGAGGGTTTGCGCCTGCGCCAGGCACTCGCCCCCACTTATGGCAACCGAGTGTTGGCGCTGCAACACCGCACCCTGTCCGAGAGCCCCATCGCCAACGCGCTGGCGCTGGCAAAACGGCTGCCCGCTGGTGCCGAATTGCACCTGGTGAGCCATTCACGCGGCGGCCTGGTGGGTGAGGTGCTGGCGCTGTCAGGCTGCCTGAATCTGGCTGAGGTGTTGACCGCCAACAAGGTGCAAATCCTGTTTGCCGCTGATCGCACCCTGGCGCCCCAACTGGGGCTGGCGCCGCTCGCAGACGATGACGCCAAAGCCCGCGACGCGGCCTACGACGCCGACCGCCAGCGCTTGCTGGAGCTGGTGGCTCTGCTGGCGCAGAAGCAGTTGCGTATCACCCGATTTGTGCGCGTCGCCTGCCCGGCACGCGGCACCACGCTGGCTTCCGGGCGGCTGGACCGCTGGCTGTCGGTGTTGGACTACCTGGTGAATGCCGCCACGGGTTTTGGTCTGTTTGGCGACAGCCTGGACTTTTTGCTGGCGGTAGTGAAAGAGCGCACCGACCCGCGCACCCTGCCCGGCGTCGAGGCGATGATGCCCGGCTCGGCACTCACGCGCTTGCTCAACAGTACCCCAGAGCTGGTGACCTGCGCCGACCTGAGCGTGATCGCCGGGGACATCCAAGCCGGTGACGGCCTGTGGAACACGCTCAAAGTGCTGGCCACCGACTGGTTTTACAAAGACGAACATGACCTGGTGGTGGATACCGGCTCGATGAGCGGTGGCCTGACGCGCGCGCTCGGCGGAGCGCGCCTGCGTCAGGATCAAGGCCCCAAGGTCAACCATTTCCGTTATTTCACCAACGAGGTCAGCGTGCGCTGGCTCGGCGCGGCCTTGAGCCGCGACGTTGCTGATAACGCCGGTTTTCTGCCGCTGTCCGTGCCGCCAGCGGCTGCGCCACGTTGCCAGGCCGCTGCAGCCCGCAGCCGTGAGGGCAACAAGCCACGCCCAATCGTTGTGATGTTGCCCGGCACCATGGGCAGCCAGTTGCGCGCCGATGACGACACCGTCTGGCTGGATTATTGGGCACTGCTCAAAGGCGGGCTCAAGCGCCTGGCCATGGACCGCCCGGGCATCTCCCCGGTGGGCCTGGTCGATCAGTTCTATGGCCCGCTGGTGGAGTTTCTGGCGCGTAGCCATCAGGTGGAGCTGTTCCCCTATGACTGGCGTTACTCGGTGCGCCAAGCGGCAGACCGTCTGGCTGTGACGCTGGAGCCCCTGGTGGCACAGGCCGAGCACACTGGGCAGCCGCTGCGCGTGGTGGCGCATTCGATGGGCGGCCTGGTGGTGCGCTCGATGATGGCCGATGGCGGCAAAGGAAGCGCCATGTGGCAGCGCATCACCCGCCTCAATGGTGCACGCTTTCTAATGCTGGGCACACCCAACCTGGGCTCCTATGAAGCGGTGCGTTGGCTCACCGGCTTCAACCCGACACAAACCAAGCTATCGCTGCTGGACATCACCCAAAGCACCGACCAGATCATCGGCCTGGTGGCGCGCTACCCCGGCCTGCTGGAGCTGCTGCCGTTCGCACCGGAAGACCCCGACTTTGCCGACACCAGCCGCTGGGAAAGCTTGCGCCAGGCCGTCTGCGCTCGCTGGGAAACCGCACAGGCGGCCCCGCTGCAAGAAGCGGCTACCACTTGGAAGCTGCTGCGCGCAGCCGCCCCCGACCCCCGTTGCATGGTCTATGTGGCAGGATGCCAGAACGCCACGGTGATCGACTACCAGCTCACCAGCGGCAACGCATGGTGGCGGCCAGACCAGAAGCGCCTGCAGTTCATTGCCACCCGCGAGGGCGACGGCACGGTCAGCTGGCGCTCAGGCCGCCTGCCTGGCGTGCCCACCTGGTATGCCGAAAACACCGCCCACGACGCGCTGTGCGCCCAGACCAAGGCCTTCCCTGGCTACCTGGATTTGCTGGTCAACGGGCAGACGGCGCTGTTGCCCAGCACGCCACCTGCCAGCGCCCGTGCGCTGGGTGGTGAAGAGCGCTTTGTGCTGCCCGACACCCCGCCGGTAGACGGCATTCCGGCGGCGGCTGACATTGGCAGCTTTGGCTTCTCGGGCAGTGGCCCCCTCAGTGAGGAGGCCACCGAGCAGGCCATGCCGCCGATTCAGATCAGCATTCGCCACGGCAACCTGGCTTACGCGCGCCACCCGGTGATGGTGGGCCACTACGAAGGTTTCGCGGTGGTCAGTGCCGAAGCGGTACTGGACCGGCATCTGGGCGGTGCGCTGACCCGGCGGCTGGACCTGGGCGTTTACCCCGGCCCGCTGGGCAGCAACACGGTCATTTTGAACGAAACCGCCAGTGGCAAGCCCGCCGGTGCCGTGGTAGTGGGCCTAGGGCAAATTGGCGCCTTGAGCCCTGGGCTGCTGGAAGAGTCGGTGCGGATCGCCCTGCTGCGCTTCGCCCTGGATGTTTTGCACTGGCCCGACAGCCGCTTCGGCGAAATCGGCCGACCACGCTCGGCGGCGGTGACCTGCCTGCTGGTGGGCACCAGCGGCGGTGGCCTGCCACTGGACGACTCGCTGGAGGCCATGCTGCGCGCGGCGGTGTGTGCCAATCGGCGCTTGGCTGCTCAGGGGCTGGACAGCCGCGTGTTGATTGACCGCATCGAGTTTCTGGAGGTTTTTGAAGACGTTGCCATTGCCGCCGCCGAGGCGCTAGGGCGCATCGTGCAGAGAGACGCGCTGGCCGACACGCTGCGCTGGGATGCCCAGGCCGTCGAGCCGGGTCAGGGTGGGCGTCGGCGGGTGCGTTTTGACCAGCCACAAGAGTGGTACCAGCGCTTGGAGATCATTGAAGAAGCCGGTCACCTGCGTTTTACTTTCCCCACCGACCGGGCACGGGCCGAAGAAACCCTGGCCACCGGACAGCTGGCGCTGGCACAGAGTTTTGTGCAGATTGCCAGCCAGAGCACCGGGCAAAACTCCGAAGCCTCCAAAACCCTGTTTGAGATGCTGCTACCGCTGCGCCTGCGCGAGCTCAGCGCCCAGCAGGGCAATATGGTGGTGATGGTGGATGCCAAAACCGCCCCTTACCCCTGGGAACTACTGGAAAACCGCTGGGCCACCGGCGAGCGCCCACCTGCCGTGGCCGCCGGTTTTGTGCGTCAGTTCCGCACCAACGAATTCCGTCAGCGCCCGGTGCACGGCCTGAACACCACCGCGCTGGTGATCGGCAACCCAGATCTGACCGGCGCAACCGAATTTGCCGACCTGCCGGGTGCCCGCGAAGAAGCGCGCCAGGTGGCCGAGCAGCTGAGCAACAGCGGCTACGAGGTGCTGGACTGCATCGACCAGACCAGCACCCCGATCATGGAAGCCTTGCACAAAAACAGCTGGCGCATCGTGCACCTGGCCGGGCATGGCGTACACCTATACCAGCGGCCCAAGGCCCTGGACTGCAAACCGATCTCGGGAATGGTGATTGGGGGCGACGCATTTTTGACACCGGGCGACCTGGCGCAATTGCGTTATGTGCCCGAGTTGGTGTTTGTGAACTGCTGTCACCTGGGCCGGGTGGACGGCGCCCGCCCGCTGGACCGCCTTGGGTTGGCCGCGAATCTGGGTGAAGAACTCATCTGCATGGGCGTGCGTGCGGTGATCGCTGCGGGATGGGCGGTGGACGACCGCGCCGGCCAAGAGTTTGCCGCCTCGTTCTACCGGGCCATGCTCGCCGGACGAGCTTTCGGTGACGCGGTCCGTCTGGCGCGTGAGGATATCTGGACGCGTTACCCCGATGTCAACACCTGGGGTGCTTACCAGTGTTATGGCGACCCGGACTTCCGCTTCCACCGCGACGGCATTGTGATGCAGCAGCGCTTGCCGGACTTCGGCACACCGTATGAATTGGTGGTGGAGCTGGACAACCTGTGTGCCGACTGGCGCGGCGGGGGCGACACCGAGGACGGTGCCGAGCGTATTAACGGCCTCCTGCGGGAGCGGGTACCCAAGGCGCAGAGCGAACGCTGGCTGGCGCAAGCCGACGTGTGTGCCGCGCTGGGCATGGCGTGGGGCGAGTTGCGGGAGTTCGGCCAGGCGGTGATGTGGCTGAACAAGGCGATCACCGCCGAGCGCGGCGAATGCTCGGTGCGGGCGCTGGAGCAGCACGCCAGCTTCCGGGTGCGCCTGGCGCTGGAGGAGTGGCGTGCCACCCACCGCCAGAGCGCGGCCAAGCGTGAGTCGGCGCGGCTACAGGCCAGAGACCTGATTGAAGCCGCCCTGTTGGACCTGGACGTGCTCTGCCGCCGCGCCCCTACCGTGGAGCGCCTGAACCTGCTGGGCAGCGCCTACAAACGCCTGGCGCTGGTGGAGTCCCAAGTAGACAAGCGGCTGGAGGCCCTGACGAATATGGCCGAGCATTACCGCCTGGCCATGCAGCGCCAGCGCGACGCCTATCCCTTTTGCAACTGGCTGGCCGCCACACTGCTGACCGGGCACCACGGCACTGAGCTCACGCTCGACATGGCCGACCTGCAGCACCAGATGGCCGACATGCAGGTGGCGCTCAACCGCCGCCTGCAAGACGACCCCAACTTCTGGGACACCACCAGCCTGGCCGACCTGAGCCTGAGCCACCTGCTGCTGCAAAGCACGGCCCCACCACGAACGCGTGCCAAAGTCTCGGCCGGTGAGGCCGCCGCCCCGGTGCTGGCCGCCTACCGCGCCGCCATTGGTCGCGCCAGCAGCCCGCGCGAAAAGTCTGCCCTGGTCGACAACCTGGACTTTCTGCGCACACTCTGGGCACCGCGCGACAAGCTCACGATCGGCATTCTTGAGCAACTGCAGGAGAGTCTGTCATGAGCACACGACGCAAGGCCCGGCTATCCGTCGCTGCCCCGGTAGCAACTGAAGCCACCGCAATAACCCAGACGCCAGAACCAGCCCCGCGAGTGTTTCGTCGCAAACGCGCAGCGCCTGCCGAGCGCGCCTTGGCAGGCCCCGCAACGCTGGCCCGCGGCGAGCCAGACCTGAGCCAGACACCGCTGGAGCAGATTAACTTAGCGCAGCTTGCACCACGCACCCTGATTGCGCCAAATTTCCGCGCCTATGAACTCACCCAGTCTGACTTGGCCTCGCGTCGGGGTATCGCCAACGGATTTGACAGCGAGCAGCACCTGCGCTCAGCGATCCATCTGGCGCGCCACGTTTTGCAGGCGGTGCGTGATGCGTTTAAAGCGTTCACGCCCAACAGTGTCTATCGCAGCCAGGCGCTGGAGCGCGTCCTGAAAAACAAGCCCTCCACCTGGGTCAGCACCAGCCAGCATGCCACGGGTGAAGCATGTGACATTGAGATCGTCGGCATGCCCACGCTGGCATTGGCCGCCTGGGCGCGTGACCACCTGGACGACTTTGATCAGATCATCTGCGAGTGTTACGACCCGCGCGTCGGGCCTAACTCAGGCTGGGTGCACATCTCTTTGAAGGCGCCAGGACAGGGCAGCAACCGGCGCCAGTGCCTGAGTTATGTGCCCGATGCCAGCGGCAGGCTGGTGTATGTGACCGGCCTGCAGGCCATGGCCTGACAGCTCGCGCGCGCTTTGGCTTCTGGCAAGATTCTCACGCTGCTGATCATCGCCACCTTGCTGGCGGTGATCAGTGCACAGGTGGTGGCTTGGCGTTACCGCGCCAGCATGAAGCGGCTGATGCGCGCAACCCTTACAGCGGCGACGGTCGATGCGTCAAGCGCAGCCAGCAACGCCCCCGAGCGCCCCCAGCCGCGACCTCCCGCGCGGTTGACGCTGGCGGATAACCAGCGGGCCTATCGCCAGCTGTTGATCATTTTTATGGGGTTGACGCTGGTGATTGCGCTCACCCGCACGCTCATCACGCAGTGGATCGCCGATGCACCCATCAGCTTCAAAACCGTTGCCACGCTGGGCGCGGCCTACGCCTGGCCGGTGTTGCCGGTGCTGGCTGTGTTGGGCCGCTGGTCGCGCTGGCGCTTTGTCGGGGCGATGCTGGGTTGGTTTGTGCTGGCGGTGCTGCTGCTGAGCTGGCGCACCAACGAGTCCATCACGCTGCTGATGATCGTGAAGTGGATGGCGTTTGACGTGGGCCTGCCGCTGCTGCTGGTGACTGTGTTGTGCCTGGGGGGCGCTGCCCGCGCAGTGGGGCCGTGGCTGGCACCGCTGTTTGTGCTGCTGAGCGCGTCATCGCAACTGGGTGTGGACTTGCTCGCCGCGCTGATCGAGGCCAACAGCCGGATTGTCCAGTGGCTGGCCCGCTGGATGGGTGCCACTTGGGCCTTTGTGTTGTTTGCCCTGCTGCCGTGGCTGCTGGCCTGGTGGCCCGCGCGCTGGCTCGGCCGGCAGCTTGCACGGGCGTATCGCCGGCAGCAGGTGTCCGAACTGTTTTACCTTTTCACGGCGGTGTGGACCATTGCCCTGATCAGCCCGACGCTCATGGCGATAAGCAGCATGGGCTGGGGAGCCTTGGTGTGCTTTGTGCCACTGCTATGGATTCCGATGGCTGCGGCAGTGATGCAGCGCCAACGCACAACCGCTGCGTCGGCCCGGCCACCCACGCTGCTGGTGCTGCGCGTGTTTCAACAGGATGCCAATGTGCAAGACCTGTTTGACCGGGTGATTGAGCGCTGGCGCCTGACCGGCAACACGGTCTTGATCGCTGGCACCGACCTGCTGGAGCGCACCATTGACGCTGATGACATCTTCACCTTCATCGACCGGCGTCTGGGTGAACGCTTCATCCAGGCCCCGGCAGATGTGCCGCGCCGCCTGGCTGAATTTGAATGGCGCGCCGATGTAGATGGCCGCCACCGTGTCAACGAATGCTATTGCCACGACACCACCTGGCAGCAGGCGCTGATGGCGCTGGTGCGGGTGAGCGACGTGGTTTTGATGGACCTGCGTAACTTTGTCGCGCAGAACAAGGGTTGCCTGCACGAGCTGCAGGTGCTCACCCAGGCGCCCGGGCTGCGCCGCGTGGTGGTGCTGGTCAACGACCAGACCGAGCTACCGCCAGCGCAGGCCGCCACAGCGGGTGCGCCAGAAGGTCGCTTTGTCTGGCTCAGCCAGCAAGCGGCCAGACCGTTGGCTACCGATGCTGTGCTGGCGCCGTTGTTTACTATAAGTTAGATAGCTACCAGCGCTTGATTTATAAGGGCTAGAGGCAAATTTTTATAAATATATCAACCCGCAGCGACAAGCATCCGCTTGTCGGCGCTGGCTGACTTGGCGCTGTGCAGCGCACCAAACTGAATGTCGCCGCTGAGCTGGCCACCCTCTTCAATCACCAGCTTGCCGTAACGGATCTTGCCGCTGACGCGGCCGGTTGAATAAATCACCAGCTTCTCGCGCACCGTCAAATCACCGTCAAACTGCCCGCGAATCTCGGCTAGGTCAACCTCGGCTGACCCTTTAAAAGCGCCAGGCTCGGCAATTTCCATCAGCCGCGCATCCATGGTGGCTTCGACCAGCCCCTCGACAAACAGCGTATCGCAATCGGTGATTTCCACGCCTTTGAGCTTGATGTTGGGGCCAACGGTAAGCTTGCTGCCGCCGCCGACTTGCGGCGCACTGGCTGGTGCCGCGTTCGCGTCTGTGGTGGTTGCTGCATTGGCGCTGCCCGAAGGGGTGCCGCTGGCAGCGCTGTTCGCCGCACTTTGCGCAGGTGCGCTGCCTGATGCGGTGTAACCGGGTACTTGCGGCAGCGGCACGACGTGGCGGGCGTTGGTGGCTTCATCGCGTTTGTTGAAGAAGTGAGGTGACATGGCCATGTGGGTTCCTTAAAACCCCCAATGCTAAAAGCCCCCCGCCAAAAAGTCGCCACTGGTTTTGCAAAAGTTGTAACAGGATGGATACCAGTCTACGTGGTCCAGCGCACAGTCTTGCGCATGAAACTTGTCTATATTCGGTTGAATGTTTTTGGCCGTTGTCTTGCGGCACAGTACACCTGTCATGAACACCGATTTACACACACTCCAGTTTTCTGACCAACCTCCCGGGCATCTGACTCTGGCCAGCTACCGATCTACACCCTGGTGGCAGCGGCTGTGGGTGGCGATGCATTCACCGCTGTTGCAGCAGACGCTGGGGGTGGGTGCGGTGATTGGTTTGGTGCTGATCTTTCACGCCGTAGTGACGCAGGCGGTGCACCAGAGTGGTTTACGGCAACAAGCGCTGGCGTCACAGTCTCAAGCGGTTTGGCGCTGCAAGCTGCTGCCCAGCGTGTCAGCGCGCCAAGCCTGCCTGCGGGAACTGCCCACGCTACCCGGCAGCGTCAAGTAGGCTGACTCGCCCGGCGCCACGGTGATGTGGCGAAGCGCCGCCGTCCATGCACCGACTCAAATCCTTACTCAGCGCTGGTTTAGGTGTGTCAGTACGATAGCAAAAATGACGGAGGGCACGATGCACACTACTTTTCGCTTTTCTTCCTTACGCGCAGCGACTGCCATTGTTGCGCTGACCATCGCTTTGCTGGCTGTGCCCTCCCAGGCGCACGCCAAGCGCCTGGGAGGGGGCTTCAAGCCGATGCCGCGTACCAGCGTCACCAAGGCCCCGAAGCCGCCAGCCGCACCTGTTGCACCGATTGCACCGATTGCACCGGCCGCTGCCAAGGCCCCGGCACCCACCACGGCACCCGCCGCACGTAGCCCCAGCGCGCTGGGTACCGTCGGTGCCGTAGCGGTGGGCGCTGCTTTGGGCACCGTCGCGGGGGGTGCGCTGGCAGGCAGCCTATCTTCGGACAAAGACACCCAAGCCCAAGAAACCAAGGCCCTGGCCGCTGAAAAAGAAGCCAAGGAACTGCAGCACCAGGCCGATGAAGCCAAACGCCGGGCTGATGCGGCACGCGCTGCCGTGCAGTGATGTGATGCCTGGGCGCAGGGCCCGTTGGGGTTTGTCGTCAGTCCGGGTAGGCGCTGAGCACCCGTTGCGCGATCAGGTCCAAGGCGGGTTTGACGTTTCCCTGCTTGTCGGTCCAGGCCTTGGGCGTCAAGCTGCCAGCCAAGGCCACCGAGTCGCCATCGCGCAGCGCCAGCAAGGCCTGGCCAACTGCCTCGTCAAAAGCAATCACGTTGACCAGCAGGTTCTCGCCGTCACCGCTGGGCGCACGCACCTTGGCCACCACAAACCGGCTTTCGGCTTTGCCCACGCGTTGCTCCGGGTCACCGATCAGGCGGCCGGCGATCAATCCATCAATCATTCTCTTTCTTCCTTAAAAACTTGACCTGCTGTCTTGTAAGCTTTTTGGCGCGCCAGCCCTTATGGATAAAGGGCTAGCAGCTACAAAAACCATACCATAGCGCACAAGCAACTCAGCCTGCGCCGCAGCCCAAGCCCTTGCTTCAAGCCAAGTCGAAGCGGTCGGCGTTCATGACCTTGGTCCAGGCGGCGACGAAATCTTGTACAAACTTGGCTTGATTGTCGTCTTGCGCATAGACCTCGGCATAGGCCCGCAGGATCGCGTTGGAGCCAAACACCAGGTCCACGCGGGTGGCGGTCCACTTGGCCGTGCCGCTCTTGCGGTCGACGATCTGGTAGCTGTTGCGCCCGGTAGGCTTCCAGCTGTAGGCCATGTCGGTCAGGTTGACGAAGAAGTCGGTGCTCAATACACCTTCGCGCTCAGTGAACACACCGTGTTTGCTGCCGCCATGGTTGGTGCCCAGCACCCGCATGCCACCCACCAGCGCGGTCATCTCAGGGGCGGTCAAACCCATGAGCTGGGCGCGGTCCAGCAGCATCTCTTCGGCGGTGACAACGTAATCCTGCTTCATCCAGTTGCGAAAACCATCCGCCAGCGGCTCCAGCACGTCGAAGGAGTCGGCATCGGTCATGACCATCGTGGCATCACCCCGGCCAGGTGCAAAGGGCACTGTTACCGCAACGCCCGCCGCTTTGGCGGCCTGCTCCACGGCGGTGTTGCCAGCCAACACAATCACATCGGCCAAGCTGGCACCGGTCGCAAGTGCAATGCCTTCCAGCACCGCCAGCACGCTGGCCAGACGCGCTGGCTCGTTGCCTTCCCAGTCTTTTTGTGGGGCCAGTCGGATGCGCGCGCCATTGGCACCACCGCGTTTGTCCGAGCCGCGGAAGGTACGCGCGCTGTCCCAGGCGGTGGCAACGCGGTCGCCAATCGACAGACCACTGGCGGCAATCTTCGCTTTGACCGCAGCCACGTCGTAATCTTGAGGGCCTGCGGGCACCGGGTCTTGCCAGATCAGGTCGTCCTTTGGCACTTCGGGGCCGATGTAGCGCGCCTTCGGGCCCATGTCGCGGTGGGTCAGTTTGAACCAGGCTCGGGCAAAGGTTTCCGAGAAATAGGCCTGGTCTTGGGCGAAACGTTGCGAAATTTTGCGGTATTCAGGGTCCATCTTCATGGCCATGTCGGCGTCGGTCATGATCGGGTTGCGGCGAATGCTCGGGTCTTGCACATCCACCGGCTTGTCTTCTTGCCGGATATTCACCGGCTCCCACTGCCAGGCACCGGCCGGGCTTTTCTTGAGTTCCCAGTCGTGGTTGAGCAGCATGTGGAAATAGCCGTTGTCCCACTGCGTCGGATGCGTGGTCCAGGCCCCTTCGATGCCGCTGGTCACCGCGTCACGCCCCACGCCACGGCTGGTGTGGTTGTTCCAGCCCAGACCTTGCTCCTCCAGCCCAGCCGCCTCGGGTGCCGGGCCGAGATTGGCTGCGCTACCGTTGCCGTGGCACTTGCCCACGGTGTGGCCGCCCGCGGTCAGGGCGACGGTTTCTTCGTCGTTCATGGCCATGCGCTCAAAGGTGACGCGAATATCGTGGGCGGTCTTGAGCGGGTCGGGCTGGCCGTCAACGCCTTCCGGGTTCACATAGATCAACCCCATCATCACGGCGGCCAGCGGGTTGGCGAGGTCGCGCGCGCCAGAGTAGCGGCTGCCTTCGCTGCCGCTGGGGGCGAGCCATTCTTTTTCCGAGCCCCAGTAGGTGTCTTGCTCGGGGTGCCAGATGTCTGCGCGGCCAAAGGCGAAGCCGTAGGTCTTCAGCCCCATCGATTCATAGGCCACGGTGCCCGCCAGCAGGATCAGGTCGGCCCAGCTGAGCTTGTTGCCGTGTTTCTTCTTGATCGGCCAGAGCAGGCGGCGCGCTTTGTCCAGGTTCACGTTGTCGGGCCAGGAGTTCAGCGGTGCAAAACGCTGGTTGCCTTTGCCACCACCGCCCCGGCCATCCGCCGTGCGGTAGGAGCCCGCCGAGTGCCAGGCCGTGCGGATCATCAGGCCGCCGTAGTGGCCCCAATCGGCGGGCCACCAGTCCTGGCTATCGGTCATGAAAGTATGCAGGTCCGCTTTGAGCGCTGCGACGTCAAGCTGTTTGACTTCGTCGCGGTAGTTAAAGGCCTGGCCCAGCGGGTTGGTTTTGCTGTCGTGCTGGTGAAGAATGTCCAGGTTCAGCGCGTTCGGCCACCAAGCCATGTTGGATTTGCCGGTAGTGGTGTTGCCACCGTGTATCACCGGGCATTGGCCGGTGGAGGTTGGTTGGGTTATCGTCATGGTTGTCTACTTGAGTAGTGAGGTAACGTCTTTTTAGGCTTGAAGCGATGGTCAGTTTAGGGAATCACAGGGGTGCGCGGCATCGTTTTTGCAAATCATCGCGATAGGATATTTGACGGCCAGCAGGGCGAGCCGCCACCAATTCAGCCGGGGAGCTTTCTCGGTTTGAGTCGCAGTAGCTTGCCATCGGCACTGTCGGTCAGCAGATAGATCAGCCCGTCTGGACCCTGGCGCACCGCCCGGATGCGCTCGTTGAGGTGTTGCAGCAGCTTCTCTTCACGCACCACCTTGCCGCCCTGCAGCTCCAGCCGGGCCAGGTAGCGAAACTTCAGCGCGCCCACCAGCAAACTGCCCTGCCAAGCCGGGCCGTAGCGCGCACTGGTGACAAAAGCCATGCCGGACGGTGCCATCGATGGCGTCCACTGGTACACCGGCTGTTCCATGCCTGCACGGGCCTGGAGGCCTTGGCCAATCGGCCCACCGCCGTATTGCTCTCCGTAGGTAATGACTGGCCAGCCGTAGTTTTTGCCAGACTGTGGCCGGTTCAGCTCGTCACCGCCTTGCGGCCCATGCTCTACCGTCCAGAGTGCGCCGTCGGGACTCCAGGCCGCCCCCTGCACATTGCGGTGCCCCCAGCTCCAGATTTCTTTCATTGCGCCTTTCTGCGCGACCAGCGGGTTATCCAAGGGAATGCTGCCGTCTTTGTGAATACGCACCAGCTTGCCGAGGTGGTTGTCCAGCGTCTGGGCGTCCTGCATGCGGTGATACCGATCGCCCAGGGTGAGAAACAGCTTGCCGTCAGGGCTTTCGACGATCCGGCAGCCAAAATGTGCCGTGCCATACACCTTGGGTTTCTGGCTGAACAAAACCTGGACCTTGTCCAGCCGTCTGGCATCTTCAGACAGTTGGGCGCAAGCCAGGGCTGTTGAATAAACATTGCCTTCGGCAGCTGGCTCGGTGTAACAAAAGTAAATCATTCGGTTGCTGGCAAACTGGCTGTCGGCCAGCACATCCAGCAGACCACCCTGGCCTGCGGCGTGGATCGGGGGTAGGCCCGCGATGGCCGGGCCGACCTGACCCTGCAGCGTAACTACCCGCAAGCGCCCGGGTCGCTCGCTGATGAGCAGGCGCTGTGCATCGATGAAGGTCAGGCCCCACGGATGCTCCAGCCCTTTGACGAGGATGTCCGGCTGCGGGTCGGCACCAGACGTGGAGGGCGCCTGCGCAGCGGCCGGGGTCGGGGGCACTTGGGCACTCGCCGGGAGTGCGAAAACGGTAGCGCAAGAGATAGCGCATACAGACCATGCCAAATACTGCTTCATCGTCTTCCTTGCGGGTTTGGGGCGTTCACCGATACTCTGTCAAATCGGTTGTGCATGGAGTTGTATGGATATTTCGAGCTTTTTTCAACAGTATTGGCCTTTTTTGGCGCTGGTTCTCTGGTTGGGCTACAAGTGGTGGAACTCCAAAAAAGTTGTGGGCCTGCTGCCCGAGCTCAGGGCCAGTGGCGCCACCTTTGTCGATGTGCGCTCAGCCGCTGAGTTTGCCCAGGCCAATGCACCTGGCAGCATCAATATCCCCCTGCAGGAACTGAGCAGCCGGCTCGGTGAGATTCCCAAGACCAGCCCGGTGGTGTTGTGCTGCGCCAGCGGCTCACGCAGCGGCATGGCCAAACTTGTGCTGAAGAAAAATGGCTACCCAACGGTTTACAACGTCGGTGCCTGGACCAAGCTTTTGAACTGATCTTTGGGCTTGCGCGAGCCATAGGCGTTGGCGTAGACCCAGGTGAATTCGGCGCCAATGAGAAAAATTTGTGCCGAGTAATATACCCAGAGCAACACCACCACCAGCGAGCCCGCTGCGCCAAAGCCCGAGATCACGCCGCTACGCCCGATGTACAGGCCAATCAGAAACTTGCCAAAGGTGAACAGCGTGGCGGTAAACACCGCACCGGTCCAGACATCTCGCCATTGCACCTGCGCCCGCGGCATCACCTTGTAGATCAGCGCAAACATGGCCGCCACCAGCACAAAGCTGCCAATCGCGTTGACCAGCGCCGCCAGCGCCACCCACGCGCCAAACACCGGCTGCAGCCAGCTGCCCATGACCCCCAGCACGGCACTGACCACCAGTGACACGATGAGCAGGAAGCCAATGGCCAGAATCATCCCGAAAGACAGCAGCCGCGCCCGCACCAGCGCCAACCAGCCGTTGCCGGGGTTATGCACGGCCACGCGCCAGATGCGGTCCAGCGCGTCCTGCAGTTCGGCAAACACGGTGGTGGCACCCACGAAGAGCATTAACAAGCCCAGCACGGTGGCCAGCGAGCCTTCCAGCGGCTTGTCCACGCTGGTGAGCAGGTCCTGCACGGCTTTGGCGCCTGAGTCGCCCATCAACGCGCTGAGCTGGTGCGCAATTTCACCGCGCGCAGCGTCTTCGCCGAAGACCAGGCCGGCCACGGAGATGACGATCAGCAACAAAGGCGCCAGGGAAAACAAGGTGTAGTACGCCAGTGCGGCACCCATGCTGGGCGCGTAGTCGGCCAGCCACGACTGCCCAGTCTGTGTCAGCAGACGCCAGAAAGCGCGGATATCCCAAGGCACCTCAGGCCACCTTGTGGTTCAACCCTGACACCCGGAACTGGCTTGGGTAGCTGGCAAATGTGGCATGGGCAACTCTGGGCAATGGATAAGATGCCGAGTTTGAAACGCTGGCGACCGGCTGGCTGTGCGCCAGCACACATGCGATGGCATTTCGGCCGGTTTGGCAGATGGCCCTATGCCTCAAACCCGTGCGTGGGTTGTTTGATGCAGGGTCTTTTTACAAGCCATTTCGGGCTTTAGCCCTTATAAATAAAGCGCCAACAGCTATCATATTTAATGATTTCGAACCTGCGTATGTGTCACCGATCTGCGAAAGCGCTGCAGCGCCGCGACAATGAACATGCCGCCCACGCCCATTATGCAGAGTATGTCCAGCCAACCGCATAAAGTAGGTCGTGGGTGCGCCAGCATCAGGTTTTGCACCAACTCGGGCATGCTTTCACGCGGTGCCACGCCGCCAAAGAGCAATTGCAGCGGAATGGGTGCTTGGGTGTTCACGCCGCGCTAGCGCAGTTGCAGGTTCTGCAGCCAGGGGGCTTGGCGGTCGGTCATGACATGGCCATGCCGGGCATACCGCCTTTGGTGATTTGTTCGTGCTGAGCCAGCCAGGTGGCGTCGACTTTGACCTTGACCCGAAACATCAGCTTTTCACGCCCGCTGCGGGTTTCGACCTCTGTGAAGGCGAACTGGGCACGCGGCGCGACAAAACTCACGGTGGCGGGCAGCAGCTGGTCGGACAGGGCATCGAGCAAAATACGCGCCGGGCCGCCAATGGCCCCTTGGCGGCGGGCAGAAAGACGGTCATCGACACATCGGTCATGTTCAGCAGTGTCAGCAGTTTGCTACCGGCTGCCAGCACCTCGCCCGGCTCGGTCAGGCGGTGGAGCACACGCGCGCTGATGGGTGACTTGAGCGCGGTGTCGTTCACGGTGGCGCTTTGGCTCTCGCCACGGGCGATGGCGGCCGGTGTGGCGGCCTCGGACTCGGCCACCTGCGTTCGTGCGGCAGACAGACCGGCGGCTGGCTCCCTGCTGGGTGTTGCGGTCCCGGTCAAGCTTGTCACCGCTGACAAAGCCTTTTTGCACCAGTTCCTGCGAGCGTTGCAGCGTGATGCGTGCCAGTGACACCTCCGACTCGGCCTTGCGCACCCCGGCTCGGGGTTACGTGCGTGGCTTGCTGCGCCTAGCGCACTGGGGCCTGCGCGGCGCGCCACTGGGCGGCAATTTCGTCAGCATCCAGCGTGGCCACAACGTCGTCTTTGAGCACCTTGTCGCCTTCGTGTGGGGTCAGAGTGGCCAACCGGCCTGCAACCTTGGTGGCCACATCGACCTCGGTGGCCTCCAGCCGCCCGGTGCTTAAATCGGTCTCCAGCCCTTACCCCTTATGCGCTGATAGCTATTATTTTTAGTTATTCCCCCTGCGCGGGCTACTCGCGCGCTTGATTGCGCGTGGCGCCAGACGGGTGGCGTGACTGGCTTTTTATAGCCCAGGCTCCATGGCGTTCACACCAAGGGTTTCCCCGCTGATGGGTGGCTGCTGCAAGACGCATACTGGAATTCGGTGGTTGACAAACCTATCCATTTTCTGTTGTTGGAACCACTACACATGTACCCCCAACCCCTACAGGAGAAACGCCATGAGCGAGATCGACACCGACTACGAATTGCTGCAGATCACCAGTGGTCGCAAGTCGCGTGCTGCCCCCGCCCCCATCGACAACGATGGCGGTGTGTTGCACTACTACGGCCCGCATGTGCAGATCCGGCGGGCCATGCCCATGGACATTGGCGGCACCACGTTCCCCGCTCAGCCC
>Ga0105047_10005137_pt1 | contig 22593 bp, 17 predicted proteins | sample MAT04_FD_78384 | JGI IMG/M metagenome (GOLD analysis project Ga0105047, IMG submission 78384) | Freshwater microbial communities from Lake Fryxell liftoff mats and glacier meltwater in Antarctica - MAT-04 (megahit assembly) | ecosystem: Environmental > Aquatic > Freshwater > Ice > Liftoff... | reverse complement strand
GCCGGCACCGGGGCGGCACCGGCCCGGGCCAAGCGGGCCGGCGGGGGCAGCGGCGCGACCACAGGTGGAGGCTCGGGTGCGGTGGAGGTGCCGATGCAGGGCACCATCGTGAAGGTGCTCGTCGAGGTGGGCCAAGAGGTCGAGGCCGGGGCCACGGTCTGTGTGCTCGAGGCCATGAAGATGGAGAACAACATCACCGCCGACAAAGCCGGCACGGTGAAGGAGATCAAGGTCGCCGCCGGCGACTCCGTGGGCTCCGGCGACGTCGTCGTGGTGATCGAGTAGGTCCCTCCCGTCGATGTCCGCGGTCGCCTTCGCCCGGTCGCGACACCACGCCGCGACGCCATGACCGGGTGACCAGGCCGATCAGCGGGTCGCGATGACGACGGTGCCCCCGGCCCGGTCGGGGATGCCGCGGTGCAGTGAGCCCTGGATCCCGGAGGCCCACAGACCGAGCACGATGGCCGAGCCGAAGGAAAGGGGCAACGCCATCGGTGCCCACGGCACGAGGGCCCGCAGCAGGGCCTGCGACGGGTCCGGCTTCTTGCCGTCGGTGTAGCGGGCCACCCGCAGACCGAACATCCACTTACCGAGGGTGCGACCCCAGAGCGCCAGCATCACGAACTCGTAGACGACCCCGACACCGAGGACGAGCCACGGCAGCCACGTCGGCGTGTCGATCTCGACCCGATCGGCGGAGGCGGTGACCGAGAGGGCCACCACGACGAGGGCGGGGGTCACGACGATGGCCAGATCCATGCCCCGCGCCCCGAAACGGGGCCCCGGAGCGGCGAGGCTGTTGGCTCCCGTGGCGGGGAAGTCCTTGGCCTCGGGCAGCTTGGGGGGTGGTTCGGCCGACGCCGCCGTCGGTGGTCGGCGTGGCTCTTCGCCTTCGGCGGGCACGGGTCCGGTCACCTCACTCGGCCGCATCCGACAGGGCTTCGGCCAAGGTGGGATGGACCAGGAGGCTCTCGTAGATGTCCTGCACGCGGAGGCCGGCGGTGACAGCGAGGGCGATGACCGAGATGAGTTCGGCGGCGCGGCGACCCACGATGGAGCCGCCGAGGATCACGCCGGTGGCCGGGTCGGAGACGATCTTGACGAAACCGCGCGGGTCGTTCTCGATGAGGGCCTTGGCGTTGGCCGAGAACGGCACCTTGGTGACCCGGATCTTGCGGCCCTCGGCGAAGGCGTCGGCCTCGGCCAGGCCCACGTCGGCGATCTCGGGCACGGTGAAGATGGCCGACGCCGCCTTGTCGTAGTCGAGGTGTCGGTGCGCGCCCACGTGCAGGCCCATGGCGTGCTCGGCGATCTTTCGGCCCTGCATCGACGCCACCGACGAGAGCGGCAGCTTGCCCGACAGGTCGCCGGCCGCGTACACCCCGGGTACCGACGACAGGCAGTTGTGGTCGACCACGACGTAGCCGTCCTGGGTCTCGACCCCAGCCTCGGCCAGACCGAGACCCTCGGAGTTGGGGAGCGAGCCGATGGCCAGGAGGGCATGGGTTCCGCGCGCCTGCCGACCGTCGTCGCACACCACGTTGACCGTGCCTTCGCCGACCTCGATGCCGGTGGCCCGGGCCCCTTTGTAGAGGCGAACACCACGCCCGATGAAGTCGGCTTCGAGTGCCGCTGCGACCTCGGGGCCCTTCTGAGGAAGGACCTGCTGCCGGCTCACGATCAGGGTGACCTGGCACCCGAACGACGAGAACATGTGGACGAACTCGACACCGGTCACCCCCGAACCGACGACCACGAGATGCTCGGGGAGCTCCGGAGGCGGATAGGCGTCGCGGGTCGTGAGGACGCGAGTGCCGTCGACCGTGGCCCACTCAGGGACGCGAGGACGACTCCCGGTGGAGAGCAACACCACGTCGGCCTCGAGCTCGACGGTGCCGTCGGTGGTGTCGGCCACCACCTGGCGCGGTCCGACCAAGCGTCCGGTGCCGTGGAGCATGCGTACCCCTTGGCTGCCGAGGATCTCGACGGTCGATCTCTCGAGGCGGTCCTCGATGGCGCGGATGCGCTCGGCCAGCACGTCGAAGTCGAGCAGGGCGCCGACGTCGCGCAGGCCCATGCCCTGGGCCTTGCTCATGCGGGCCAAGGCCCCACCAGTGGCGATCATGGCCTTGGAGGGGATGCAGTCCCAGAGGTGGGCAGCCCCCCCGATGACGTCGCGCTCGATCATCGTGACCTCGGCGCCCAGGCGGGCGGCGTGGGTGGCGGCGGTGTTGCCAGCCGGTCCTCCACCGATGATCACGAAACGCTTGGCCATGGCGAAAGGCTAGTGGTCGCACCAACGCTCTCGGACGCCGGGAATGCTCATTGAGAAGCTCGGTCGAGCGGGCGCAACCGGTGATCGGGGGTGAACAGCCGACGGGTGAGCCCGAGCCCGATGACCGTGACGCTCGTGGCCACCGAGCCGAGGACGAGGTACATGATCGCCAACTGCACCACCACGGCGTCGCGGGCGTCCACGCCGGCCAGGATGAGCCCGGTCATGGCCCCGGGCAGGAACACGAGCCCCACCGACTTCGTCGACTCGATCTGGGGGATGAGAGCGGTGCGCAGCGCCGCGCGCACGTAAGGTCGCGACGCCACCGGCCAGGCCTGCCCGAGCGCGAGCCGCGCCTCGACCTCGTCCCGCTTGTCGGACAGCTCCCCCACGATGCGGCGGGCGACCAGCACGCACGAGGTCATCGAGTTGCCGATCATCATCCCGGCCATGGGGATGATCGTGCGCCCCTCCACCGGGAAGATGCCGAGCCCGAAGATCACCCCCAGGCTCACCGTGACGACCGTGGCCATGGACAGGACCGCCAGACCGAAGATCCCCGGTGCTTCTCGCGCCCGGTTGCGCACGGTGATCCCGGCGAACGCCACCATGGCGACGACCCACAGCCACGACCACACCAGGGAGGCATCGGGATCGAGCACGAGGGCCAGGGCCACCCCGACGGCGAGGAGCTGCGCCGCGGCCCGAGCCGAGGACCAGAGGATGGTGCGGGTCAGGTGCAGCCGCTGCCAACCGGACAGGGCCACGGCCACGGCCACGAGGGTGAGAGAGGCCACCAGGCCGCCCCATCCGATGGCGGTCGTGCTCACCGTTCCCCGTCCTCCTCGGACCGGTCGGCGAGAAACCGAGTCCGCTCGTCGGCCGACGCGCACCGACCGTCGACGAGCACCACCGTGTCGTCGGCGATCCGCTCGGCCTGCGCGAGGTCGTGGGTGACCCACACGACGGTGAGACCATCGGCCACGAGGTCTTGGGCCAGCCCCTCGATCTCGCGCCGGGCGGGCGGGTCGAGCGACGACGTGACCTCGTCCATCAGCACCAGCTGCGGCCCGGTGAGCAACGTGCGGGCCAGGCACATGCGCTGGGCCTCTCCACCCGACAGATCATCGGCGACACGGTCGAGCATGTCCGGGTCGAGCCCGACCCGGGCCAGCGTGTCCCCGAGCGCAGCTTCGTCGGCGGTCGGTTCGGCGACGCGTAGGTTCTCGCGTACGGATCCGGCGAACGGCGTGGGCCGCTGAAAGACCATCCCGACCCGACGGCGCAGCACCAAGGGGTCGAGTTCGGAGACGTCCTGACCGCGCACGAGGACCCGGCCCGTCGAGGGCACCTCCAAGCGGTTGGCCAACCGCAGGAGTGTGGACTTGCCTGAACCGGACGCGCCGGCCAGAACCGTGAGTCGGCCGTCCGGCACCGTCAGATCGATGCCGTGGAGCAACTCGGTGCCATCGGCCGCGGTGACGTGCACGTCCTGGTACTCGAGCACGGTCGTCACGACGCGGCCCAGGGTGGCTGCCTTCTCGCCCACCGGGTGGAGCGTGGCATCCGAAACGAGACCATGTACTCAGCATGACACCGCGCGTGCCGGTGTTTAGGCTACGAAGCCGTGAGCGCCACTGAACGGACCCCTGAGCCCCAGCCCACCCTCGACGACTGGTCGGTCGCCGCCGGCAAGGACCTCAAGGGAGCCGACCCCATCAGCCTCGTGACCACCACTCCCGAGGGCATCGAGGTGAAGCCGCTCTACACCGCGGCCGACACCGAGGCGCTGGCCACCGACACCCTCCCGGGCTTCGCCCCGTTCACCCGGGGGGTGCGGGCCACGATGTACACCGGCCGGCCGTGGACCGTGCGCCAGTACGCCGGGTTCTCCACCGCAGAGGCGTCGAACGCGTTCTACCGGCGCAACCTGGCCGCGGGCCAGAAGGGTCTCTCGGTCGCCTTCGATCTGGCCACCCACCGCGGATACGACTCCGACCACCCCCGGGTCGTCGGCGACGTCGGCAAGGCCGGTGTGGCCATCGACACCGTCGAGGACATGAAGGTGCTCTTCGACGGCATCCCGCTCGACGACATGAGCGTGTCGATGACCATGAACGGCGCCGTGATACCGGTGCTGGCCATGTTCGTCGTGGCCGGCGAGGAGCAGGGCGTCGATCGCTCGGTGCTGGCCGGCACCATCCAGAACGACGTCCTCAAAGAGTTCATGGTGCGCAACACCTACATCTACCCGCCCGGTCCGAGCATGCGGATCGTGGCCGACATCATCGAGTTCACCGCCACCGAGATGCCGAAGTTCAACTCCATCTCGATCTCCGGGTACCACATGCAAGAGGCCGGAGCGACGGCCGTGCAGGAGTTGGCCTTCACCATCGCCGACGGCAAGGACTACGTCCGAGCCGCTCTGGCCAAGGGCCTCGACGTCGACGCCTTCGCCGGTCGCCTGTCGTTCTTCTTCGCCATCGGCATGGACTTCTTCATGGAGGTCGCCAAGCTGCGCGCCGCCCGGGTGCTGTGGCACCGGGTGATGTCGGAGTTCGAGCCGAAGAAGCCTCAGTCGCTCATGCTGCGCACCCACTGTCAGACCTCGGGGGTGTCGCTCACCGAACAGGACCCTTACAACAACGTGGTGCGTACCACCATCGAGGCGTTGGCCGCGGTGCTCGGTGGCACCCAGAGCCTGCACACCAACGCCTTCGACGAGGCCCTCGGCCTGCCCACCGACTTCTCGGCCCGCATCGCCCGCAACACCCAGCTCATCATCGCCGAGGAGACCGGCGTCAGCCGCACCGTCGACCCGCTCGGCGGCAGCTACTACATCGAAGCCCTCACCACCGAGCTCGTGGACGCCGCCTGGGCGCTGATCGGTGAGGTGGAGGAGCTCGGGGGCATGACCAAGGCCGTCGAGTCGGGCATGCCCAAGCTCCGTATCGAGGAGTCGGCGGCGCGCACCCAGGCCCGGATCGACCGGGGCCAGAACGTCGTGGTGGGCGTCAACAAGTACGTGCCCGAGCACGTCGAGATGGTCGACGTGCTCGACATCGACAACACCGCCGTGCGCGAAGGCCAGATCGCCAAGCTGGTGCAGATCCGGTCGACGCGTGACGACGCCGCCTGCCGGGCCGCCCTCGACGCCCTCACCGAAGGGGCACGCGGAAGCGACAACCTGCTGGCCCTGGCCATCGAGGCGGCTCGGGCCCGGGCCACGCTCGGCGAGATCTCCGATGCCATGGAGGCGGTGTTCGGCCGTCACAAGGCGGAGGTCCGAACCATTGCCGGTGTGTACGGACACGCCTACGAGGGCGACGACGACTTCACCGAGCTCCAGGGCGAGATCGACGCCTTCGCCGAGGCCGAGGGCCGTCGGCCCCGCATACTCGTCGCCAAGATGGGCCAGGACGGCCACGACCGCGGGGCCAAGGTGATCGCCACCGCCTTCGCCGACCTCGGCTTCGACGTCGACATGGGCCCCCTGTTCCAGACCCCGGCCGAGGCGGCCCGCGACGCCGTGGAGCAGGACGTCCACATCGTCGGGGTGTCGAGCCAGGCCGCCGGCCACAAGACCCTCGTCCCCCAGCTCATCGAGGAACTGCGCAAGGCCGGGGCCGGCGACACGCTCGTCGTCTGCGGAGGGGTCATTCCGCCCCAGGACTACGACATGCTCACCGACGCCGGCGTGGCCGCCATCTTCGGTCCCGGCACCAACATCCCCACCGCGGCCCGCAAGGTGCTCGCCCTGCTGGCCGAACGCCGGACCGGGGCCTAGAGCCCGGCCCGTGACCGCCGCCCCGTCCGATCCGTTGTCCCTGATCGAGGGGATCCGTGCCGGTGACCGCCGGGCCCTGGCGCGCGCCATTACCCTCGCCGAGTCCACGCGCGACGACCACCGCGCCGACGCCGACATCATCCTCGATGCGATGCTCCCCGCCACCGGCCACGCCGTTCGCCTCGGTATCTCCGGGCCGCCCGGTGTGGGCAAGTCGACCTTCATCGAAGCCTTCGGCAACCACATCATCGCCACCGGTAGCCGAGTGGCGGTGTTGGCCGTCGATCCGTCGAGCCGCCGCACCGGAGGCTCGATCCTGGGCGACAAGACCCGCATGGAAGAACTCTCCCGACGGCCCGAAGCCTTCATCCGACCCTCGCCCGGACGGGGACAGCTCGGTGGAGTGGCCCGCCGGACCCGCGAGGCGATGTTGCTGTGCGAGGCCTTCGGCTTCGACGTGGTGATCGTCGAGACCATCGGGGTGGGCCAGTCCGAAGTGGCGGTGGCCGACATGGTCGACCTGTTCATGCTCCTCGTCGCCCCGGGTGGTGGCGACGAACTCCAGGGCATCAAGCGGGGGATCATGGAGCTGGCCGACCTGGTGGTGGTCAACAAGGCCGATGGCGACCTGGCCCCGGCCGCAGGGCGAACCCGGGCCGACTACAACGCGGCGGTGCACCTCCTCCGCCCCAAGTGGCGCTCGTGGGAGACCGAGGTGATGGCCGTCTCGGCCCTCACCGGCGTCGGGGTCGCGGAGGTGTGGGACGCCATCGAACGCTTCACCGCCCAGGTCGGCCAGTCCGGTGAGCTGGTCGAAGCCCGGGCTCGGCAGGCCACGGCCTGGTTGTGGAGCGAGATCGGCGACACGCTGCTCGACCGTTTCCGAGGCAATCAGCGGGTCACCGCCCTGCTCTCCGACATGGAGGGCAGGGTGAAGTCAGGTCAGATCACTCCTACGATGGCCGCCACCCGGCTGCTCGACGCCTTCGCCGGACACTGAACCCGGGCCCAGTAGCGAGCCCCACCGACCTCACCTCGACTGCTCCCGCCTTTCAGCCGAGGCGACGGAGGAGCCGGACGAGACGTCGCGACGGACGTCGGGCGTGTTCGGCCCGCAGCTTTTCGAGTTCGGCGCGCTCGGCCGCGTGATCGTGTTCGAGGCGACGCAGCTGGGCGGCGAGCTGCGCGGCCTTGAAGGTCTCGGCCCCGAGCCGGTCGGTCAGCGCTTCGGCGGCGATCAGTCGACGACGTAGCGTGGCGAGACGGGTGGCGGAGCCTGCGGGCAGGATCATGGGCTCGACATCGAGGGCATCGGCGACCTCGCGGTCGGTGTCGACCGCATCGGGAACGGCCTCGTGGGCCACGATGCCCACGGGGGTGTCGAGCGTCTCGAGGCCCGCGAGCATCACCGCCCGCTGGAGCCACAGGCCGAGGGCGGTGTCGAGGGGAAGATCCGGGTCGGGGCGCAGGCCGGCGCTGAGCACGACCTCGGCGGGTACGAGGAAGGCGTCGGAGACCACGGGGCCGGGGAGATCGGCATGCACGGGATCGAGAAAGTTGAGCCGAAGGGCCTCCGCAGCGAAGGCTTCCACCGCCGGAGGCTCGTGGCCGAGGGCCTGCCGCTCGGCATCCGACGCGACGACGACGCCTAGTCGGACCACGCGCCCCGCGTTTCGGACTTCGCCGGCCTGGATCGTGGCCGACCAGTCACGACCAAGTCGGGTGCGGCTGTCGAGTACGACGACCCACCGCCCGTTGCCGGCTCCGACGGCCTCACCGAGCCCCGCTGGAGACACCACCGCTGCGTCGGTGATCGGGGGAGCCTGAGCGCCCAGGTCGGCGAGCAAGGGCTCGGCCGACGAGGGATCGACGCCGGGGCGGGCGACGACGACGGCGTCGACGAGGGGCTTCCGTTCGTCGATCTCGTGGACGTAGGGAGGTTCGACGATGTCGGTGACGGTGAGTCGACGGACGAACTGCAATGTCTCGGCCGAGCCGTCGGCCCGGCGGCGCGTGGCGTGGAGGAACTCGCGCAGCGGCGCTCCAGGCCGCACCACCGGAGCGTCGGTGGGGAACGCCTGATCGGAGAGCGGGAGCACCACGTCTTCGGCATCCGAGTCGACCCATCCGCCGGCGGCGAAAAGACGACCCAGCTCGGAGATCGAGAAGAAGCGGAGGTGGGTGTCGTCGAGCAACCCGGTGTCGCTGAGGTCCCAACGCCCGAGGAGCAACTTCGAACCGATGTCGACATGGGTGACGTTGGGAATGCTCACGATGAGAGGCACCTCGTCGGCCCGGGCGACCGAACGGATGGCCCGCAGCGCCGCCACGGGATCGACCAGGTGCTCCAACACGTCAAGGGCCAGCACCGCGGCCAGAGGCCGCCCGGCGACGACGCCGCGGAGCTTGGTGACGAGCGTGGTCTGGGCCAGGGCCAGGCTCTGGCGGTGCGTCTCGAATCCCCGCTCGTCCAGATCGGCGAGCGCGTCGGCGTCGATGTCGCACCCTACGTAGGTGAAGCCGCGGTCGGTCAAGGGCTCGGCCAGCGGGCTGCGGCCACAGCCCAGGTCGAGGACCACGCCCTGGCCGGGTGCGGCCCGTTCGATCAGGCGCAGAGCAGCACCGTGCGACGACGCTTCTTCAAAGACACGGGGGTAGTGCTTCACGGTGCCTCCGCGGCCGTGGCGGTGGGGCCGGTCCAGGAATCCGGGTCGGCCAGGATCTCGTAGACCCCGCCGAAGGCCTGCTCCCAGTTCGAGAAATGGTCGGCGATGGTGCTCAGCGCGGCAGCCCCCATCCGGGTGCGGAGGGTGGCGTCACCGACCAGTTGGTCGAGGGCACCGGCGAGACCGTCGACCGTGCGCCGGCACCGCAGCGAGTTCTCGTCGTCGGCCAGGATCCAGTCGCCGGCCGGGTTGTCGAAGGCGACCACGGGCACGCCGCAGGCCATGAGCTCGAGCGGGAGGTACGACGGGTGAGCCGAGACGGTGAGGGCCACACCCACGTCGCAGCGACGATAGAGCTCCCCGGTGTCGCGGTAGTCGAGCAGACCCAGGTGCTCGATGCCGTGGCCCAGATCGTCGGGGCGGGCCCACGACCCGGCCGTGATGATCCGGACGCCGTCGCCGTGACGCTCCTTGAGCTGGATCAGGGCGAGGGAGGCCAACTCCCAGCAGTTGCGCCAGTGGCCCGGACGGGCGTACACGAACACCGTGACCGGACCGCCGTGGTCGAGGGGGCGCCTCTCCCGAGCGTGGAACACGCTGTCGTCGACCGCGGGCATGAAAGCCCCACCCACCCCGCCGTACTCCCGCTGGTACAGCCGGTGTAGCCGGTCGGTGTTGCACAGGCCGTACAGCCCGAGCCGGTACCCCTCCTCGGCCAGCGCGTAGTTCGTGCCGGCGGGGTAGAACTGCGGCTCGAAGTCCTGGATCAGGTAGAACTTGCGCCGCGTGTGGCGGAATCGGGCCACGCTGTACGCAGTGACCCAGAGGGTGGCGATCGACACGTCGGCGTACGGCACCCGGTCGAGGGCCGGATCGGTGGGCCCGGTCACGAACGTCATGGGCACGTCGGCGAGTGCGGGGAAGGCGGCCGCCAACGCCGACCGGAAGAAAGCTTCGTTCTCGTTGGCCATCATCACGAACCGATGGCGCACACCGTGCGTGCGTTGCAGGTGATCGGCCAGGCGTAGCGCCGTGTTGATGCCGCCGTAGAAGGGGCTGTCGATGTCCGGGAAGAACCAGTTGATGGTGTCGACCTCAGTTCGCCCCACGGTCCGACCGTGGAGGTGGCGGACCGCATCGACCACGGTGTCGTCGGCCCGGCAGATGTCGGCCAGCCAGGTCGACTCGGTCGCGTCGCTGCTCTGGCGAAAGACGGTGAAGTCGCGACCCAGGACCGCCCCGACCTGAGCCATGGGCCCGTGATCGTGGGGGTCCCGAAAGGCCGGCGCCCCAGTGTGGGTGGAGAGGTTCGGGGAGAAGTACGGATCTCCGCCGCGCAGGTACTTCTGGTACCGCCAGTAGCTGGCGTGGAAATCACCCACCGGGACAGTGCGACCGCGGGTCACCGATTCGAGGTGACGCACCTCGGCGAACGGCGAGCAGACGTTGCGATAGCCGAGGAACCGCATGTCGAGTCCGAGGACGACGTCGCTTCCGCAGAGTTCGAACCGCTCGTCGAACCCACCGACCTCGACGAACAGGTCGGCCCGCACGGCGACGCACGCGGCGGTGACGCTCAGCACATTGCGGTACCAGTCGGTGGGACCCACGAGGGTGTCGGTGTGGGGGGCCATCCCGGCGAAGAGGTGGCCGGCGAAACCATCGACCCCGATGACGACCCCCCCGTGCTGGATGCGACCATCGGCGTCGAGCAACTGCAGGCCGACCAGCCCGATGTCGGGCTGGACGACCCAACCCACCAGCTCGCGCAACCATCCGGCGTCGAGCAGGATCGTGTCATCGTTCAGAAAGACCAGGACCTCACCACGGGCCTCGGTCGCGGCCACGTTGTTGACCCGCGAGTAGTTGAACGGTTCGTCCCACCACCGCACACGGAGGTCGAGGCCGGCTGAATGCTCCTCGTACCAGGGCTCGGCCTCGGTTCGCCGTCCGCTGTTGTCGATGATCACCACGTCGAAGTCGGGGTAGTCGGTTTCGGCCAGGCTGGGCAGGCAGCCCTCGAGCATCTCCACGTTGAACCGGGTCGGGATCACGATCGTGACCGACGGTGATCGTTCCAGGCTCCAGCTGACCTTCACCCCCGCCGTGGCCGCGGTGACGACACCGGGACGACCGGTTCGCTCGAGGTGGGCGGCCACGACGGCCACGGCCTGGTCGTCGGGCACCTCCGGTCGTCGCCCGAGGTGAGCCAGCACCCGCGGCACCCGGACGACGGTGTCGTCGGCGAGACCGAGCCGGAACAGCAGATCCCACCAGCAGGCCTCACCGAGTTCGGCATCGAGCCCGCCCGCATCGACCAGCGCCCGGCGCCGCACCGCGAACGACCGGCCCAGGTAGTTGGCACCGAGGAGCATGTCGGGCGACCACGACGGGCGGAACCGGGGCGCAACGAGGGTCCCGGTGTTCGCCAGCACGTCGTCGTCCCAGTGCACCACCACCGCCGCGGGATCGTCCCAGGCGCGAGCCCGGATCTCGAACACGAAGTCGGGCTCGAGACGGTCGCCGGCCTCGACGACCACGACGAGGGCGGACGGATCGCCCTCACCGGCCAACCGCGCCGCTTCGACCAGCGACGGGACGCCACCGGTGGAAGCGGTCGTGACCCTCCGATCAGCGGACGCATGGCCCGAGCTGTTGACCTCGATGACCGTTGCCGCCCATCGCGCATCGGTCTGAGCGTGCAGCGAGTCGAGGGTGACGCTCGTGGCCGCCGCTGACGGGACAGGGTCTGATCCGATCGCGCCGGACGCCAAGATCAGTACCTCCACCGGCACCCGGAGCTTCCGATCGACCGAAGCCTCGATCTGATCGGCGATGCGACCCGGCCCCACACGAGCGCGTGCCAACCACGCGGCGTAGCTCGGTTCCCCCGCTGTGGCCTGAGAGGCCAGGCGCCACAGCGCGCTGGCGCGAGGGAGATACCCCATGCCGTCGAGTACCAGTTGACGGCCGAAGCGCATGGTGGCACGAGCAGTCGATGAAGGAGGCGCGACGCGCCCGGCCAGTTGCTTCGCTCGCCTCCGGGCGCTCGGTCGAGAAGGGTCAGCGGTCAACGTCGCCACCGGGCCCCGATTGGAGACCACCCCACTCGCCGCCGAGGTCGACCAGGCCCAGCAACGGCTCGTCGGCCTCGATCCGGAACGTGATGACCCGCTCCTTCTTGTCGACCACCATGGTGCCCTGGGCATCGTGGACGGCCGCGGTGATCGTGTACTCACCCGGCCCCAGCGCCAACGAGCGAATCGTGTAGTCGACGTAGCCGCGGCCCACCGGTATCGACCCGCGCTCGAAGTCGGGGAACTGGAACGGATGGGCCACCAGCACGCCCGCCTGGCTCTCGAGGGTGAACGAGAAACGGGGGGACTCCACCGGGGCTCGGCACTCGTAGTGCATACGAACCGTCATGGGGTGGCGGCTGCGGAACAGTCTCGTGGAGCGCAGGTCGGCATCGAGGGCCTCGATCTCGCCCAGCCGGATGTTCCGGGCCTCGGGGGCACCCACCGGTCGGGCCGCCTCCGTCTGGGATGCCTCGAACTCGGAACGCAGCCGCTCCTCTTCCTCGAGGCGTAGGCCCTCGGCGGCGTTGACCTTGGCCAGGTACTCGTGGACCACGTCGACGGCCTTGCCCTCGGCCAGGATGTTGCCGTGGTCGAGCCACGCGGCCCGATCGCACAGGGTGCGCACGAGGTCGAGACTGTGGGTGACCATCACGATCGTGACCCCTTGTCGACGCAACTTGTAGAGATGCTCGAAGCAGCGGCGCTGGAACTCCTCGTCACCGACGGCGATGACCTCGTCGATGATGAGGATGCGAGGGTTGACGTGGACGGCCACCGAGAACCCGAGCCGGACGAACATACCGCTCGAGTAGTGCTTCACCGGCGAGTCGACGAACCCGTCGAGGCCCGAGAACTCGACGATGTCGTCGAAGATGTCGTCGACCTCATGTCGACTCAGCCCGAGGATGGCCGCGTTCAGGTAGATGTTCTCGCGACCACTCAGCTCGGGATGGAAGCCGGCGCCGAGCTCGAGCAGGGCCGAGATGCGGCCATCGGTGTGGATCTCCCCGCGGGTGGGCTTGAGGATGCCGGCCATCATCTTCAACAACGTGGACTTGCCGGACCCGTTGTGGCCGACCAGGCCGTACACCGAGCCGTGCGGCACCTCGAGCGACACTCCCTTGAGCGCCCAGAACTCCTCGTAGCGTTTGCCGCGGCGCTTCGTGAACAGCTCTTTCACCGAACCGGCGCGTTCCTTGTACAGCCTGAAGTGCTTGGCCACGTCGTGGACGGCGATCGCGGGCGTGTCGCCCATCAGAGCTCCTCGATCACGTTGCGGGCCTTGCGGATGAACAGCAACGACCCGACGGCGAACGTCGCAAGCGACACCGTGATCACGACGAGGAAGGAGAGCGCACTCGGCCAGACGAGCAGATAGAAGGCATCACGGGCCCAGGCCACGAACTGGGTGAGCGGGTTGAGCTCGTAGATGCGAAACGCCCACGCCGGGAGCTTGGCCTCGACCTGCGAGACCGGGTACACGATGGGGGTGGCGTAGAAGAGCATGTTCATGCCGATGCCGACGAGGTAGCCCACATCGCGGAGGTACACGTTGTACACCGAGGCGACGAGGCCGATACCGAGGCCGAACAAGCCGACGAGGACCAGCAACAACGGGAACAGCAAGTAGGTCAGGCCCACGTTTCCGACGACGAGCATGATGGCGACGAGGATGCCGCCCTCGATCAGGGCCTGGAGCATGACGGTGAACATGTTGGCGATGGCCGGGCAGGACGGCGGGAAGTACACCTTGTTGAGGAGCGCGCCTGCGCTCTGCAACGCCGCCATGGACCCGTTCACGGTGCCGCTGAAGAAGTTCCAGACCACGAGACCACAGAACAGGTAGAGCGCGAAGCTGTTCGTGCTCCCGTTCCCGGCCTGCGGTGCCTCGGCACCGAAGATGACGCCGAACACGATGCTGAAGATGACCAACGTCGACGCCGGATTCAGAAGCGACCACGCCCAGCCGAGAATGCTCTTCTTGTACCGGGAGCGCAGCTCGCGCTGAGCCAGGTTGTAGATGAGGTTCCGGTAGGTCCAGATCTCGGCGACGGCGGTCAACTACATCCCTTCGGTGAGCAGCGATCGAGGGTATCAGCGGCGCCGAGCCGCTCTCGCGACCCCCAGAGCGGCCCGGGTCACCCGCCCGAGCGGTCCCTCAGGGTCGGTCCGAACCCGCCGATCGGCCACCCGGTGGGGGTGGGCACAGGCATCGAGGAGGGGCTTGGCCACCGTCGGCCAGACGTGCTCGGCGGCCACCAGCGCGGCCCGTTCCGCCCGAGCATGGCGGTCGTCGGCACTGGTCGAGAGGAGGCGGTCGAGGGCCTCGGCGACCGCATCGACGTCATCTGGGGGCACCACCACACCCAGATCGCGCTCGGCCACGATGGTCGACCAGTGGTCACCCTCGGTGCAGACCACGGGCAGGCGGGCCCACAGGTAGTCGAGGATGCGGGTGCGGAAGGCGAACTCGGTCTCGACATGGGCATGGTGCAGGCTCACGCCGATCTCGGCGTCGGCCAGCCAGTCGACCCGCTCGTCGTAGGGCACCCACTGCTCGTGGAACACGACCCGTTCCCCGAGCAGCCCGAGTTCGGCGGCCCGGTCCCGAGCCCGATCGACGAGGACAGCTCGGCCCACCGCGGGGGTGGGATGGGCGCCGGCGAGGAACACCGCGGCGGCGCCCTCGTCTCGGGTTCGAGCCACCGCTTCCACGAGGGTGACGGGGTCGAGCCAGTCGTAGAGCCCACCGCCCCACAGCGCCACCTTCGAGCCCGGCGCCACCAGCCCACCGAGGCCGGTGAGCGGCCGGGTGGCCGGTGCGGGAGGAGGGCCCACCGGCGTACCGAAGGGCACCACGGCGACAAGAGACTCGATCGTCGGATCTTCGGCCACCACCCGCGGGCTGAGTCGCCCCAGGGCGGCGAGCATCCCGATGACCAGGTGTCGCTGGCGTTCACTGGCCACCAGCACGACATCGGCGTCGCGCAACGGCTCCACCATGTGGCGCTCGGCCGCCCCCGCCCAGTCGCGCTGGGCGTTGAGCGGCTCACCCCGACGTCGTACCAGCGTCTCCAGGAGACCGGGGTCGTAGGCGTCGACGATCAGAACGGCATCGCCCGTCGCCAGCCACGGGTGCTCGGCCACCACGGCGCTGAAGGCCACCACCACCTCGGCCTCCCGGGCGAGAGCCCGCAGCGAGGCGGCATCACCCGCGGCCACCTGCCGCGCCGAAGGAGGAAGGGCGACTGGCTCCACCGCGGGGGCCGCGAGGACGACCCGATGGCCGGCATCGGCCAACACCCGCGCCAGTTCGACCGCCCGGATGGCGGGCCCGGCCATGGTGGGCCCCACCGGGTCACCGGTGACGACGAGAACGGGGGGGAGCATCTGAGTCCGGAGCCGGCCGAGGATCAGATCTCGAGCGGCTCGTGCTCGATGGCCTCGACCAGCGACTCGATGCCCATGCCCTCGGTCCGACCGATCCGCGTCCACAACGCCAGGCCCATGGCCACCAGGGACACCGACGAACCGAGGAGGTAGCCCAGCTCGACCCGGAGCTCGAGTCCCGGGATCGCCGCGATCACCGCCACACAGACCGCCAGTCCCAGGGCCCAGGCCGCGGTCATGAGGCGATGGCCTCCGAGGGCCATGAGGGCCTGGGCCAACGTGAGAGAAACGATGAACGCACCGCTGCCTGCGGCCAGAAGGGCCAGACCGGCGCTCCCCATGGTGAAGTCCTTGAAGAGCTTGACGCCCACCTGAGCGCCGAGGAGGTACGCGCCGACGACGCCACCGACGGCCACGATCACGACCGCGGCGAGAAGCTTCTTGAGGCCGTCCCTGAACTCGTCGTGGCGGCCCGAGCCGGCCAGGCCCGCCAGCTTGGGCAGAAGGGTGCCCTGCACGGCCTGGAAGGCCAGCACCGGTACCCGAGCGACAAAGAACGCCGAGGCAAATCCGGCCACGAACACCTTCTCGCCCGGGCCGGCCAGGATGTTCACGGCCAGCAACGACGAGTAGGCCAGCGCCTGCATCATCACCGAGCTGAGCAGGAGCCAGCCGAGCGACGCCGAGAGCTCGCTGTAGGGCGCGGCCGGCCCGGGGGGCAGCAGGCCACGTTGGCGCCGAAGAGCAAAGGCGGCCGCGAAGAACGGGGCCAGCGCCAGCACCATGGCGTAGGCGCCGGCCTGATCGACCCCGGCCGCGGCCAACGCCACCGCCCCTACCAGACGGATCGCGCCCTCCGCCGCCAACAACTCTCCGTAGGCCCGGAATCGACCCTGACCGGCGAGCACCCCGCGGGTGAGGTGCACGACGTAGAAGCCGACCAGGCCGACGGCCAGGGCGGGCACGAACAACAGATCGCCGTGATAGAGCTGATCGTTCAGCAGCGGCGCGGACAACAACGAGATGACCACCAGGGCCGCAGTGATGATGCCGCCGAGCTTGGCGGCCCGGTGCACGAGCGGACCACCACCCAGACCCTGGGCCCGCCGGTGGGCCACCGCCCGCCCGACTTCCTGTTCGAGAGGGAGGAAGAACCCGGGCCCGATCACGAAGATGACGGCCCAGAAGGCCGAGAAGGCCGCCGCAGCCCCACCGGCGAGGGAGTTGAGCGACACGATGACGAACACGTAGGACGTGAGCGCGGCCACGACCAGACCGGCGCCGACCGCGGCGGTACCCTCGGGAAGCGTCTGCCTGGCGTGGCCCAGGAGCGCCCCTGCCTTCTCCTTCATGAGGTCCTCCTCAGCGCCTCGGGGCCACCTTCGCGCCCGTCCGACACGAAGCGGCGAAGGTACCACCGCAGGGTGTTTCGGTGGTCGACCGATGAGGCCGCAACCGGTCCTCGGACAACCCCATGGATGGACGACGAACGCATCTGATCTCGACGCTAGTCGGCGCGCCCTTCTGGGCCGGGGCGGCGCTCTGACACCGCGTCGACGAGATCGACCAGGCGCGTCGCGAACGACTCGAACCCGAACTGCTCCGACCGCACACGCGACGCCCGCCCGAGACGCTTCCGCTCGGCGGGGTCGAGAAGGAGCCCCCGTGTCGCCCCGACGAGACCGTCGAGCGACGTGAACACGAGTCCGTCCACTCCACTACGGACGATGTCGGTCTGACCGCCGGCGGCCATCACCACCGGGACGGCCTCGGCGGACATGGCTTCCACAGTGGTGATGCCGAAGTGCTCTGCTCTCACCGGGTCGGCGTCGACGTCCTCGCCCAGCCCGGTCGCATGCCAGTAGATCGATGCCTGCTGGTAGAGGCGATCGAGCTCGGCCCCGGTGGCATCCACGTGGACCACGACGGGAAGGCCGGCGGCGGCGGCGCGAACCTGGTCGAGGTAGGCGGCGTCGACCGGGTTGCAGCCGCCGACGAGGTGCAGCTCCCAACCATCGGCGGTTCCGTCGGCGCAGAGCTCGCCGAACGCCGCGACCATCTCGAGTTGCTTCTTGGCGTGACCCCGTCCGGGGGCGAAGAACCGCCCGACGGAGAGGATGACGGGTGCCTTGGCGCCCGGGCTCCGCCGACGAACGGGTGGTTCGAGCACCTGGCTCTCGACCCCCCACCATCGACGGATCCAACGCTGCGTGAACGCTGAGTTGGCCACGACGACGTCGTAGGAGTCGAGCCAGCCGGTACCGGGGGGGTCGGCGAACAGCAGCGAGGCCCGGGCCGCGATCGACGCGCGTGCCGATCGACCCAGGCCGACCCCGACCAACGGCACACCGAGACGGCGCCGGTCACCGTTCCCGATGACGTCGTCGGCCACCACGCTGTCGCTCGAGATCTCCACCGTCGTTCCTCCCTGCCGCCCGGCGACGGGCACATCGATGCGGACGGGTTCGATCACCTCGAGCTTCGACCGCGGGGCGACGAGGTCGGCCGTCGCGGCCACCTCGCCCTCGACCGACACCGAGATCCGCCTAGACACGCCGCCGGGCACGAAGCGACCGAACCACAGGTGAAGGGTGTCGTGGCGCCCTGGAGGCAGTTCGACGGCGAGCACCCCCAGGCCATCGGTCCACCGGGCCTCCTGCCACCGAACGGCATCGGGGCGGTGGAAGCCCTGGACGACCCGGATCGGAGGTCGATTCCCTTGCAGCGGCCTACCGGCCCGGTTGAGGGCTCGCTGCCATCGCGACCAGTCCGTCTCGGGGCGGTCGGGGAAGTGCACGACGTAGATCCCGTGGTCGGCCCCGCAACGGCCGCGGTCGCGATAGGAGAGATTGATGAGCAGGTCGAAACCCGCCGACACGACTTCGAGCGGCCAGGTCGGTTCGATGACCTCGACGACCACCCTGGACAGGTCGGCGCCGAGCCGCTCCCCCAACCACGCGGTGTCGACGGCCTCGTGGGCGAGGAGCGTCACGTCGTGGGCCCCACTGAGGACCTCGGCCACGCCGGCGGCGTAGGTCTCGCCGCCCCCGGCCGTCGACCAGTAGGCGTCGAAGACGGCGACCCGCATCCGGACGCCACCCACGGGCGTCATCGACGTACCAACCACGCCAGCAGTGATGCATCGGACGCGACCCGCCGCCTGCGAACTCGACGACGCCGATGCCACATCGCCGGCAGCAACCGGACGAAGCCGGCGAACGACCCCATCCGCCGACGGACCACCGTCACGTTGGGGCGTCGGAACCGCAGCATCGGCCGCAGGACGTCGCGTCGGGCGTAGGACGCGGTGATCAAGACGAACCGCCAGGCCTGGTGGCGGACCATGGAGGCTGGCGCGTTCTTGGCCAGCATCAGGAGGCGGTTGCGCTCCACGTGGTAGGCGAAGACCGCCGAGCCCTCGGTGGAGGTGGCGGCGTGCACGTGGCGGGCGACGGAGGCGGGGGCGGTGCGGTACCGCCAACCGCGGAGACGACCTCGCCACGAAAGATCGGTGTCCTCGTAGTAGAGGAAGAAGTCCTCGTCGAACAGCCCGACGTCGGTGAGGTACTCGGGACGAAACAACACGCTGCCGCCACACCACGCGAACACCTCGACGGGTTCGTCGTACTGCCCTCGATCCCGTTCCCGCCAGCCCCGGTCGGCACCGGCACCGTCGGCGAAGACGACCGAGCCCACGTTGTTGAGCACGTCATGGGGCTCACCAGCCACGGTGAGCCCGATCGGCACGGCTCGACGGTCGACGTCGACGAGAGAGACGCCCCTACCCGAATCGATACGGACCTCCTTGCGACGTTCGGCCTGCAACACGAGCGTGACCGGTAACGGCATCTCGATCTCGTCGACCGGCACACGGAGAACTGCCTCGGCAGAGGTCCATTCGAACGGACCGTCACGGTCGACCTCCGGTCCCCAACCCCCATCGGCGAAGTGCGCCGAGGCCCGTACCGACCGGCCGCCGATGAGCACGTCGCGCACCATCACTCCGAGGGTCCGATCGTCGCCTCTCCCGGGAACGAACGTCGGTGCCGTGAGACGGACCTCCACGAAGCGAGGCTCGAGAACCAACTTCGACGACACGGCACCGAGCGACCTGTCCTCGTCGAGGGCATCGACGAGCGGAGCCAACCAACCGGGCTCCACGAACGCATCGTTGTTGATGAGACCGACGTAGCGGACATCATCGAGGTCACGAAGGGCGATGTTGTTGGCCGGGAAACCGGTGTTGGTCGCGTTGCGCCGCACCTCGACTTCGGGGTGGAGCCGTTCGATCTCCTCGACGCTGCCGTCGGTGGAGGCGTTGTCGATGACCACCACCTGGAGCTCGTCCGCGGGCCAGTCGAGTCGCCGCAGGTGATCGAGGCACCGCAGCGTCAGCTCACCACCGTTCCAGTTGAGTACCACGATCCGAACCGGGCGCGGGTCGACACGGTGATCGCCCACCGGGCCGTTCCCGCCGCGACGAGCTCCGGCCGACAGAACTCAGCCCTCGAGGAGACGCGAGACCAACCGGCCGAGCGGCACCCGGAAGTCGTCGAGCCGTTCGAGGCCCGAGAGTCGGAGCGCGGCGTTGTCGAGCACCGAGTTGGCCGGCCGGGGTGCCGGTCGGGGGGGCTGGAGGTCGGCCGTGGCGACCGGATGGACGCGCTCGGGATCGAGCCCGGCGGCGACGAGAACATCTCGGGCGAACTCGTACCAGCTCACTGCGCCCTGGTTGGTGACGTGGAACAGGCCGGGTCGCCGGTCGACGACCAGACGTCGGATCATGCCGGCCAGGTCGTCGGCGAAGGTGGGGTGACCCCGCTGGTCGTCGACGAAGCTCAGCGTCTCGTGCTCCCCGGCCAGGCGGAGGATGGTCTTCACCATGTTGGCGCCATGGAATCCACAGACCCACGAGGTGCGCACGATGGTCGAGCCCGGATCGAGCTCCCGCTCCCCTGCCCGCTTCGAGGCTCCGTACACCGAAGCCGGCGCCGGGGTGTCGAACTCGTCGTAGGGGCCGGTCTTGGTGCCGTCGAACACGTAGTCGGTGGAGACGTAGAACACCGGAGCCCCGACGCGGCGGGCGCCGTCGGCCACGTGGCGGGTACCCAGCGCGTTCACGCGGAAGGCCCGGTCCGGGTCGCTCTCGCAGGCGTCCACCGCCGTCCAGGCGGCCGGGTGCACCACCGCATCGGGACGGGTCGACGTGATGGCACCGAGCACCGAGTCACGATCGGCCACGTCGACGGTGCGGTGGTCGACGGCGATGACCTCGTGGTGGCCGCCCAGGGTGAAGGCGTCGACCAGCTCGCGTCCTACCTGGCCTCCGGCGCCGGTGATGAGAACCCGCACTACTGCCCCTTCAAGGGTTCCCACCAGGCCCGATGGCCGCGATACCACTCCACCGTGGCGGCCAGCGCCTCGTCGAGGCTGCGGGCCGGCGCCCAACCAAGGGCCCGGGCCTTGCCGCAGTCCACGGAGTAGCGCCGGTCGTGACCGAGGCGGTCGGCGACGTACTCGATCATCTCGTCGCCCGCTCCGCACATCGAGAGCACCTTCTCGGTCAGTGCCCGGTTGGTGATCTCGTTGCCGCCGCCGATGTTGTACACCTCACCGATCTCCCCGCGACGCAGCACCAGGTCGACGCCGGCGCAGTTGTCCTCGACGTAGATCCAGTCGCGGATGTTGAGACCGTCGCCGTACAGCGGCACCTTGTGCCCGTCGAGCAGGTTCGTGACGAACAGGGGGATGACCTTCTCGGGGAACTGGTAGGGACCGAAGTTGTTCGACGACCGGGTCACCAGGACGGGCAGGTCGTAGGTCTGCACGTACGAGAGGGCGATGAGGTCGGATCCGGCCTTCGAAGCGGAGTACGGGGAGCGTGGATCCAGCGGATCGGACTCGACCGACGAACCCTCCTCGATCGAGCCGTACACCTCATCGGTCGAGATGTGCAGGAAGCGGTCGACCTCGAGATGACGCGCCACGGCGCACATGACGTTGGTGCCCAGGCCGTTCGTGCGCACGAACGTGTCCGGGTCGACGATGGACCGGTCGACGTGGCTCTCGGCGGCGAAGTGCACCACGCTGTCGTGACCCGCCATCGCCGTGGCCACGGCCGCACGGTCGCAGATGTCGCCTTGCACGAACCGGTAGCGGGGATCGTCGGCGACGTCGGCCAGGCTCGAGAGGTTGCCGGCATAGGTGAGGGCGTCGTAGACCGTCACCTCGTCGTCGGACGTGGCCAGTACGTGCCGGACGTAGTTCGAGCCGATGAAACCGGCCCCGCCGGTCACGAAGAGCTTCATCTGTTGGTGGACCTTCTCGCCGTGGGCGTCAGAGGGGGATCAGGGTCGCAGCCCGAGATGGGGCTGCCACTGCGGGTCGATGTCGGCCCGACGTGGATTGGCCTGGTCTCGGCCCGAGAGGACGGGCTCGCGGACTCCCCAGTCGGCGGCGATGGCCGGGTCGTCCCACGCCACCCCCAGCTCGTCGGTGGGGTTGTAGTAGCCGTCGACCAGGTAGGTGATCGTCATGTCGGTGAGAGCTGCGAACCCGTGCGCCACGCCCGGGGGGATGAACACGCCGCAATGAGGGTTCGTGCCGTCGGGCTGCACGCCGAGGTCGAGCCCGAGGGTGGCGCCGTCGGTGGGCGAGCCCGTGCGCAGGTCGTGGAGGACGACCCGCGCCGTGCCGTAGGGCACGTACCAGTAGTCGGCCTGGTGGAGGTGGTAGTGCAGCCCCACGATGGCGCCGGCCTGACGGTCACCGCGGTTGCCCTGGATCATCTCCCGGCCCTGCGGGAACCACTCCCGCCGGTAGGTCTCCACGAAGAACCCGCGCTCGTCGCCGTGCACCACGGGGACGACGACGAACACGCCGTGGATCGTCTCGGACGGGTTGACGCTCGCCACTGATACCGCACCTCTCGGTCGAAGTCGCCGACGACGTTACCCGACCGGTGCCACGGCCCCGGGCGACCCCAGGTCGTCCCCGGAGCGCCGGGGGACGAATGGTAGGTTCAGCGCTGCCGCCCGGCCCCTCCACCGACACATGCCCACGCCACCTTCCCGTCACCGTCCGCTGTCTCCCGGCCTGGCGGGACTGTCCGCCGCCGCCCTCTTCGCTCTGCTCGGGGTGATGTGGGCGCTGTCGTCCCCCCTGATGAGCGCACCCGACGAGCCCGCCCAGACGGTGAAGGCGACCGCGGTTGCCCGCGGCGAATGGCGGGGCGACGACACGCGACTCACGGCCGATGCCCCACCTGACGCCAACCGGGTCGACACCACCGTGACCGTTCCGGAAGGCTACGCCGAGGTGTACGACCTCAACGCCTGCTACGTGTTCCAACCCGACAAGCCCTCGGGGTGCGCCCCTCAGCCCGTCGATGACGAG
>Ga0105047_10005136_pt1 | contig 22594 bp, 23 predicted proteins | sample MAT04_FD_78384 | JGI IMG/M metagenome (GOLD analysis project Ga0105047, IMG submission 78384) | Freshwater microbial communities from Lake Fryxell liftoff mats and glacier meltwater in Antarctica - MAT-04 (megahit assembly) | ecosystem: Environmental > Aquatic > Freshwater > Ice > Liftoff... | reverse complement strand
TCATCAACGGTCTGCCCGACGGATCAGCCACCCTGCGCAGACCAGGCAAACCCGACATTCACCTAGAACCACTTGAACAACTCCCAGACCCCAACCCCAACATCGATCAAGATCAAGAACCTGACAGTGGCAGCAGTCCGCCCTACAGCTCAAACCCAAAGACGCCACGACAATAGAAGACGATCTCGACCCCCCACCGTTCTAAGGCGTCACGTTCTGCCCTCCCGCAGCACAGCCATCCCAAGCCAGCGGGTCAAGTGGCTGCGGGAGGGTTGAGGAGCAAATGTCAAAGGCGAAGCGCCCGTGCACTCCTCGAACCCTCCCGCACCCGGCAACGCGAAACCCCAGACCCAGCGCAGCTATCCTTAGTTACAGCAGCTAAAACTGACGCGAGAAGGTGCATCACACGTGGCCCCAGAACCATCGGCGGTTGACAACGGTTCGGTAGCACATAGGTCCAATGGCCCAGCAGGACTAGTTTTGGACGAGTTCGGTCCCAATGAATGGCTCGTAGATGAGATCTACGACCAATACATCAAAGACAAGAACGCGGTTGACCCCGCCTGGTGGGACTTCTTCGAGGACTACAACCCCACAACCAGCACCGAGAAGTCCTCGACTGACATCCCCCGCGCAGCCCCCGCAGTAGCCGCTGACAACCCGCCGCCATCCGCAACCCAGGCACCTAAAGCCGAAGCATCTGAGGCCAAAACTTCGAAGCCTTCGTCTGCGGCAGACATCGTTCCCGCATCCGACGACGTTGTAACCAAGCTTCGTGGGACCTCCGCCAGAGTCGTCACCAACATGGAGGCCAGCCTCGGGGTCCCTACGGCGACTAGCGTGCGAGCTATTCCCGCGAAGCTCCTCGTCGACAACCGCATCATCATCAACAATCATTTGGCACGTGGCCGAGGGGGCAAGGTCAGCTTCACCCACTTGCTCGGCTACGCCATCGTGCAAGCCATCAAGTCCGTACCCGGCATGAACGCGGCATTCGCCGAGATCGACGGCAAGCCTTCGATCATTCAGCACTCCCAGATCAACCTGGGCTTAGCGATCGATCTTGCTAAACCAGACGGCACCCGCCAACTGCTCGTGCCTTGCATTAAGGGCGCTCAGGACATGGACTTCAACCGGTTCTGGACCACGTACGACGACATCGTGCGCCGTGCCCGCCAGGGTCGACTTGGCGTTGAAGACTTTGCGGGAACAACGCTGAGTCTTACAAACCCGGGCACGATCGGCACCGTTCACAGTGTTCCGCGGCTCATGCCAGGCCAAGGCGTGATCATTGGCGCCGGCGCGATGGATTATCCAGCCGAATGGCAAGGTGCGGCACCTGCGACTTTGTCCAAGCACGGCATTAGCAAGATTATGACCCTGACATCGACTTACGACCACCGCATCATTCAAGGTGCCCAAAGCGGTGAATTCCTCAAGCGTATCCATGAGCTCCTCCTTGGTGCCGACGGGTTCTACGATGCGATTTTCAAGGCCTTGCGAATCCCCTATGAGCCCATCCGTTGGGCCCAAGACATCGCACACGCCCACGATGACCAGGTCTCCAAGACCGCCCGAGTACAGCAACTGATCCACGCCTACCGGGTTCGTGGGCACCTCGTGGCAGATACCGATCCACTTGAATACCACCAGCGCTCACACCCAGATCTCGATATTGCGTCGCACGGCTTAACCTTGTGGGACCTCGATCGTGAATACGCCACCGGCGGCTTCGGCGGCAGACCGTTCATGAAGCTGCGTGACGTGCTCGGCGTCCTTCGTGACTCTTACTGCAGAACTATCGGTGTCGAGTACATGCACATCCAAGACCCAGTCGAGCGCGAGTGGATGCAGGCGCGAATTGAACGTCCCTACGCACCACCGCCGCGCGAGGAACAGATCTCAATTCTGCGGCGGCTGAACGCGGCAGAGGCTTTCGAGAATTTCCTGCAGACAAAGTACGTCGGCCAGAAACGGTTCAGTATCGAAGGTGGAGAGTCGGCAATCGCCATCCTCGACGAGATCCTGACCAATGCTGCCGAGTCCGGTCTGGAAGAAGTCGCAATCGGCATGCCACACCGTGGTCGCCTCAACGTCTTGGCCAACATCGCCGGCAAGTCCTACGAACAGATCTTCCGCGAGTTCGAGGGCAGCCTCGACGAGGAATCAGTTCAGGGCTCAGGGGACGTGAAATACCACCTCGGTAGCGAAGGGACCTTCACCGCCTTAGGTGGACAGTCCTGCAACGTCTACCTAGCCGCCAACCCGTCCCACCTTGAGGCAGTCAATCCGGTACTCGAAGGCATCACTCGTGCCAAGCAAGATCTGCTCGATCGGGGTCAGGAGTTCCCGATTCTGCCGGTTCTCATGCACGGTGATGCGGCGTTCGCAGGTCAAGGCATCGTGACCGAGACCCTCAACCTCTCACAACTGCGCGGCTACCGAACAGGCGGAACCATCCACCTGATCGTGAACAACCAGGTCGGCTTCACCACCGCGCCAGAAGAGAGCCGCTCATCTGTGTATGCCACCGATGTTGCGCGCATGGTTCAGGCGCCAATCTTCCACGTAAATGGCGACGATCCAGAGGCCTGCGTTCGAGTGGCGTCCCTAGCCTTCGAGTACCGACAGACATTCAACAAAGACGTCGTCATCGACATGGTCTGCTACCGCAAGCGTGGCCACAACGAGGCCGATGACCCATCACTTACCCAACCACTGATGTACAACATTATCGACAAGAAGCGAAGCGTCCGTAAGCTCTACACCGAAAATCTCATCGGCCGCGGGGACATCTCAGTTGAAGAAGCCGAACTAGCCCTGCGCGACTACCAGGTCCAGTTGGAGCGAGTCTTCGCCGAGACTCGTGAGGCCGACGATCAGCACGAGTACGAGCACTTGCCAACAGTCCCGTTCCCTCATGCTGTGGACACAGCTATCACCGGCGAAACCGTCAAGCGCATTGTCGCCAGTCAGATCGACCTGCCCGAGACGCTTACAGTTCACCCGCGCTTACAGCCGCAACTGCAGCGACGAGCGCAAATGGTGGAAGACGGCACTATCGACTGGGGCATGGGTGAGACCCTCGCCTTCGGATCGCTGCTCCTTGAAGGCCGCACTGTGCGCCTTGCTGGCCAGGATTCTCGACGCGGCACTTTCGGTCAGCGACATGCTGTCATCGTCGACCGAGTGACGGGCGAGGAATACACACCGCTGAAGAACTTGTCGGCGGACCAAGGCAAGTTCTACGTCTACGACTCACTGCTCAGCGAGTTCGCCGCGATGGGTTTTGAGTACGGGTACTCCGTGGCCTACCCCAGCGCGCTTGTGCTGTGGGAGGCGCAGTTCGGCGATTTCGCCGACGGCGCCCAAACGATCATCGATGAGTTCATCACCTCTGGTGAACAGAAGTGGAATCAGCTCAGCGGAGTGGTGCTGCTACTGCCTCACGGCTATGAGGGCCAGGGTCCCGATCACTCATCTGCTCGACCAGAGCGATTCTTACAGATGGCCGCCCAAGACAACATGACGATCATGATGCCTTCAAATCCGGCGTCGTACTTTCACGCCTTACGGTGGCAAGTACTCGATCCCCATCACAAGCCCATGATTGTTTTCACGCCGAAATCGATGCTTCGATCCAAGGCTGCCGCATCCACGATCGAGGAGTTCACCGAGGAGCAGTTCCGCCCGGTTATCACCGATCAAGGAGTTGACCCGAAAAAAGTCAAGCTGATTCTGCTGTGCTCGGGCAAGGTAACTTGGGATCTCGTCGGTTACCGGGACGAGAACAATCGTGACGACGTGGCGATCGTGCGGATCGAGCGCCTGTACCCCTTGCCCGCCGATGAGCTCCACGATTCGCTGGCCGTCTTCCCCCGCGATGCACATATTCGCTGGATCCAAGAGGAGCCCGAGAATCAGGGTGCGTGGCCCTACATGCTGTTGAACCTGGTCCCTCACCTTGACCGGGTACTTGAGAGTGTCTCTCGACCAGCGTCGGCCTCCCCCGCGACTGGAGCCCACAGTGCCTCCGATCGTGAGCGCGCCGAGCTGCTCGCAGCGGCATTCCAGGTCTAGAGGGTCGACCATGTACTCGACTGATCGCGGAATCGAAGAACTCGAAACCCGACGCGGCGACGAGCAGCTCACGTTCGCCTACCTAGCTGCTCGGATGAGCAGCTTTGTCGATCTCAACCCAGCCTTCGAAGACGGCATGGAACGCTTCGCAAGTTGGCTGGCCCGCGACGATGACGACGACAATGACGATGCCGAGTTACTCGAGTAGCTGCGCGCTTCACTAAAGTCCAACCCATGCTTGCTGCCTACGCGAAGTCCATAAGCTTCGACGACCCACTCTCTGGCCTGGTCGTTGGAGAATGCCCAGAACCGGAAGTTCCAGAGGGCTGGGCATCGATCCAGATGCGGGCTGCGAGCCTGAATCACCACGACCTCTGGAGCCTTCGCGGTGTTGGACTCCCGCCGGAGCGTCTTCCCATGATCCTGGGCTGCGACGCTGCGGGAGTCGATGATGCTGGCAACGAATTCCTGCTGTACTCGATCATCTCCGAGTCAGCGTTGGACGGCGATGAGACGCTCGACCCATCGCGGAGCATCCTCAGTGAGAAGTTCCAGGGCACCCTCGCTGAACGCGTTGTGGTCCCCAAGCGCAACCTGGTGCCGATGCCTGCGGGCTGGACGTGGGCGCAGGCCGCCTGCCTACCTACCGCGTGGCTGACTGCCTACCGAATGCTGGCAGTTCGCTCTGGCCTTCGCCCAGGCCAAACCGTGCTGGTTCAAGGTGCCGGTGGCGGCGTCGCAACTGCTTGCATCACTTTGGGCCGAGCAATGGGCTTTCGGGTATGGGCGACAAGTCGCGACGAGTCCAAACGGGAGCGTGCGTTAGAAATCGGAGCCCATGCGGTATTCGAGTCTGGAGCGCGCTTGCCTGACCGCGTCGATGCGGTAATGGAGACTGTTGGCGCCGCCACCTGGGAGCATTCCGTTAAGGCGCTTCGGCCAGGCGGGACCATCGTAATTTCCGGGGCTACCAGTGGGCCAAACCCACCCGCATCCTTGACCCGGATCTTCTTCCTACAGTTGTCTGTTGTTGGCTCGACGATGGGGACCCTGGGCGACCTCAAGAATCTAGTGTCCCTGTGCACAGTCGCGGGAATCAGACCGATAGTGGCCGAGGAGATTCCGCTGGCAAGCGCCCGTGATGCGTTTGAAATCATGCAGTCAGGTGAGCTATTTGGAAAGCTCGTGATCACGAACCAGGACTAGCGCGGGTTGATCCTAGCGACGCCGTCCTTGCGGGCAGCCGCCTCGACTGCGAGTGCGACGTTCACTGCCACACGCTCATCAAACGGCGAGGGAATGATGTGGTCACGGGCCAAGCCGTCACCCGCCGCATCGGCGAGCGCCTTGGCTGCTGCCAACTTCATCCCCTGAGTAATGCGGGTCGCGCGCACATTCAAGGCGCCACGGAAAATGCCCGGAAACGCCAGGACATTGTTGATTTGATTCGGGAAGTCCGAGCGGCCGGTCGCGATCACGGCCGCATACTTACGCGCCATCTCCGGCGCCACTTCTGGGTCGGGATTTGCCAGTGCGAAGATGATGCAACCAGGTGCCATCGAGGCGATTGCCGCTTCTGGCACATGCCCGGCAGAAACTCCGATGAACACATCCGCGTCGACGAGCGCCCGTTCGATCGGTCCAGTAAATCCGGACCTGTTGGTCTGTTCGGCCAATTCGCGCTTGACCTTGGTCAAGTCCGAACGGGAGGTATGGATCATGCCCTTGGAGTCGGCGACGCCGATCTCTCCGATGCCCGCTCCGACGAGCATCTTCGTGACAGCAATCCCCGCAGCGCCAGCACCGGACACCACCGCTCGCAGATCTGAGATCTCGCGGCCGGTGACCTTTGCGGCATTGAGCAGCGCAGCAAGCACAACAACTGCGGTGCCATGCTGATCGTCATGGAACACCGGAATATCGAGACGATCCTGTAGTCGCGCTTCAATCTCAAAGCAGCGCGGCGCCGAGATGTCCTCAAGGTTAATCCCGCCGAAGGCCGGCGCCATGCGCACAACGGTCTCGATGATCTCTTCGACCCCTGTGCAGTCAAGACACATAGGAACAGCGTCAACACCGGCGAACTCCTTGAACAGCAGAGCCTTGCCTTCCATGACGGGCAGTGCCGCCACGGGACCGATATTTCCGAGGCCAAGCACGGCAGTGCCATCGGTCACGACCAGGACGGTGTTGGCTTTCCACGTGTAGTCGTACGCAAGATCTGGATCGGCAGCGATCGCTTGGGACACGCGCGCCACCCCGGGGGTATAGGCCAACGCCAAACCCTCAGCATCGCGAATACGGACCGCTGGACGGACCTCGATCTTGCCGCCACGGTGGAGCGGAAACGCCGGATCTAGGGATAAGTCGACGTGATCAGCCCGCTCAGATCCCATTACGATCAGTACCCATTTCGTTGTGTGCTCTTGACCATCGGTCGTTACGTCTGGTGGCCTTCGGGCATTCTTCCCACGACGGCATGAAATTGTCCCATATCGCGCGTAGTCGGCAAGGCGGTACCAACGCTTGCGCGGCTCAGCACGCCAGAATTGGCCGGATGCGTCACCATCAAGGAGTGAAGCGTCGGGCAACGCAGCAGCGCGCGGTGCGCGCGACTATCGCTGGTCTCGTCGGTCTCGTACTGACAGGGTGCGGCCCCACAACCTCACCGCCAGACTCGGCCGACCCGATTCCCCAAACTCTGTTCAACTCAGCAATCGCGGCCCAGGTTCCCGGCACGATCGCCTCCGCTGGTGAAGTCACAATTGCCACCGACCCCACCTACGAACCCATGGAGTTCCAGGAAACTGGACGTATTCGCGGCGCCGATATTGATCTCGCCCGTGCGATTGCCGCGACCTTGGGGCTTCGAGTGGAACTCAGTCAACAGGCTTTCTCCACAATCGTCGCCTCGGTTGCCGCAGATCGCTATCAGTTGGGTATGTCCTCGTTGTGGGCTGTTGAAGCCAACTCCGGACTTACCGACATGATCACGTATTTTCAGTCCGGCATCCGGGCGGCGATCCGCAAAGGGGAGAAGGCGCCGAGCGATTTGGCAGCTGGGCTGTGTGGCTATCGGGTATCTATCGAAGAGGGCACCGAGTTCATCGACGATTTGGTCAAACAGAATGCCAAGTGCGAAGAGAACTCACAGAAGCCGGTGACAATCCTGGCGAAGACGGACCAAGCGGGCGCGACCGAGGCACTGCTTGCCGGCAAGGCCGATGCCATGGTGGCCGATTCGCCGGTGGTCGACTACTCAGTCAATACCCATCCGGACACCCTCAAGAAGCTCAAATCTGCCGGTGTAGATCGCGACTACGGAATCGCGGCTTCGCCAAACATCCCGGGCTGGGGAAAGGTAATTCAGCAAGCGGTTCAAGCCCTTATCGATGGGGGCCAATACCAAGAGATCCTGGCTCGCTGGAAACTCAGGGCAGGAGCCATCAAGACCGCCGAGTTGATTCCTGCCCATCCTGCCAACGAGCCGCAGCGCTAACTTTCGCCGTACTGAGCTGATTCAGGCCCGCTGCGCGAGCTCGGCTAGGTGCTCGCCCGACAGGCGGTACGTTGTCCAGTCGTCTTTGGTCTGGCCGCCGATGCTGTCGTAGAACCCGATCGCGTGGGTGTTCTGATCGAGCACTTCCCACTCAAGTCGCTCATATCCCCGATCGATGCATTCGGCCGCTAGCGACCCAAGTAGGCGCACCCCGTAGCCGTGGCCGCGCAGACTCGGTCGGACGTAAAGATCCTCAAGATGGATCCCGTGAGTTCCAGTCCAGGTTGAGAAATTGAGGAACCACAAGGCGATCCCGCCCAGAAGTTGGCCGTTGTCACCCTCGTGCTCGAGTACAAAACACCACACAGCCGGCGAGCCGCCAGGAGTGTCTTGACCGGTGATCAACGCTGCGCGTAGGGCCTCGCCGGTGATCTGCACATGATGACCGTGATCCTCGTGATCGGCTAGATCCTCGATGAAACCGACGATCTCGTCGATGTCAGTCTCGGTGGCTAGTCTGATCAAACCGTCCGTCATGCGGTAGAGCTTATTGGCGAGTACGGTCAAGACACCTGTTATGTGCTGCACCAGAGGAGGCGATCATGGATTCATCAACGGTCCGGCTTGAGTTTCCGGCTTCCGGGGAGCACCTGATCCTTGCCCGCACGATGGTCGCGGCAACAGGCGCACGCCTGGACTACCCCATCGACCAGCTCGGCGACCTCAAGCTTGCTGTCGATGAGGCCTGCGCCCTTCTGCTGACCGACTCAGACTCTGACGCGACAATGAGCATTGAGGTCAGCACTGCTGAGGGCTCCAGATCCGGCGAGATGGAGATCCGAGTCTCGGTACGCACACGTCGTGGCCGGTGTCCTCGACGCGACTCTTTCTCATGGACCGTCCTTAGCGCCCTTGTGGACTCTGTCGAAAGCGCCGCCGAAGACGGGCTCGTGTCGATCACTCTCAACAATTCAATCGCAACTCCGACTTCGCTGGGCTCCAACCACCGAGTTGACGCATGACCGAACCTGCGAAGGTGACGATCGCCAAGGCGCGAAGCACGCGGTGGACCGACGAGAACAGGCTGCGCGAGCGCGACCTGCTTCACCAGATGAGTGACCTTCGCGAAGACTCACCGCAATACCAGCGCGCCCGCGACGAGCTCGTCGAGATGCATGTACCCCTCGTCGCGCACCTCGCCCGTCGGTTCCGAGATCGAGGGGAGCCCGAGGACGACCTTATTCAGGTCGGCACAATTGGCTTGATCAAATCAGTCGACCGATACGACATTGATCGCGGTGTCGAACTTTCCACCTACGCGACTCCAACGATCGTCGGAGAGATCAAGCGGCACTTCCGCGACCGCGGCTGGTCGATCCGGGTTCCGCGCAGACTCCAAGAGATGCGTCAGCAGATCTCGATAGCCTCAGCCGAGCTCGGGCAGAGGACAGGGCGCACGCCCACAGTTCGTGAGCTTGCTGCGTTTATGGAAGTCAGCGAAGACGAGGTCCTCGAGGGACTCGAATCAGCACAGGCGTATTCGACAATCTCCCTTGATGCCCAAGCCGGTGGCGACAGTGACGAGGGCGAGCCCTCGGCTCTGCGCGACACCCTCGGTGTCGACGATTACGATTTGGTAGGGATTGAATACCGCGAGACCCTCCGACCGATGCTGGACGTGCTACCTCAGCGAGAGCGCGACATCATCCTCATGCGATTCTTCCGCAATATGACCCAAGCCCAGATCGCCGAGGAGATCGGCATATCGCAAATGCAAGTCTCCCGCCTCCTTGCCCGATCCCTGACCCAAATGCGTGCCGGTGCTGGTGACGAGTTCTAGCCAGCTACTCCTCGGGAGAGTCGCGGATGATCGAGATGACTCCCATAGCCAGTCCAGCGATCCCCAGCACAGCAACGAGCAGGCCGATTGCCTGGTAGAGGCCTGCTTGTCCTGTCATGAGCGTGTAGGCGCTAATGAGTACGAATACCTGAATGAGCATGAATGGCGTCCTCGCGCCGCGTGAACCCTTGAGCAGCCCCCGGCAGACAGCGCCAACAGCAACCGCGAACACGATGAAGATACTGGTTAACGCCAGCGGTGCGACCGTAGGCGTTGAACCGATCGATCCTTGTGAATGCAGCGCCGAGATCCCCACCACCACACCATTAACGAAGAGCAACAACGCTTCCGCACCGGCGATCAGGCCGGCAGTCCGCAACGCTGGGAGCGCGGGATCGCTGCTTGATTCTGAACTCATGCTCATGGATCGAGCCTAACCGCAGGTACTGTGGCGCTGTGCGCGGTCTTCTCGTAGTCAATCCCAATGCCACCAGCACGACCGAGCGCGCTCGTGAGGTCGTGATTCAAGCGCTGTCCCACCAACTCGACCTCACGACAGTGATGACCGATCACCGAGGCCACGCCAGTGAGGTCGGCGCCAAAGCTCGCGCCGACGGGGTGGATCTTGTCATCGTGTTCGGTGGTGACGGCACCGTCAATGAGCTAATCAACGGAATGCTCGCCGACTACAGCACTGGGGACCACTTACCCCGCCTCGCTGTTGTTCCCGGTGGTTCTGCAAACGTCTTCGTTCGCAGCCTCGGACTACCCAACGATGCGATCGAAGCTACCGGCGAATTGATCTCGGCGATCCGTTCTGGTCGTACGCGGACAATCGGACTCGGCCAGGCTAACGGCCGCTGGTTCTGCTGCAACGCTGGCCTGGGACTCGATGCCGAAGTGGTGGCCGCCATCGATGCGGCCCGTGCGCGGGGCAAGCAGGCGACGCCGAGTCGCTACCTGCGTACGTCGATTTCGACTTTCTTCGCCGGCACGGATCGTCGTGTACCCCACCTCACCGTGACCCAACCTGGTGAGGATCCGGTGTCAGGTATCTACCTGGCCATCATTCAGAACACCTCCCCGTGGACCTACCTCGGCTCGTTGCCGGCAAATCCATGCCCAGATGCATCCTTTGAGACCGGACTGGACCTCTGGGCTGTTCGAAGCATGTCGGTGTTCGCTGGGCTGAAGTTCGTCAGACGAATGATGATGAACAGCAATGCTAAGCCCGGTAAGGACCTTCTCCGCCTGCATGATCAATCTGAGTTCACCATCGAGTGCGGTCGCCCGACGGCGCTGCAAATTGATGGCGAGTGGCTCGGTGACGTGTCAGCTGCAGTATTCAAGTCCCACCCTGGCGCGCTAGCGGTCATCGCGTAGCGCAGACCTAGGAATTTCGTCCCTTACGTTCTCGTTACCATCTCAGTAACGCGCTGCTTACATCGGGTCACTCTTTGCCACGAGAATCACCTATTTGCAGGAGCTTTTGGCCCTAATGTGACCTAAGCGACACCCTTGTGAGACGACACCGTCTCGAATGGCCTTGTGCCGGACTCTGGGACATGTAACCCTGATCAAGGCGAGAAAAACGGTGCACCATACGCCACCGAAAATCTCGGCCACACCTCGACCCCATGTCGTGCAAAACTGTTTGACGTGTATCGAAGTGAACTTGGTCCGTACCACTGGGGTGCGGCACTCAGGGAGGAGCACCGCATGGACTGGCGCCACAGGGCAGCCTGCCGTGACGAGGATCCGGAACTCTTCTTTCCCATCGGCGACACCGGACCCGCACTGGCACAGATCGAAGACGCCAAGGGAGTTTGTCGCAGTTGCGCCGTAGTGGACTCTTGTCTGCAGTGGGCGATGGATACCAGCCAAGAAGCTGGGATCTGGGGCGGTATGAGCGAGGACGAGCGTCGGATGGCTCGGCGCAGGAGTATTAGGGTTCAGTCCGCTTAACGAGCCACCTCCGCTAGCGCAGCGTGCGCGGAGTCGGCAGCAGCACATCGACGACCACCCGAGTACCGTGCGGAAGCCGTGGCTCCCACGTCACAGCGCCACCAAGTTCTTCAGTCACAAGAGTCTTCACAATCTGCAGGCCAAGGCCCCCCAGATCAGCGGGGCTTTGGCCTTGTGGCATTCCAGCCCCATTATCTGAAACCTCAGCCGTCACCCGCCGACCAAGGCGCGTGAGCTTGAGGGTGACTTCCCCCTCGCGATCGGGCGCACCATGCTCCACAGCATTTGCGAGCAGTTCGGCCAACACCATGGCCAGCGGTGTGACGACATCGGAGGGCAACTTGCCGGCGCTGCCGATCCGGCGCACATCAGCATTCACCGACAACTCGGCGTTAAGCACGATGATCCGATCTGCCACCTCGTCGAAGTCCGCCTCTTCGCCTTCCTGGCCCGACAACGACTCATGCACCACGGCGATCGCCCCAACTCGACGAACTGCCTCGTCAAGTGCGATCCGCGCTTCGGGCTGGTCAGTCCTGCGGGCCTGCAGTCGCAGGAGCGCGGCAACGGTCTGCAGGTTGTTCTTGACCCGGTGATGAATTTCTCTGATGGTCGAGTCTTTAGTGAGCAGTGCGCGCTCCTGGCGTCGTAGATCAGTCACATCCCTGACCAGGATCAGCGAACCGACGTAACTGCCATTGCGGCGCAGCGGCAGGCTTCGCAACGTCACAGTGGCACCAGGGCTCTCGATCTGCGCCGCACCCGGGGCCCTACCCGTAGCCACAAGCGCGATTGCCTCATCAACCGGGCCTGCAGTTCTGGCCAGGCGCACTGCCGTCGAGGCAAGGTTGGCACCAACGAGATCTGCAGCCAGGCCCAAACGGTGAAAGGCCGAGATTGCATTCGGCGAGGCGATCTGCACGGCACCCAAAGCATCGAGGCGAATCAATCCGTCCCCAACCCGCGGTGGTGAGTCGGTCGCGCCCAGCCCTGCGGGTGGGGGGAATTCACCAGTTGGAATCATGGCGATCACGTCAGCGGCGCTGCTGAGGTAGGCCGTCTCAAGTGCCCCGCCTAGCTCTGAGCGACCGGCTGTATGTCGTGCTATCACAGCTATGACTCGGCCGCCCCGAGCCACAGGGATCGCCTCGTGGACCCCGGAGTCGACGCCGTCTCTAAACCCTGAGCTCTGCTCGGAAAGAAAGTCCGAGCTGCGAACAATTCGACCACTGGCATAGGCGCGATCCAGCGTTGGCCTGCGCCCCTTGGCGACGAATCGGCCGACTACATCCTCAGGAATTGCTGTCGGACCTGTGGTGGGCCGTGCTTGGGCGACGGCTGTGAAGCCGCCAGAGTTCCATGTCGGAACCCACAGCACCAAGTCAGCGAAAGCCAGATCAGCAACGAGAGTCCAGTCGGCGATCAAAGCCCGCAAATGATCGCGGTCGGCAGGCAGCAGATCAGATCGATCAGCCAATAGCCGTCCGCGCTCTGCCATGCGCACAACCCTAGTATGCGACCATCGATGTATGGCCTTGGATCGGACAGCGGACCTGATTGCGCGGGATGCGCGCAGCGTGTGGCACCCGTTCACGCAGCAGTCTCGATGGGTCGAGGATCAGCCGATTGTCGTGGACCGGGCGCAGGGAATGTACTTCTGGGACACCGACGGGAACAAGTTCCTCGACGGCGTCTCCTCGCTGTGGGTCAACGTGCATGGTCATCGTTGTGAGCAGGTCGACGACGCAATCCGTGAACAACTGACTCGCCTTGATCACACGACGTTTCTGGGGTTGACCCACGAGCCTGGAATTGAACTCGCTGAGAAGTTGCTGGCAACTGCTCCTGCCGGGCTGACTCGAGTGTTCTACGCCGGCGATGGCGCTAGCGCGGTGGAGGCCGCGATCAAGATGGCATATCAAGCCCAGTCCCAGCGAGGCGAAGATCGCCCCTATTTTGCACATGTCGCGCAGGGCTATCACGGCGACACTCTCGGCGCTGTCAGCGTTGGCGGGATCGAGTTGTTCCACTCAACCTACCGACCGATCCTGCTCGAAACCCGCTTGATCTCCTCGCCCGGCGAACTAGCCGAAGGGCAGTCACGACCTGACCGCGCAGCCGCGGTCTTGGTCGAACTGCGCGATCTCTTCGAACGCGACGGCGACAAGATTTCGGCGATCGTGATCGAACCTATGGTTCAGGGCGCTGGCGGAATGTTGACCCACGACGTCAGCTTCGTGCGTGGCGTGCGTGAATTGGCAACTGAGTTCGGCGCACTGATGATCTGTGACGAGGTCGCCACTGGGATTGGCAGAACCGGAAAGATGTGGGCCGTCAATCACGCGCAGATAACCCCTGATCTCATGACGTGCGGAAAGGGGCTGACTGCCGGGTACCTTCCGTTATCGGCTGTGCTGGCCACTGAGGCCGTTTACGAAGCCTTCCTCGGCACGCCGGCATCGGGCCGGACGTTTTTCCACGGTCACTCCTACACGGCCAACCCCTTGTGCTGCGCGGCGGCGATTGCCAGCCTTGACTTGATGGCCGAACGTGACACTGTCGGGCACGGCGCAGCGATTGGTGATCGCATGGGGGCTCGACTCACTGACATCGGCGGCTACGACGGAGTGCGCGAGATCCGTCGAATGGGTACCATGATCGGCATCGAGGTACAGGCTGTCAATGAACGCACTGGCTTCGACGTATGCCAGGAAGCGCGCCGTCACGGTGTCTGGGTTCGCCCACTCGGTGACGTGGTGATCTTGATGCCTCCGTTGGCGATCAGCGAGGATCAGTCCGACTTCTTGGTCGATGTTGTCAGCGACGCGATTCGCACGGTGGTGCAGTAGCCAATGCGTGACGATGATGGCGTTGGCGGCCCGCTGCCCTCTAGCATGGCCTGGCTGAGCGAAGGCGAGGAAGACCGGATTGTCGCCGGGCTACGACGTCGCCTGGTCGTCAACTCCCCTGGTGCTGATGTTATCGATCTAGCGTCGAATGACTACCTAGGGCTCGCGAGAGACCCCCGCCTGATTGCGGCCGGGCAGAGGGCCGCCGAACGCTGGGGCGCTGGGGCGACCGGGTCGCGGCTTGTCACCGGCACAACGACGTTGCACCTAGAGTTCGAGCGCGACCTCGCGGACTTCGTCGGGTTCGAGGCGGGTCTGAGCTTCTCCTCTGGCTACCTGGCAAATATCGGGGTGATCACCGCACTTGCTGATCGCAACACCGTCATCGTCTGCGACACCCAAAACCACGCCTCACTTATCGATGCTGTGCGACTGACTCACAGCGAGATCATCGTGACTGAGCACTGCGATATTGGCGCCGTCGCCGATGCCCTCGAACACGCAACGCGCTCCGGCAAACGTGCGATCGTCGTCACCGATGCTGTGTTCAGCGTCGATGGCGACCTTGCACCCCTGGCCCGCCTGTATGCGCTCACCCATCACAACGAAGCGTTGCTGATTGTGGACGAGGCTCATAGCGTGGGAGTGGTTGGTCCGGGCGGCGCAGGCGCTTGCGCTGCCGCGGGAATCGCTGGCGAACCTGACGTGATCGCGACTGTCACGTTGTCAAAGTCCTTTGGTTCCCAGGGCGGTGCCGTACTCGGCCACCAGGCCGTCATCGCCCACCTCGTGGATACTGCGCGCACCTTCATCTTCGATACTGGACTGGCGCCGAGTTCCGTCGGCGCGGCATCGCGGGCGCTAGAGATTATGAAAGCGGAGCCAGAACTCGTCGCACGGGTCGGGTCACGCGCGAGGGATCTTGCCAAAGCGGGCGCAAACGGCGGTTGGCAAGTGAGCACACCTGCCGGAGCCGTCGTGTCAATCATGGTCGGTCAACCGCAACGAGCCGTCGAGGCAGCAGCCATCTGTGCCGATTTAGGAGTCCGCGTTGGCTGCTTCCGGCCACCCTCGGTTCCCGACAACATTTCACGGTTGCGCTTAACCGCCCGAGCGACCTTGACTGACGAGCAAATTGGGAAGGCCGAGGCTACTTTCGCAGCGGCTTTTGGGGGTACATCATGACTGCTCGCGTCCTCTTAGTTACCGGCACGGGAACCGGCGTCGGCAAAACAATCGCCACGGCAGCGATCGCTGCCCTGGCGTCGAGCACCGGTCAGCGCATCGCTGCTGTCAAGCCCGCGCAAACGGGGTCACAGCCAGACGATCTAGGCGATCTTGACGAGGTTCGTCGCCTTGCGGGGGTCACCGACCTGCACGAATTGGTCCGCTTCCCAGATGCGCTGGCCCCAGCAACGGCGGCTCGACTCGCTGGGCGTCCCGGGCTGGTCATGGCCGACGCTGCTTCGGCGATTCACCAGCTTCTTGATGACCACGACCTCGTCATCGTCGAGGGCGCTGGCGGGATACTGGTCGAGTTCAACGGTCAAGGCCAGACGATGGCCGACCTAGCGCTCTTGGTCGGCGCGCAAGCACTCGTGGTGACCGAGCCTGAACTCGGCACCCTTAATCACACGGCCTTGACTTTGGAAGCGCTTCAAGCTCGTGGCATAACGTGCGCAGGCGTAATCATTGGCAGTTGGCCGAACGAGCCGAGCCTGGCCTGCCGCACCAATCTGGACGATCTTGAGCAGATCTCCGGACAGCCCCTTGCCGGCGTTTTTGAGGAGCAAATGGGCCGGCTGGCACGTCCGAACTTCTTGCGCGCAGCCCGTGTTGGCCTATCCCCCGACTTGGGCGGTTTGTTTGATGCGGCACACTTTCGTAAGCGATTCGATTATCGGAGGAATTTGTGACTACGGATATCCTTGCTCAGGCACGCGAGCAGGTTCTGGAACAAGGCATCGGTCTCACGCAAGAGCAGACTCTCGCAGTCCTGCAGCTTCCCGATGAATCGATCCCCGACATTTTGGCTTTGGCCCACGAAGTGCGGATGCGCTGGTGCGGTCCTGAGGTCGAGGTCGAGGGCATCGTGTCGCTGAAGACCGGCGGCTGCCCCGAGGACTGTCACTTCTGCTCGCAGTCAGGCCTGTTCTCTTCTCCCGTGCGTTCTGTATGGCTGGACATCCCAACCCTGGTCGATGCCGCGTTGCAGACTGCAGCTTCGGGCGCGAGCGAATTCTGCATCGTCGCTGCAGTGCGCGGTCCCGATGATCGACTGATGAAGCAACTGCGCGAGGGCGTGAAAGCGATCAAGGCAGCCGTCGACATCAATGTCGCAGCATCGTTGGGAATCTTGACCCCCCAGCAGGTCGAGGACCTCGTTGACATGGGAATCCACCGCTACAACCACAACCTTGAGACGTCGCGTTCGTTCTTCCCCAAAGTCGTCACAACCCATACGTGGGAAGAGCGCATGGTCACTCTGGAACTTGTTCGCGACTCGGGCATGGAGGTGTGTTGTGGCGGGATAGTCGGGCTCGGTGAATCGGACGAACAGCGCGCCGAGTTCGCAGCCCAACTGGCTTCGCTATCGCCACACGAGGTTCCGCTGAATTTCCTGAACCCTCGCCCCGGTACCCCGTTCGCCGATGTGCCCCTGATGGAGGCCAACGAGGCGCTGAAGACCATCGGAGCGTTCCGACTGGCTCTGCCTAAAACGATTCTTCGATTCGCCGGTGGGCGAGAGATCACCCTTGGCGACTTGGGAACACGTGAAGGCCTCCTCGGTGGCATCAACGCGGTTATCGTCGGCAATTACCTGACGACACTTGGTCGACCCGTCACCTCTGACCTTGATCTACTCTCAGAGCTAAAAATGCCCGTCAAAGCCCTGTCAGACTCCCTGTAAAGGACTTCCGACCATGATGAACAAACAGCTCATTACAGCCGTCGCGATCGGCATGATCGTGATTATGGTGGCTTTCATCTTCATCAGTGCCTGGTAATTCCCGTCACCTTGGAACTGTCTTTGAACCCTGACCAAGCAAGCGCTGCCGTGGCGATTCGAAAGATCCGAACAGAAGAGTTCGCGATCATCGGGCAGGCCACTGCTGCGGCATTTGTTCGCGGCGGAATTAGCGCTCCGGATGACGACTACCTCAACAAGCTACGCGACGTCAAGAAGCGGGCTGACGATCCACTGAGCCAGGTCTTGGTGGCCACGATCGATGATGAGCTTGTCGGCACAGTCACCTACTGTCCGTTCGGATCAGACCTGACGCAGGTATGCCGAGATGGAGATTTCGAGTTCCGCATGCTCGCGACCTTTGATGGTTTCGAAGGACGAGGTATCGCAACAGCCCTTATCGACGCTTGTATCGAGATTGCTCGCGAGCAGGAACTGCTGTTCGCGCTAGCCTGCGTGGTGACCTGGAACGCTGGCGGCCATGGGCTCTACCAGCGGCTCGGATTCCAGCGGGTGCCCGAACTCGACTGGCACACCTCTGACAACACTCTGCTGCAGACCTACACCCGTTCAGTCATGGCCGTCTACTGCCCCCGGTGCGGCAAGACATTTGACGAGTCCAACCACAAGGCTTGCACCGTGGCACTGGGCCTCGAACCACCTCGGTACTGCTCAGTCTGTCGGCGGCGGATGGTCGTGCAGGTAGTCCCGGCCCGTTGGCGCGCTCGTTGCATTGAGCATGGCGAACTGACAAACGTCTAGCCGATCGTTGCGATCAGCTCATCCTCATTGATCGTGTCGCCCTCGTTCACGAGAACCTCAATGATGGTGCCATCTTCTTCGGCGACAACGGGAATCTCCATCTTCATGGATTCCAAGATCACGAGGGTGTCACCATCGGCGACCACATCGCCTGCAGCCACGAGGACCTTCCACACGTTTGCCGTCATCTCAGCCCGAACCTCAGCCATGGTCTCTCCTCGTAAATTGTGATGGGTTGAGCTAACCCTACCGACAGATCACAATGGAGCGCCGCAGTTAGGCGCGCATGCGGGCGATGATTCCGGTGTCGTACTCACCGGCGGTAAACTCGGGATTGTCAAGCAGCTCGGTAAAGAACGGCAGATTATTCTTCGGGCCGACGATCGTGAACTCGGCCACTGCCGTGCGGGCGCGAGCGATCGCATCATCACGGTCGTCGCCATGGACGATCAGCTTAGCCAGCAGCGGATCATAGAACGGCGTCACCACATTGCCCTGAACATAGCCAGAATCAACCCTGATGCCAGCTCCGGTTGGTTCATTCCAGGTCGTGATCGTTCCTGGGCCAGGCAGGAAACGCTTAGGGTCCTCGGCATATATTCGCAGTTCCAGCGCATGACCGTTTGGGATCGGTAGATTCGTCGGGTCGAAAGTCGGAGCCAGCCCGGCGGCGATGCGGAATTGCTCTTCCACAAGATCGATCCCGAAGATCGCTTCAGTTACCGGGTGCTCAACCTGCAAACGGGTATTCATCTCTAGGAACCACGCCTCGCCCGATGACGTGTCGAACAGCATCTCGACAGTTCCAGCGTTGCGATAGCCAACTGCCTCACCAGCCCTCACGGCCGCGGCCATGATCTCTTCGCGCAATTGCGGAGTTACGGCAGGGGAGGGGGACTCCTCTGCGACTTTCTGGTGACGTCGCTGAACCGAACAGTCACGCTCACCGAGTGCCACGACAGTTCCGTCGGCCAGGCCGAGGATCTGCACTTCGATGTGGCGAGCGCTGGGCACGAACTTCTCGAGCAGGATCGCCGGATTAGCAAAGAAGCGCTCAGCCCGGGTCCGCGCGGTCTCAAACACCTTGGCAAGCTCATCGGCATCGTGAGCCGCCGACATCCCGATACCGCCACCGCCGGCCGACGCCTTAACCATCACTGGGTAGCCGATCTTCTCCGCTTCGGCGGTAGCTGCCTCAATAGTGTCGACAGGCTCAGTAGTGCCGGGTGCGACCGGAACGCCAGCAGCCGACATTCGATTGCGCGCGGCGATCTTGTCGCCCATCTCGCGCATTGCTTCACCGCTTGGACCGACCCACACGTGCCCACGCTCGGCGACGGAGTCGGCAAAGTCGGCGTTCTCCGACAGGAACCCGTACCCAGGGTGGATCGCCTGGGCCTCGCTCTTAGCCGCAGCCGCTAGGACTGCTTCGGTGTTGAGATATGACTCGGCTGGCGCCGCCGGACCAATGCAGATCGCTTCTTGCGCTTCAGCAACAAACGGAAGCTCAGCATCGGCTTCGGAGTACACAGCAATGCTACGAACCCCCAAGCGAGAAGCGGTACGAATAACGCGGCGGGCGATCTCGCCCCTGTTGGCAACTAGAACGGATTCAAACACCTCTAAAGCCTAACCTGATCGATTTTCCTCGGTTCAGCGCATTCACGTCCAATTCAGGCCTTAGTGTGGGCGGATGGACGATCACTCGGGGCCACGCGAGCACCTAAGACTGGCATCTAGTCGGCCACTTTCACTGATCAATGGCCGCCGAATGTCTGACCCTGTCGATGAATCGTTCAATGAACGAACCCCGCGTCCCGCGCTCACTTCGATCGCCGTGCGAGTCGATGGAGATCGACTTGAAGCAACGGCGACGCTGGCCCTCAACGGTCGGGTGCTGACCGGCGCCTCTTTAGGTGACACCTCAGACCGGACCGCGATCGTTGCCTCGGCAACCCTGGGCGCAGTTTCAAGCATGATCGACTGCACTGCCGAGGTTGATACTGCAACGATCGTCGATGTCTCGGGCCATGTTGTGGCAGTAACGGTTCTGCGACTCGACTCTGACGGACCTGCTGATCTGCTCGTTGGTAGCGCAATCGTGCGTGGCGACAGCGAAGACGCCACAGCCCGTTCGGTGCTCTCTGCGCTGAACCGTCGGCTTTCTCGATAGCGCGGTCTTTCTCAGATAGCACTGTCAGTGGTGCTCTTAGCGGCGATTTTGCACTACTGACGCGTCGGCGAGCGCGGGTGTGGGAGAATTGTCCGAACGCGACCGGGTTGGTCGCTTACAGCTGGTGGCTCACAGCGGCAACATGATCGATCACAGACCAGTAAGCAACCACAGACCAAACAGTCAAGCACGAACAAAGGAGGCACCCATGAGCAAAAGAGGACGCAAGCGCCGTTCACGTAAGAAGAAGGGCGCGAACCACGGCCGTAGGCCAAACGCTTAAGCCTACGTAACCGTCGGCGTCGTTGAAGGGTGTTGAGCTTTCCGAAAGGGAGCGCAGCACCCTTCTTCGCATGCTCCAGGTGCCGACAGGACCTACTTCTTGCCGCCGCAGGCCTCCGAGCGTAGCTGGCTGACCATAGCGACTACACGACTACGCAGGTCCTGGGGGACATCTTCACAACTGCCGCATGCACGGGCCACGGCATCTTTGACCTTGCGCTCGTTTTTGAACATCTGACCACAAGGGGGACACTCTTCTAAGTGGGTTCGAATCCTCGTGCAGTCGACGTCATCGAGTTCGCCATCGATGTAGTCCCACAAGTGACTCTGAGCCTCGGTACAGGGCCCCTCATTGCAGGGATTGCCAGCGGGGGCAGTACCCGCCTTGGGCTTGGCAGTTGACGGATCTGTCTGCGCGTTCATGACGTAACCTCCCTCGCCTGGGCCGGGATAAGTCCCCGGTCGCGAGCGTAGTCCTCTAGTCGATCACGGAGCTGACGCCGGCCTCGGTGCAGTCGGGACATGACAGTCCCGACAGGCGTTCCCATGATCTCAGCGATTTCCTTGTAGGCGAATCCCTCAACATCGGCGTAGTAGATGGCGAGCCGGAATTCCTCCGGCATTGCCGCTAACGCTTCTTTGATATCGCCGTCTGGTAGCCCGTCAAGTGCGAGAGCCTCTGCTGATCGCAGTCCAGTCGAGGTGTGCGACTCAGCTTGGGCCATTTGCCAGTCTTCAACGTCGTCAGTAGATGATTGCAATGGCTGGCGCTGCTTCTTGCGGTAGCTGTTGATGTATGTGTTGGTCATGATCCGGAACATCCAGGCCTTCAGATTCGTGCCTGGGCGGAACTGATGGAAGGACTTGTACGCACGCTCGACAGTTTCCTGCACCAAGTCAGCCGCGTCTTCAGGCTTGCGAGTCATACGCATCGCACCGGCGTAGAGGGTGTCAAGCAGCGGGAGGGCATCCTGCTCAAAGCGCACTGAACGCTGCTCGGGCGTCTCGGCCTCGAGCACCTCGGCCGACGTCAATCCGGTGAGGTCAGCTACGTCCTGCTCTTGCTCCACAAACAGTGAGGGTATCGCCGATGCGGACCCAAATGTGCCTGGGGCGAACGATGTGGTGACAAGCACTAGGCCTCCCGGAGTAAATTGGCCACGAAATAATCCCTATTCAGCCGCTCCAACGCCCTTGGATGGCTAGTTCATTCCCCAACGGGCTCGGAATCCAATCGAATGGGATCGATTAATTCGGGACCGTTGTTTCGTACGCTGTTGACCTGCGTGGACACAGGCGCGACTGCAAGTAGTCCTGGTGCAGCCGGAACAAGGATGTCTTCGGCAGGCGCGACGCTATGCGGGTCGAGCCAATCTCCTGTTCGAGTAGCAGGGACGAGCAGGGGCATCCGATCATGGATTTGGCCTAACTCATCGGTTGCAGTGGTCGTGAGGATGGTGCAAGTCCAGCGGAACGCATCCGGGTCACGATCATCAGCGACTTCAGGGTTGCGCCAGATCTCATACAGACCGGCCATGGCCAACTCGCTGCCATCTGAGGGATGGATGTAGAAGGGCTGCTTGTAGGGCTTGGCGCCAGGATTGGGCATTCGCGAGAGCCATTCGTAGTAGCCATCAGCGGGAATGATCGCGCGCCGCTTGGCCCAGGCCGTTCTAAACGATGGCTTGCTGGCAGCGGTTTCTAAGCGGGCATTGACAAGTCGACTAGCGATCTTACTGTCCTTTGACCAGAACGGGATGAGCCCCCACGTCATCACCTTGACTTGGCGCTCATTGCTGGGTGCCTCGTCCGAGTTTGCTCGATGACGCTCCACGACGGCATAGACCTTCTTGGTCGGCGCAACGTTGAAGTCAGGGTTCAGCGGTGGGTGCTCGTCAGCAATCGCATCAAATTGAGATTCGATCCGAGACCTATCCGCAGCACAGACAAATCGACCACACATGACTTCATTGTGCACCTCACCGATCAGAGACCAAACTCAGTGTCTTGTTGGTGTCAGTGGGATGTTGGGGTTCCAGTTGGTCATGACTTGCGGCCTTTTGTTGATCATGGTGATGTGGTGATGTTGGTCGTGGATTTCGTGGTGATGTTGACTGCAGACCAGCGCCAAGTTGTCTAGGCACGTGGCTCCCCCGTCTGCCCAATGCTTGATGTG
>Ga0105047_10005135_pt1 | contig 22598 bp, 22 predicted proteins | sample MAT04_FD_78384 | JGI IMG/M metagenome (GOLD analysis project Ga0105047, IMG submission 78384) | Freshwater microbial communities from Lake Fryxell liftoff mats and glacier meltwater in Antarctica - MAT-04 (megahit assembly) | ecosystem: Environmental > Aquatic > Freshwater > Ice > Liftoff... | reverse complement strand
TGTGGATAATGAGACTTTGAAAAATCTGATGGCAAATGACAAAGCCATGCAAGCCCTGATGAGCATTGAAGGCTTCCGCTCATTGAATCAAGAAATCGAAACCATCATCAACAAATCCGAAGCAATCAAAAAGGCAAAGAAAGACGCCAATGATAAAGATTTGACCGAGAAACAGAAAAAAGAAATGACCGAAGAAGAAAAGAAAACCAAAGGTCTCCGCAAGCAGATACAGGAAAAGTTAATCAAATTCGCCACTCGCGTTCCCATCTTCATGTATCTGACCGACTACCGCGAACGCTCGCTAAAAGATGTGATTACCAGACTGGAGCCAGGTCTGTTCAAAAGAGTCACTGGGCTGGAAGTCAAAGATTTTGAATTGCTGGTCAGTCTCAATGTCTTCAACAGTGGATTGATGAATGACGCCGTCTATAAATTCAAACGCTATGAAGACGCCAGTCTGGTTTATACAGGCATCAACAAGCACGAAGGCGAAGATATTGGTCTGTATGACACGGTGTTAAGTCCAAAAGATTATCAGTCGGTGTTTGAGAATATGCCAGAATATAAAGCGTAGGGTTTTATCTAAGACTTTCCATAGTACGACTTCCGACCCGAATCTTTTCCCAAGCATAGGTTGTGATCGACTCAGGCAGCGGTGAACCTGTCAGGTCTAAGCGCCGCGATAAAGGAAGATCGCCATCCTGCAAAGGAATATGGTCATTCTCTAAAGGAATATATTGTCAACAGGCGAAAAACCGCTTGGAATCATTGGAAAAGCCAAAAAAGGAGAACAAAATGGCAACACCTGCCCTGCGGACGGTGCCAGGGTCTGCGTCCCAAAAAAGATTGTTGTCGTTATTCCCAATTGACGCAAATTAAATTGGAGAGCCTCCCATTTTGGGAGGCTCTTTTTGTTTATCAATAAAATCAGCGTTTTCAGCGTCCCAAAATTAATTTTGCACATAAAAAGTACGCCGCTATTAATTCTCCATCATCCAAACATATAAATTTTTCGGTCCATGCACACCAAGGGTAACCGTCAACTCGATATCGGCGGTGCGGCTGGGACCTGTGATGAAAACCAGATAGCGGCTGTCTTTGGCTTCGGCAAAAACCTGGTGCATGTCGGCGCGCAAAGCGGAAGGTGTGACGATGGCCAAATGCACACGCGGAGTAAGCGAAACGGCGCGCGGCTTTTCAGCCGATGAATAAAGCACAAGCGTGCCTGTTTCGGGGAGGATGAAATCGGCTTCGGTAATGCCGAGGTCACATTCAGCGATTTTGTGTTTGTCGGCATTTGGGGAGATAAGTTCCACGCCGAGGGAAGAAAGGTAATTAGTAATTTGTAATTGTTGCAAACGAGGCGTATTCCAAACCGCCGCCTTGCGGATATTGTGTTGGGCGACCAAATTTTTCAACGCGGATTCAATTTCAGCGGATGAAATTTTTTGCCCAACGCCAGAGAGTTTCTTGATCTCATCGAGAAAGCTGGCGATTTCAGAGTCAACTGATTCGGGTGGACGAGGCTTGAGAATAACAGGACGCAGCCCAAGGGAAGCCTTTTCGGTGCGCCCCAGAGAGCGGCGAATGTTTTCGAGGATGGGGTTGCTCATCGTGTCGTCCCCTTTTCTTTGGTTGAGCGCACATTCCACCACTGGCGGAAGCGCGCGCTAAATGCGGGCAGCGGTCTGACCTTCGTCCAGCGGCTGAGCGGATAGGGCATACCTGTCAGCCAGCCGTCGCGGCGGAAGAACGGGTTGATGATCGGCAGGATGCGCGCGCCGAAGCGATAAATCCAATTCCAGGCGAGGGCAAGCGCGGCGAGATCGGCAGTGAAGCGGATCGGTGCGGGCATGCTCGGTTCGGAGAATTCGTCGCCTTGCGCGACGCGGCGGCGTAGATGACGCAGGATGGTCGGGATGGGAATTTTTACGGGGCAAACATCGGCGCAGGCTCCGCACAAAGTTGAGGCGTAGGGCAGTTCGCGCGCGGTTTGTGTGCCAAGCATTTGCGGCGTGAGGATCGCGCCGATGGGACCTGAGATGAAGGAGCCGTAAGCAAACCCGCCCACATTTTTATAAACGGGACAAACGTTTGCGCACGCGCCGCAGCGAATACACTTTAGCACATCGCGCCCGACGGGGTCTTTGAGAATTTTCGAGCGCCCGTTGTCGAGCAGGACGAGATGAAATTCCTTCGGACCGAACTCGCCATCAGCGCGGCGCGGACCGGTGATGAATTGTGTGTAGGTCGAAAGTTTTTGCCCCGTGGCAGAACGCGCCAGCAATTTGAGAAAGACGGTCAACGATTCCCAATCGGGGATGACCTTGTCAATGCCGACCACGGCGACATGCAGGTCGGGCATGGTGGTACACATGCGCCCGTTGCCTTCGTTGGTCACGATCACGAGTGTGCCCGTTTCAGCAATAAGAAAGTTTCCGCCAGAAATGCCCATCTCAGCCGTCAGGAATTTTTCGCGCAGAGTCTCACGCGCAATGCGCGCCAGTTCAATCGGATCGGACGGAGCGTCGATTCCCAAATGCTTGCTAAACAGCGCGGCGACCTCTTCTTTTTTGAGATGCACGGCAGGCACGATGATGTGCGAAGGTCCCGTACCCGCGATCTGGATGATGTACTCGCCGAGGTCGGTTTCAATCGCTTCGATGCCCGCCGCTTCGAGCGCGTGATTCAAGCCGATCTCTTCGGTCGCCATTGACTTGGACTTGACCGCTGTTTTGACGTTATTTTCTTTGGCGATTTGGAGCACGATCCTGCGCGCATCTGCGGCTGTCTCTGCCCAATGGACATTTCCGCCCGCTGAGAGGACTTTCTGCTCCAGCCGCGTGAGATACACATCCATGTTTTCGATGGTGTGCTGGCGGATATCCGAACCAGCCTGACGCAACTGCTCCCACTGTGGAAGTTCCGCCACGCGCGCGGCACGCCCGCCAACAAAACGGTTGGTCGCCTGCTGTACCGCCGACGGAATGCTGGCGGGGACGTGTTCGCTGTATTCTTCAAAGCCAATGTAGGTTGGGGTGTTGGTCATAATTATGTCGTTTACACGGCAGGGGCGGAGCATTGCTCCGCCCCTACAATAATTTTATTTTGATGCCAATAGATCAATGATATGCATGGCGCGGATATTTGAACCAGCGTTGTGTAACCCGCCTGCCATGTTCATCAGACAACCTGGCTCACAAGTGATGACCGTGTCTGCACCCGAAGCGATGATATTTTTGACTTTGTTTTCCATCATCGAGCGGCTGACTTCGGGATAAGTCACCGTGAACGCGCCGCCGAAGCCGCAGCAGGTTTCCTCTTCGTTGAGTGGAACAAACTCCAAGCCTTTGACCGCATTGATCAGGGATTTGGCTTCGGTCTTTAATCCCATCTCGCGCAGATAATGACAGGAGGCGTGATACGTCACCTTATGCGGATACACCGCCCCCACATCCGTAACCTTGAGCACGCTGACCAGATATTCGGTGAATTCAAAGATGCGCGAAGCAATATCCACAGCGAGGGCATGTTCGGATGTCCCCTCCTTGAACAACGACGGATAGTGATGCTTGACCATGCCAACGCACGAACCCGAGGGACCAATGATCGGCGCGTCACTTTTGGCAAAGGCGCGCATGAAGTTCAAAGCAACAGCGCGCGTTTTATCTTCGAAACCATTGTTGAAGAGCGGCTGTCCGCAACAGGTTTGTTCAGGCAGAAAAGTCAACTCCACGCCGAGACGCTCCAGAATGTGCGTCATGTTCTGGAGCGTGGACGTGTAGAACTGGTCGCCGAGGCAGGTGATAAAGAGTTGGGCTTTGGGCATGAAAATCCCTATCAAATGTCATTGCGAGGGCGCCGCTCTTATATTTTGGCGGCGAAGCAATCTCCGTATCTTTAGGAGATTGCTTCGGGCTAAGAGCAAGAACGCCCTCGCAATGACATATATCTGCGCTAAAACTTATTATAAGACTCGCTCATCTTGCGGTATTCAATGAACGGCTCGTTGATCTGCTTGACCGCCAGTTCGATCTGACAGGATTCTTCCAGCGTGGACGACCAGTGGAACGCCTCGTCAAGTGTTTGACCTGTTGCAAAACTGCCGTGTCCGCGCAGCAAAATGATCTTGTAATTCTTGAGCGCCTCAGCCACCTTATGTGCCATTTGGGGCGTACCAGAGGCAAACTCTTCCGTGATGACTGGGATCTTCTTAAGCAGGTAGGAAGCTTCATTGTCAATCGGTACATATTCATCACGCGAGAGCGAGAAGGCAACCGCAGTCCGCGGATGACAGTGACAGATCGCCAGCGCAGGTGTGTTCATATAAACCGTACGATGGACAAGCAGCTCGGTCGAGGCGAGCGCAACACCGCTGTCGTTTTTATCGAGACGGGTTTCGATCAGGTCGTGCGGTTTGAGCCGTCCCAGTTGCGCGCCTCGCCGTTTGATGATGACTCGGTCTCCCAGACGGATGCTCAAGTTGCCGCCGTGTGATGAAATCATGTTGGCTTCGTAAAGATCACGTCCAATTTCACAGAACATTTCGTAAATTCGTGGATCAACCATTATTTTTCTCCATTTCTTATGTCACACCTGCACTTGCGTGCTGGTGCAAGTGTTGCGAGCGCACTGTGCGAAGCAATCTCTATCTTCGATTATAAGGAGATTGCTTCGGCGGAAGTACACCGCCTCGCAACGACATAGTATTTATAAATTATCCAATCCCAATTCCGCAAGTTTCTTGGGAGTGGGCACGCCGTTCACATCCCAGCCGCGACCACGATAATATTCCTTGAGCATGGGTTCCAACTTCACGACCCAGCCTTTCGAAGGACCGTCGAGCGGGGCGTCGTTCAAGAGGCGCGGAGGAAGCGTATCATCCTTGCTGGTGAAGCCTTCGCGCAGATTGTACATGCGTTCCAAATTCCAGACGCGCTCACCGACGTGGATCATTTCGCCGGTGTCGTACTGGATGCCTGTCACCGCAGAAAGGGTGCGGGCAAAATATTCGTCCGCCACGCCCATGTTGGTAAATTTGCAAACGACAAGCGAGTCAATTGCCGCGTTTGAATTTTGATGCAGAGTCACAAAACTGGATTTGCCCTGCACCTGAAAGCGGTCAATTAGTTTGGGCAGCCCCAACACTTCGAGACCGATCATATTGCCGCGCATGTGACAGCCGCCGCGATTCGATGTGGCATACAGCAGACCTTGTCCCTGCAAACCACGCGGATCGTACGCGGGCATTTCCATCCCTTTGGCTGACATGGAAAGTTCAGGGTGACCGTACTTCGTCGCCAAACGCAGACTGCCATCAGACAGTTCCGCACCGATGTCTCGTCGATACGCCATCGCTTCAAGGGTTGGAGCCAGCTGGTCGGCGCGTCCAAATCGCAGATCTGAATCCAGATAGCCTTTTTCGCTCATTTCCATCGCACATGCAATCGTTGAACCTGCGGTGATAGTGTCGAGTCCCAGGTCATTGCAAATGGAATTGGCTTCGATGATGGCGGGCAAATCGGCAATGCCGCATTGCGCGCCAAACGCCCAGGTGGTCTCAAACTCGGGACCATCGCCTTCAACTTTATCGGTTTTGCTAACACGCGTACAACCGATGGGGCAAGCCCAACACGAGGCATTCTTGACCAGATACTTCTCGGTCAACTCTTCGCCAGAGATCGCATCAGCGCCTTCAAATTGAGTCTGCTGATGGTTGCGGGTTGCAAGCGCGCCGACGTTGTTCATGATGTTCATCAAAACCACCGTACCAAATTCAGGTAAAGCCTGGCTGGTGAGCGGACTGGCGGCAAGCAGCTTGCGCGTTTCATAAAGCATGAACTTAAATTGATCGGGGTTTTCGATCTCAGTTTTGTTTTTGCCTTCGACCACAATGGCTTTGAGATTCTTCGAGCCCATCACCGCGCCCGTTCCACCGCGAGCCAAAGCGCGTTCACGGTCATTCATGATCGAAGCCATGAGGCTCAGGTTTTCACCCGCTGGTCCAATGCACAACACATTGCGCTTGGTGTTGACCTGCCCAAGTTTCTCCGTCACCGCGAAGACGCGCATGCCCCATAATTCGCTTGCGTCATGAAAAGCGATCTCATCATTTTTGATCTCGATCCAAACGGGCTTCTCAGACTTGCCGCGAATGATCATTACATCGTGACCTGTCTTCTTAAACTGCATGCCCCAGAAGCCACCAGAGTTTGCGTCAAGAATTGTGCCAGTCAGCGGGCTTTTGGTGCTGACCGAAAAACGATTGCTGGTTTGGTATCCAGTTGCGGTCAACGGTCCGTTTGTAAAGATCAAAACATTTTCGGGTGAAAGCGGGGCAACTTCGGGTCCCACCAAATCCCACAGCAGGCGTGCGCCAAGTCCGCGCCCGCCGATGAACATCCGCGCCATTTCCATATCCAATGGATAGGTTTTATAGGTTAGGGTGTTCAGATCAATATCCAGTATTTTTCCAGACCAACCACTCATCAAATTCTCCTTATCATAAGTTATCCGCCAGCCATCGGCGGAAATATCGCAACAACATCCTGCTCAGTTAGAGGCGCGTCCAGGTCAATCACATTATGTCCATTAAGCGTGACGACAATATGTGGACGGAGTTTCCCATCCGCGAGGATGGCTTCACCCAGCAGCGGATTCTGCCCAACAAGCTCGCTCAACACCGCCCTGACAGTTGATCCTGCTGCGGATAGTTCTTTCGTCCCTGCAAGTTTTCGCAGGTTGGCATACAGTTTTACAGTTGGCATAACTTTCCTATGTCTTTGCGAGGGCGCTCTTGCTCTTAGCCCGAAGCAATCTCCAACTTGATGAGAAGATTGCTCACCTGCACTGCACCAAACGCAGTGCGGTGCAAGTGTCGTCGGGGAGAGCACCCTCCTCGCAACGACGATTAACTTCTATTAACCAATTCCTTCTTCTCGTACTCTTTGATCAAATCCATGAACGACACGCCCACAGGGACATTTTCCTTCATGCAATAATAATCCCAGATCGCGCCAGCAGGCATGGCTTTGAGTTCTTCCTGCAACGCCAATCGGCTGGAGAAATCTCCGCTGATCTCGTTTTGCTTGAGCGTCTCCAGCGGTTCCAGCAGGGCATTCAGCAAACCGCGCAGCGTGTTGCGCGCGCCAATTGTCCAGGCGGCAACGCGGTTGATACTGGCATCGAAATAATCCAGCCCAATGTGGACTCGTTCCAAAGCATTATTGCGGACAATCTCCTGCGTGATGGCTTGCAAGTCGTCGTTGAAAATGACAACGTGGTCGCTATCCCAGCGCACGCCGCGGCTGACGTGCAGCAGCATCTGGTCAAGATAAATCAACAGGGATGAGATTTTATCAGCGATTGTTTCCGTGGGATGAAAGTGACCTGCATCAAGCGTCAACAATATTTTGCGGCTCAAAGCATACGCCGCATAGAATTCCATCGAGCCCACCACATAACTTTCCGAGCCGATGCCGAAGAGTTTTGGTTCCACGGCGTCGAGGTTATAGCGTGGGTCAATTTTTTCAGCGAGGACAAGGTCAAGGGATTCCAGAAGCAGGCGTCGGGGTGTTTGACGATCCGCGGGTGAATCCTTGATCCCATCGGGAATCCAGATGTTCGTCACACACGGTGTTCCCAGTTCCTTTCCGAAATATTCACCGATCTTACGACTGGCTATGCAATGCTCAACCCAAAATTGACGGATATCTTCATCGCGATGCGCAAGTGTAAATCCATCTGCGGCTTTGGGATGCGAGAAGCAGGTCGGGTTGAAATCCAAGCCGTGACTGTTTGCCTTCGCCCAATCTTTCCATGCCGAGAAGTGACACGGCTCGATTTTATTGCGCTCCACTTTTTTATCGGCTTCGAGATAAATGGCGTGCAGGTTGAGCCGGTGCGAGCCAGGCAAAAGGCTGTAGACCACGTCAAGGTCGCGGCGAAGTTCATCCGCGTTGCGGGCTTTGCCAGGATAGTTGCCCGTGGCGGCAATGCCGCCGCCGAGTTCGCCACCAGGGTTTTCAAATCCGCCAACGTCATCACCCTGCCAGCAATGCAGGCTGATCGAGACAGATTTCAGCGTGGCGAGGGCTTTTTCGGTATCTACGCCGAGAGCGGCGTAACGCTCTTTGGCAAGAGAGTAGGCTTGTTCGGTTTGAGTTTGGGAGGGTTGATTCATCAATTCACCTTTGAGAGAGTAGGTCACGCTTGTAGCGTGACCTACATTTTTTAGAAAATAGTCTGTGGAACATTGAATGTCTTGCAAATCAAGCGAATCTCATCGGCACTCAAGCCTTCGCCAATTTCATGCACGCCCAGGTTGAGATACTCATACTTGGCGGCGGTCTCGGCATATTCCACACGGTCAGCTGCGCGTTTGACGGATACATCCGAGCGCGCCATCACGCCATGCTTTGCCCAGATCACAATGCGATGCCTGCGCAGCGCCTCAACATTGCCCGACATCAATTCGGGCGAACCTGGGAGTTGGAAGGGAATGAAGCCAATTCCTTCGGGCAAATTTATAATTGTCTCCGGCTGCCAGCGCAAAAGATGCGTGTTCAAATATTGCTCGTCCTGATAGCGCGGGACATGGCTCAGATAAGTCAGATGAATGGGCTGGGCGTGGATGATGGCATGGAAGTTCGTGCCGCTGGCGCAAACCTGATCGTAGTGGACGGCGAGATGAGAATTGAATTCGCTGGTCACAAGCTCGAAGCGCCGATAATACGACGTGTAGAGTTTGCCAGTCTTTCCGCCTTCGTCCACAACGATGCAGGCAATGTTGGCGGTTGGCTCATCGATGATCTCGCGCAGGCGGCGACCTGAACCGCTGACAAGGAAGGTCGCGCCCGCCAATTCGGGAACAGGTTGGGGCAGTTTGAATTCTTCAACCACTGGAAAGCGTGTGCGGACTTCAACTTGCCAGCGCAAACACACAGAAATATTTCCTGCGGCGCCTTCACTGGCTTCCATGTCGGCTAAGTGCCTGCCTGCTTCGCCCATCATTTTGAGCAGATCATCAAGTTCGGGATAGGGTGCTTCAATCATTTTTATTTACCTCGGGGTCGGAAGTCTTCAGACTTTCGAGCATAAAACATATCCCAACGTCAGGAGACGTTGGAGTCCAATAAAGTTAATAATTTTGCGTAGGCTTCATCCCAGTCACTGCTGTGAGCGGGATGGTAATCTTCAACTTCAAATGACGCGCGCACGACGGCGCGCGCATCAGACAATGAGTCAAGGTGACCCAGCCCAATGGCTTGCATCAGCACGTTGCCAATGGCGGTCGCTTCGACGGGTCCCGTGACCACAACGCGGTTCGTTGCATCTGCGGTGAATTGATTCAGCAAGCGGTTCTTTGTCCCGCCGCCAATGATGTGGATCGGCGCAAATTTCTTCGCGGTGAGTTCTTCCAACCGCTCAAGAACCCAGCGATATTTCAACGCAATACTTTCCAGCGCAACGCGGATTACTTCGCCTTTTGTCTGCGGTAAAGGTTGATTCGTGTCGGCGCAATATTTTCTAATTCGTTCGGGCATGTCGCCCGCGTGCAGGAAATTATGATGGTCGGGATCGATCACCGCCAGGAACGGTTTCGCCTCGGATGCAAGGCGCGTGATCTCGTCGTAGGATAGGTCATCGCCCTCGTGCGCCCATGTCCGCTTGCATTCCTGCACGAGCCACAAGCCCATAATATTTTTCGAAAGACGCCACGTGCCAAAGGCGCCGCCTTCATTGGTGAAATTATATTGAAGCGCTTTTTCATCCAAAGACGGCTGTTGGACTTCCGCGCCCATGATCGACCACGTGCCCGAACTGATCCACGCGAAATTTTGATTCCCCGCCAGGGCTGGGACTGCGACCACCGCCGAGCCTGTGTCGTGACATGCGGGGACGACGATCTTGACTCCGCTCGCGCCTGTCTCTGCTGCGATGTCTGGAAGGAGAGTCCCTATCAGTGTGCCAGAGTCAGTTACAGGCTTGAAAAGATGCGATGGGATATTCAACGCATCCAGCACAGGAGTCGCCCAATCGCGTTTGCGCGGATTGAGACATTGAGTCGTTGTTGAGTTGGTGAATTCATTGGTGATCTCGCCGCTCAACCAATAATTGAAAAGGTCGGGGATGGTGACAAAAGTTTTTGCCATATCAAGTACAGGAGATTTATGCACAGACATCGCCAACAGTTGATAGAGCGTGTTGATCTGCATAAATTGAATGCCGGTGTTTGAAAAAATATCAGCGCGCGACATGCGCTTGAAGGCTTCGTCCAACATGCCATCGGTGCGTTCGTCGCGATAATGAAATGGATTGGATAATAGCGAATTGTTTTTATCGAGCAGGGCAAAATCCACGCCCCAGGTATCGAGACCCATGCCGTCTAGTTTTGTTCCGTGCTTAACAGCAGAGGCAATGCCCGTTTTAATCTCGCTCCACAATCGCAATACATCCCAATGCATTCCATCAGGCAGGCGCACGGGTCCGTTGCTAAAACGATGAACTTCATTCAACGAAAGCCTGCCGTCATTGAGCGTGCCGATGATAACGCGTCCGCTTTCGGCGCCGAGGTCAAGAGCGAGATAATTGCGAGAGGTCGTCATCATTAATCCAGGTGAAAATATTCTTCGAGTTCGATAAATGTCTCATCGGGGCGTGCATTGGAATCAACAAACGGGGACATGAATTCCTGCCAACGGGTGTTGATCTCTTTCGCCGTCATCTTTGCCTGCGCCGCTTGCAGACTTTCGTCAGTTTCAAAATAGCCAAATATCAGACCGTCTGCGCGCATGAATAATGTGTAGTTATGCCAGCCAGTTTCGCGCAAGGCATCCAACATTTCCTGCCAGACGTGCTTGTGCTGTTCCTTATATTCTGCAAGGCGATCCTGCCGGATTTTGAATTGGAAACCAACGCGTTTCATTGCACATCCTCATCATGTCATTGCGAGGGCGTTCTTGTTCTTGCCCGAAGCAATCTCCTGTCAACAAGAGACTGCTTCGGCAGGAACACCTCGCAGTGACATATTTAATCAAATCGTCACTTCGGCAATCGTGATGCTACGACCAATTGCCGAAGTGACTTTAATCAGATACTACCTTCGGTCAGGCTTGCGGCTTACCAGTCAAAATTGTCGATGTTGGAAGCGTTGTAAATGAAAGGAGCGCCGTAAAGAACATTGAGACCCAGGTCGGGGTCGTTCTTGATTGTGTACTCACCAAGGCGTCCGGCTTTGAAGGTCTCGCCCTCTACGCCTTTGATCTCGCCAGTGGCAAGAGCATTCAACGCATAGATGGAAAGGTAGCCAAGGTCAAGGGGATTCCACAAAGCGAATTGTGGGGCAGCGCCGCTCTTAACATATTCGCGCATCTGGTTGGGGGTGCCAAGACCAGTTACCATTACTTTGCCGATCAAACCAGCGTCGGTGACGGCGCGGGCGGAAGCAGCGATACCGACGGTGGTCGGGGCAATGATTACTTTGAGGTTGGGATACTTGGTGAACAAAGCCTGGGCTTCGTTGTAGCTCTTGGTGTCATCGTCGTCGCCGTAGACAACTTCAACCAGTTTCAGCTTGGAATATTCGGGCTTCGCGAGTACTTCCTTCATCACTTCGATCCAGGCGTTCTGGTTCGGGGCGGTGGAGGTGGCGCTCAAGATCGCGATTTCGCCGCCGTCAGCACCAGCGAGGTCAGCAGCCATCTTAATTTCAATTGCACCGATGTCATACAAAACAGCCTGGTTGATGTGGAAGAGGCGACCATCTTTGCCGATCGCGGAGTCAAAGGTTACAACAGGGATGCCAGCGGCAATAGCTTCCTTGCCGGTTGGGACAAGGGCATCAGAGTCATTGGCGGAAATAGCCAAACCATTGACCTTCTGCGCGATCAAGGAATTAAGAAGCTGGATCTGCTCGGTGGCATCAGCATTGGCGGAGCCTTGATAGAGCACGGTCACGCCCAATTCTTTTGCTGCTTCCTGTGCGCCCTTATTTGAAGTGTCAAAGTAGGGATTGCCAAGGTTCTTGGGGACCAACACAAAGGTCATCGGACCAGCGGCGGGGGCTTCGGTTGCAACAGGTGCTTCAGTCGCAACGGCGGGGGCGTCGGTCGCGGCGGCAGGTACTTCTGTCGCTACAGGGGCGGGCGTGCCACATGCGCTCAGCAACATGCTGAGTGCAAGGAGGGCGGTCAACAAAACGAACAAAGAACGGTGTTTCATACTCTTATCTCCTTCTAGAAATTTTAGAGTTTTAAGCCAACAAGTACACACTTGTTGTAACTTCCGAGGAAAGAATGCGCCTGATTCAGATATTTGCGATCACCGCGGCGCGCGACCAAAAGAAAAAGACAAAGAAGAGGACAAAGACCAGCAGGAAAAGGAAAGCAGAAAACGCCGAGCGCCAGTTGATATTTTTTCCCGCACTGGAAAGACTGCGAACCATGCTGGGGATAAGAATGGAGAGGATCAATAGCAAACCGATGGCAATTCCTTGAACCTGTCCTTGAATGTTCATCAGACCCATACCAAAGCGCATCAATCCGATCAATAGCAGGGATAAGCCTGCGCCCAACATCGAACCTTTTCCGCCATTGATGTCAACACCGCCCAGCACAGCGGCGGTGATGACGGCAAGTTCAAGTCCCGTGCCATTATCAGGGCGGGTGCTGCCGAAACGCGCTGCGAGAACCAAACCCGCCAGCGAAGCCATAAAACCTGAGAGGGTGTAGATAATGAATTTTATTTTTGCAACCGGCACGCCTGAATAATTGGTGGCGTTTTCATTATTTCCAATGGAAAATAGATAACGCCCAAAGGATGTGCGATGCAGAACCAGTCCGAAAATGACTGCCATGAACAGGAATAAAGCCACAGAGAAGGGCACAAGAGTCTGAAATACTTTCCCCTGCCCGAAATAAGTGAATGCCTCTGGATACCCGCGAGCCGCCTGGTCGCCTAGAAAACCGTAAGCCAGTCCGCGATAAAAGGCGTACGTGCCTAATGTCACCACCAGCGCAGGGAGTTTGACTCTTGAAATCAGGTAGCCGTTCAACATGCCGCCCAGCGTGCCAAGCAAAAGCGCCGCCGCTGCCGCCACCCAGATATTGACGCCCATATTGTGCAACAAGCCCATGAATGAAGCGCTCATGCCCATGTTGGAAGCCACGGAAAGGTCAATGTTGCCGGTGATGATGATGAACACCATTGGCAGCATCATCAAACCGATTTCCATAAAGTCTGATGATGTGCGCGAAAGGTTGCGCGCATCCAAAAAATAGGGAGTAAGCTGGGTATTAACGATCACAACAATAAAGATCAACCCCACCAGCATCCATTCCCAACGCAGGAATCGAGAAAGAAACGAGGATTTAGGTGCGTTCTCGCTGATAAGCGAGACAGACTTTGTGTCAGAAGCAGAGGATGAAGAAATCATTTGTTGGTTCTCTCCACGCGGGTCAGGATCCATTTATCAGAGATGACTGCGATCAAAATCAGCAAGCCTTGAGCCGCCAACTGCCAGAATGGTGAAATACGGATTAACGTCAACGAGTTTTGGATGATCCCCAACAGCAAAGCGCCCAACAAAACGCCGGGCACGGTTCCCACGCCGCCGCTGATGCTGACGCCGCCTACGACAGAAGCTGCCACGGTTTGAAGTTCAAAACCGCTTGCAGTATTTGTTTGCGCGGATTCAAAACGCGAAACCCATAATACAGCCGCGAGACCAGCAAGAATGCCGCTCAATAAATAAACTAAAAATATAATGCGGTCTTTGCGAATCCCCGCAAACGGCGCGGCATCTGGATTCGTACCGACTGCGTAAATATCGCGTCCAGTGCGGGTATGGTTCAAAAAGTAGTACACAACCAACGCAACTAAAACAGCAATAATGACCATGTTCGGCAATCCCAATGGAGTACCTTTGGACAGCATTTTGAAATTATCTGGGAGTTCGAATGAATTGATCCACGTCCCCTGGCTGTAAAAGAAGACCAATCCGCGGTAAATGCTCAAAGTGCCAAGGGTCGCAATAATGGGAGGCACATTTCCACGGGTGATGATCAAACCGTTGAATGATCCCAGCACAGACCCCAGTGCCATACCAAGCAATACTGCGAAAATAACGGGCATCTCAGGATTTTGTTTGACGACGAATGCCACCATCATCGCCACCAGCCCGATCATGGAACTGACAGAGAGGTCAATGCCGTGCGTAATAATGACCATCGTTTGTGCCAGCGCAACGATCACCAAAATGGAAATATTCAGGAGAATGTCGTTGAAATTATCCGTGGTCAAAAACGACGGCGCGCGCAATGTGACGACAAACATAAGCAGTAGAATAAAAATACTGATCCCCGCTTCACGAAAACGGACGAGAGTCCACACCAGATTCGACAAATAAGAGCGGACAGGCGGTGTAGCTGACGTTGAATTTTGCATATTACTGCGCGCTCCCTAAAGTCACAGCCTGTGTGGCGGCTGAAATAATCTTTTCCTGGGTGGCTTCAGCGCGCGAGAAATGCCCCGTGATATGCCCTTCACGCATGACGAGCACCCGATCGCTCATTCCCAAAATCTCAGGCAATTCCGAGGAAATCATCAGGATCGCCATCCCTTCCGCAGCGAGTTTGCTCATCAACGCATGGACAGCCGCCTTCGTCCCCACGTCAATCCCACGCGTGGGCTCATCCAAAATAAGAATTCGCGGATTGGTGGACAGCCATTTGGACAGAACAATTTTTTGCTGATTGCCGCCGGAAAGTTCACGCGTCAGTTGCCACATATTATTGGCGCGCACTTCCATTTGCAGAGCCGCGCCATACGCCGCCTTGCGTTCCGTTTTATCTTGCAGCCAGCCATGTTTTGCATATTTGAATAACGTCGGCAGACTGATGTTTGATGTGATGGGCATCGCTGGGATCAGCCCATGCAGTTGCCTGTCTTCGGGGACATACGCCAGCCCAAGGCGGATCGCCTGCTGCGGAGATGTGATCGCAACCTGCCGCCCCTCGATCTGGATACTGCCTGCGGTGGCAGGTTCCACGCCGAAAATAGCGCGCGCAACATTGGTACGCCCCGCCCCGACCAAACCAGCCATACCCAAAATTTCACCGCGCTGCAATTCAAAACTCACATCGTGGAAAGTACCTGCGCGTGCCAGGTTCTCCACCTTCAAAACCACTTCCCCAGCCTTCACATCCTGCTTGGGGAACAAATCTGTAATCGTGCGACCAACCATCAGGCGGATCAGGTCGTCGCGTGTCACGTCGCTGATGGAGCGAGTGTCAACATATGAACCATCGCGCATAATTGTGACACGGTCAGCCAGTTCAAAAAGCTCTTCAAGTCTGTGTGAAATAAAAACGATTGCAGTGCCTTCCTCGCGCAAACGACGCACAAGGCGGAACAAGTCTGCCACTTCGTTCAAAGTCAGCGAGGAGGTTGGCTCGTCCATAATCAAAATACGGGCATTGATCGAAAAAGCGCGCGCAATCTCAACCATCTGTTGCTGAGCTATGCTCAAGCTGCGCGCCTTGTGTTTCAGGTCAAGATGAACGCCGAGCGATTCAAGCAACTTACCCGCATCGGCATATAACTTGCGCCAATCGATCCGTCCGCCGGTTGTGACTGGCTGCCTGCCTACGAAAATATTTTCGGCTACATCCAGATCAGGGAAAAGGCTCAGTTCCTGATATATCGCGGCGATCCCCGCCTGACGCGACTCGCGAGTATCGCTGAAGCTGACCCGTTTCCCATCAAGATGTATCTCACCTTTGTCAGGCTGATGGACCCCCGTCATCACTTTCACCAATGTGGATTTGCCCGCCCCGTTCTCACCCAACAAGGCATGCACCTCGCCCGGGCGCAATGAGAAAGAAACCTCATGCAAAACTTCAACGCCCGAAAAGCGTTTTGTCATATTTTTTAGTTCGAGAATGTATTCGGTCATTTTATGGGAGCCGCCTGTTCTTCACATATCGTGAAAGGAATATTTGCCCATTGCAGTCTGGATTTCCATTCGTCCGTAATATCAGTATCGGTGAATAAATGTGTAATTTGCAGCGGGAGTGCAAAGGGAGTCAAATCTTCATGCCCCATCTTGCTCGAATCAACCAGTGCAAATACCTGACGGGCTGATTCAATCGCCTTGCGCTTCAATTGCGCTTCTTCCAAGTGGACTTCAGTCATACCCGCCTCGACACTAAATCCGCTGCATGAAACAAATGCCTTTTGAATACGGAGTTCCGCAATGATCTGTTCGTTCAGCAGACCAGTCACCGATGAGCCGTCTGCGCTGACCACCCCGCCGATCAGAATGACGGTGTTCGAGGTATTTTGCGTCAACAGGCGGGCGATTTCAATTCCATTGGTCACAACGCGCAATCGGCTGCGTTCCTTCAAATTGAGGGCAAGATAATAGGCGGTGCTGCTGGCGTCCAGCAAAATCGAATCCCCATCATTCACCAATTGAGCGGCTACCTGCCCAATAAAATTTTTCTCTTTAGCATGTTCCTGGTGACGGATGCCAAAAGCAGCGCTGGAAGGATGTCCGGTATCTTTCAACACAGCACCGCCATGCACACGGATCAGATGTCCGCCTTCTTCCAGCGCATTAAGGTCGTTCCTTATCGTCCCATCAGAAACACCCAATGTCTGGGCAATTTCAGGAACACGCAAACCTCGTTGTTTACGAAGTAATTCGATTAGGGATTGGCGGCGCTCATAAGTAGTCAAATCGAAAATACCTTGTTGAAACTTGATGTTTTTTGACGCTAACGACAAAATAATGATAGCAAATTTGTTGTTATTTGTCAACAAGTAGTTTTTCAACAGGTTATACAACCGCGATAATCGGAATAGTCGCCGTAATTTATAATTGAATGCCAAATGCTAAAACCTAGACATAGTCGCTTGATTACCCCTCGCGCTGCTCAACCTCTGATCATTCCTGACAGTAGAGGTTAAATACCAAAAGCCGCTTCCAAAATCCATAGCAACGCCATGCCGACGAGAATGGTCAGCAAGACATTACGAGTTTTCCATGCCACAATGGCTCCGCCAAGACCAGCCAGCAGGCGAAAATTATGCAGGGATAAGTCAAGATGTCCTGTCGGATGAGTCAATGCCGGGAAGACTAGTGCCGCCAGTGCTGCCGCCGGAACAAAGCGCAAAGCGCGGCGCAGCCAATCGGGCATTGCAATTTTCCCGAAGAGATAAATAAACAGGAAGCGAAGAAGGAAGGTCCCCAGTCCAATGGCAACGAAGAGGAGCCAGATAGATTCTGTATTCATTGTATGGCTCTTTGTCCGGACTTCAGGCTTTCAGCCAGATAGCCAGCCGCAATTCCAAGAAAGGTAGCCAGCACCAACCCAGTATTGTAGGGCAGTCCTTTTGCCAACACGGCGATGATCCCACCTGCCAGCGCCGCCACCACCGTTGGACGGTCACGCAGCGCGGCAAACATCAACGCCATAAAGCTGAGCGGAAAGGCAAAATCGAATCCCCAACTGACTGGGACAAGCGCACCTAACAGGGCACCAATGATGGCGCTGATTTGCCATGCCACCCAAATGGTCAGGGCTGAGCCAAAATAATACCAGCGATGACTGACTTTTTCATTTACAACAAAATGACTCAAACTGACGCCAAAAGCCTGATCCGAGAGCATGTACGCCAACAAAGCTTTTTGCCACACTGAAAGTTTTTGCAGATATGGCGCGAGGGTGGCGCTATACATCGTAAAACGCAAGTTGATCACCCAGGCTGTCAACACCATGATGATCCAGGGGCTGCCCACGCTCATCAACTGGAACACCACCAATTGCGATGCTCCGGCAAAGACGATCACTGACATCCCCACGGTTTCAAAAAATGTCAGACCCACACTGACTGCCGCCACGCCAGAGATCATGGCAAACGGGATCACTCCGATCAGGATGGGCAGTGATCCTTGCGCCCCAGCAACAAAATCCTTATTCATACGCATTATTTCATATACCGGCATTTCCTTGTATTTTATGCGAGTGTGCCGCTATTCTTTGATAAATTAATTTCAGAAGATATTGGAGTCCAATTTAGCCCAGCCTGCGTTGATTCTTCGCAAGGTATCGCCCCACGAGCGGATTCCACTCAAGGCGTCGGCAGATTCCACGTTGCAGGCGCCAACTGCCAGCGCGGCGTTGAGCGCCTTTTCAGGGAACATATCCCGCAAGAGGGCGGAGAGAAATCCCGCAATGGTGGCGTCGCCTGCGCCCGTTGTCCCGATCACATCCACTTGAAAACAAGGCTGCCAGTTTTCATAGTTCGCCCAGTTAGCCAGATAGGACGGGCGGGCGCGTCCAAGATTTTGCAAGACATCAGCAGAAGCAACGCGCAAATACAAACCGCGCGCGCCGAGTTTGAGGACGACCATCTTCGCGCCCATCGCCAGCAGCTCACCGCTGACTTCGTTGAGCAGTTGCGCCGAAAGCGGAGTCTCCACATCGTGCCCCAGCATAAATAAAATTTCATCGAGACTCGGCAAAAAAATATCCACATGCGGAAGTGTGTTCTGCAAAATGACCCGCCAGTTGGCGCGCCCCGCCGCAGAGTTGGGATCGGGGAACGCCATGTCGAGCGAGGTGGTCAATCCAAGCAATTTCACGCGACGGAACATCTCGGTCAGTTGTGCGCCATCATCCGCGAACATACGCGCCATGAGCGGCGGATATCCAAAGTGGAACAGGCGCGCGTCACGCAGGTCTTCATCGCGGATATCGTCGGCGCAGAAATCATCGTTTGCGCCAGGGTGATGTAAAAAACGGCGGTCACTTCCAGGCGAACTAATGACAATGGAATACGAGGTGCTGGTCTCGGCGCTGACGGTAATTCCATCGGCGAGCGCGGGCGCATGAATCGACACAATCTGCTGAATGGCTTTGCCAAACTGATCCGCGCCGACTCTGGCGAGTAGGCGCGTTTCAATGCCGAGCCGATGCAGCGCCAGTCCCGTGTTCGAGACTGCCCCGCCGGTGGACGTGGCGGCTGGACCAACATGAACCAAACGCCCAGGCTGAAAAGCCGCGTCAAACTGTCCCGCCGCGTGCGCGGAGAGGTCGGGGATGATGTCCAAACAAAGGTGACCTGCGACAATTGCGTCAGTCAAAAATACCTATTCCATGTCATTGCGAGGGCGCTCTCCCTGGCACCGCCCGCCAGGACAGGTGTGCTCTTTGCCCGAAGCAATCTCTAACACGACAAGGAGATTGCTTCGTCGGGAAGAACACCCTCCTCGCAATGACATACTATTACCCGATCAAATGCTTCACGATCAGCAAGTCCAATTCTTCGTAATCGCGTGCGGCGCGCAGTTCTTCCACCTTTGCTACATCCAGCGAGCGCGCCAATTCCACCAGACGCAGGAAAATGGCACGGCTGTTTCGCAAATGTTTGGTGGATGTTTCCTTCGATTGCGTCCGCAAGGCTTTGACATCCAGCCCGATGAATTCGCCATTCTGACCGTAACCAGCGCGTTCCAACACCCAAACCTGATTGAAAGCGCGGCGCAAATCCACGGCGCCGAAGGATTTGTCTTCGTCGAATTTCAGTCCGTTTTGGTCGTTGAGATGCACCGACCAGAGTTTCTTGTGATACAGCGCGTATGCCATTTCATCCGAAGGATCAAGCCCAGCAAGAATGGCGTGCGCCGATTCGATCAATGTGCCCACGCGGCTGGGATCAACTGTCAGGCTGGCAAGACCGAGGAAGTGTCCTGTCGTCGGCAGGTAGGCATTGTCCATCGGCTCGTTGGGTTTCATCTCACCCAAAATGCGGATGTCCTTGTCGTGTTCGAGCAGGGCATTCATCCACTCCACCAGCCGCGCCACCGAGGCGATAGGGTCCTTGGCTTCGCGCAGGTATGTCCCTTCGCGGGCGGGCCACAGCACCAAATCTTTTGTGCCCATGATGCGCGCAATGTCCACAGCACGTTTCGAACGTTCGAGCGCATACTTGCGGGTCTCGGCAGAGTTGGCGGTGATCGCGCCATCAATCGTCAGCGGATGCTCCCACAGGCGCGGGGCGACGAACTCTGCCACCAGTCCGCGCTCGTCGAGCCGTTGGCGCATGTGTTTGGCTTCCTGCTCTTGCTGGCTCCAGGGTGCATCGGCACTGGAGACCACATCGTCATCGTGAAATTGAACGCCATCGAATCCAAGTTGTTTATAGAATTCGAGTTTTTCGGAAAAGGAAAATTCGTCACGCACGGGCGGTCCGAAGGGGTCTGCACCAGAGTGAATATTCCAGGGTCCGAAGGAAAAACGATAGTTTGTGGGCATAAAATTTCTCCTTGTTTAGTGGAGTCCAAAGTCTCCCGACTTTGGACTCCCAGCGGATTAGCCAGCTAATCCGCTGACTAATTTGGTTGAGTTTTGATTTGCAAGATAGTCTGCAAGACTTGGCTTAATCTTTATGGGATGAATCACCTGCTCCACGATTGGGCGAGTGTTGGCACAGCCGAGCCTATCGAAGAGCATATCGAACTGCGCTTCCCACGCCGCTAAGAGTTGGTCTTTGGCATCCGTGGACAGATTCCAGGCTGCGGCTTTGAACGGAGCCAGCGCGTGCATTTGGGTGTTGTGATGGAATTGCTCGTCGGTCATTTCAGGCGTGCGTTCGGCAGTGTGATGTTCATCGAGCCAGGCGAATATTTCATTTCTCATTTCCACGGGAATGTTTTTATAGAAGGTGGTCATAAATGCGGTGGCAAGGTGAACTTCAATCGCGCCGTGTTTGACAAAGTGATTGAAAAGTTCGGCTGGCAATGTGGATGCGCCATGCTGAACTGCGCCGCCCATGTCATAATCGTCACGCGCAATTTGTCCGAGATTTTGCAGGGCGTCGAAGTCGATGTTGATTTTCGCCATCGAGCCACCTGGCAGGACAATGCCGCCGTGCGCTGTCCCCGTGTGAATGCTGACCTTGCTCAAACCAGGTTGATGCGGCGCGAGAGTTGTAAAAATCTCATTGAACTGACTCATGTAAGCGTGCAGTTCTTCCAGCGTGGAAACATGCCCGCCAACCTCGCCAATCTCGCCGCCGATGGAAATAGTCACACCTTGCGGCTGGGCTTTGCGGACATACGCCGCCAACTGCGCCGAGAGCGTGGCATTGACGGTTTGTTGTTCTGGCACAGTTTTCTTCGATAAATCCACCAGCGTGCTGGTGTCCACATCAATATTGAAGAAGCCCGCCGCGACGGCTTCAGTGATGAGATTTTCAATGGTCGATTTTTCCTGTTCCAATGGCAGGCTGGCGGAGATTTGAAAATGATCGCCTTGCAAAAAGAGCGGACCGCGATAGCCTTCGGCAATGGCGGCAGCCATGATGCTGGCGGCATATTCGGCAAGCGACTGATCCGTCCAGCCGAGTTCGACGCGGGCGAGTTCAAAGATCATCGCGGATGCATCCACTTTGCGGGCAGATCGGAAGGCGGCGCGGGCACAGTCAAAAGGCAGGGCGCGCAGGTTGAAAGCGGGAGTCGTCCAGGCGTGGGAAAATGCCCCTCGTCCACACGCCAGGTACAGGTCGTGGATGGAAGCGGGAATCACATCCAACGTAAGAGCGGCGGCGCGAATCAAATATCTGGCTTGCGCGGCGCGTTCCCCGCCATCCAAAGCAGAGACCTTTGCCAGTTTGCCGATGTTGGCGCGCAAGGCAGGTTCGTTAATAACGGTGATGCTATCACCGTTAACTTGCAGACTATGTTCGATGAGACTTAATAATCGATTCATTTTTTGTTGAACTCCAGCAATTCAAAAATTGTGTCAAGTTATACAGCGTGTCCATGTTGATACAACATGCTTACGGCCAAACCAGCCATTGCGTGATCGCGACAAAGAAGCCCAATAAAATCCCTCCGATCACCTCAAGTGGAGTATGACCAATCACTTCCTTCAATTCTTTTTCATCCCACAAGTGACCTTTTAATAATTCTTCAAACAGCAGGTTGATGCGCTCGGCGTGCATGCCTGCCTGCCTGCGTACTCCCGACGCATCGTGCGCGACGATCATGGTAATACCAACTGCAATTGCAAATAAAGGGTTATCAAATCCATGATACAAGCCCACGGCTATTGTCCCAGCCACCAAGAGCGCAGAATGTGACGAAGGCATACCGCCTGCCGCGAAGAACATGGCCCACATCCAACGACGCGAGCGAAGATACTCAGTGGGGATCTTCAACGCCTGCGCCAACAACCAGCCAATTAATATGGCAATCAAAACTTTGTTTTGTAAAATTGCAATCAGGTTCATTCGGATTCTTCCTCGAAGGGACTTACCGTCTCTCCAACCAGTTTCTGCACTTTGAGCTGAGCAGACTCAAGCAAAGCGCTGCAATACGCGACTAAAGCCTGTCCCCGCTCGAAGAGTTTCATCGAATCTTCGAGCGGATTCTGCTCACTCTCCAGAGATTCGACGATGCCTTCGAGTTCTGCCATTGCTTCTTCGTAGGTTAGGTTTTCGATTGAGACTTCTGAGGTCTTTGATGTTTTTGGGGTTTTTGCCATAATTGCTCCAAACGATTTACGATTTACGATTTACGATTTACGATT
>Ga0105047_10005134_pt1 | contig 22606 bp, 20 predicted proteins | sample MAT04_FD_78384 | JGI IMG/M metagenome (GOLD analysis project Ga0105047, IMG submission 78384) | Freshwater microbial communities from Lake Fryxell liftoff mats and glacier meltwater in Antarctica - MAT-04 (megahit assembly) | ecosystem: Environmental > Aquatic > Freshwater > Ice > Liftoff... | reverse complement strand
CGGAAGCGACGACGACAACCCAAGCCCGGCCATTCGGCGATGCGTTCGATCGTTTCATGCACGGCCAGCAGGTAACGCTCGGCTACGTCCGGATCGGCGTTTTCCAAATACCACCGATACTGCAAGGTCATGTCCTGTTCCGCCCGCAGGGCGATGGATACTTCCAGGCTCATGCCTTCGAGTGGGCGTTGTTGCGGATCCGGTCCAAGATGGCGGCATCATAGGGCTGGTGCGGGGAAGCGACCCCTTCCAAAATGGCCGCTTCGAGGGCGGGAGATTCGTCAAACTCCTGCCGTTCGAGCACACGCAGTGCCTCACGGACAACATCCCCTTCGTCGCTATAGCGACCGGTGTGGACGAGACGGTCCACAAGCTGATTGAGCGCAGGCGGCAGGGTTACAGTCATAGCGACATCCTAATCCGCAGTCGGATTCTGTCCAGACCGGGATTTCTGTGGGGGATTCGTCGTGGCAAGTCGATCTTCCGATCAAAAATCAGCAATCGTCATTCATCAATCCTGTGGTGGGAGCTGACCCGGAGGCGGCGTTTTGATTGCCGATTGATGATTAGAGAACTTTGATTTTTGATTTTTCAGGGAAGAGCGGCTGAGGTGATGGCGAGAACCGGGGCAAGATGCAGCGGAAACGGCCTGCGGCGGGACGCCACAGCTACGAAGCGGGAGGCGCTGAGATCCTGCGCCTGCATTTGGAGCATCAGGCGTATTGGAGTTTTGAGGCGGTGTGGATGTCCTTGGAGACGATGGGGGATAAGGTGCTTCGCTGGAAGAGGTCTGTGTTTTCGCGGAAAACTTGTTTTCATGGAGCCAAGAAAGTTTGTAAATTGGTGAAAATTGAGGTTTGTTTTCACGAAAAATAGGGTATTCATGGCGGCATGAAACCGGCCATTGCCATGAAACAGTCAGCGGAACCGCTTGAGCGGGAGCTTGAGAAGCGGCTGCGTTTGCTGTTGGAATCGATTCCGGGTTTGGGTAGCTGCACCAAGGTATGGAGGAATCCGGCGGTATCCGGCAGGCCATTTGAGATCATGGGAGAACTGGATCTACCCAGGACCGGTGACAAGGTGGAGTTGTGGGTGGAATGCAAGGAGCAGCCGAGGCCATCGCGGTTTCCCTACGTGAACCTGACGAATGATTTCCGCCCGGATGGTTCGAGGAAGACGATCGTGCCAGTGCTGGGCGCTCCCCATATTTCGCCCCGGATGGCCGAGCTTTGCGAGAAGCATGGTTGGAGCTGGTTTGATCTGGCGGGAAACTGCCGGTTGGTAGTTCCCGGAGCGCTTTATGTGGAGCGAACCGGCCTGGCCGCGGTGCATCAACGGCCGAAGCCGAAGGCAAATCTGAGTTCCCCTGCGGCCGCGCGGGTGCTGCGGGCATTGCTGGCTCCGCACAATGTGAGTGTGATGTGGACCCAGACGGCATTGCAGAAGCATTGCGAGCCGGGAGTGAGCATCGGGCTGGTCAATAAAGTGATCACCCATCTGCGCGAGGAGGCGTGGCTGGAGTTGCGGGATGACGGCAGGTTCCGGGTGAAGGATCCAGTCGGCTTGCTGGAAGTCTGGCGGAAGGCGTATCGGTTTGATCGGCATAGGCGGGTGGGTTATTTCACGCTGCTGAAGCCGCAGGAATTGCAGAAGAGGCTGGAAAGCTTGAATGTGCCGGAGGCTGGTGAGGTGGCTTATGCGGCATTCAGCGCGGCGGACTTTCAGGCACCGAGTGTCCGCCAGAACAAGACCTGGCTTTATGTGAACGACGCGGCGTTGGATGAGTTTGCCGAGGTGGCCGAGGCGAAGCGGGTGGAAAGCGGGGAGAATCTGGTGGTGCTGATCCCCAATGATGACGGGGTTTTCTACCTGCGGGACGCCGGATTCGGCGGACGACTCACATGCACCAATCCCTTGCAGACTTGGCTGGATCTGCGACATGCGGGCGGTCGTGGCGATGAGGCGGCGGAAGCTGTCCTGAACCAATGCCTGAAACCGATCTGGGAAGGGGTGGACGCCCATGTCTGACGGGCCACGCCACGAGGATGATTACGAACCCCGGCAGGTGGCGGCGGCGAAGCGGGTAATCGTGGATGTGATGCAGGTGCTGGCTTCCTATGAAGACTGTCTGGTGCTGGTGGGCGGCTGGGTGCCGGATCTTGTGATCGGGGACACGGACGAGGCCCACGTGGGAAGCATTGATGTCGATCTAGCGCTGGATGCCACGAAACTGAACCAAGGGCGCTACGCGGAGATGCTCAAGCTGTTGTTAGGCACCGACCGCTACCGGCAGGGTGCGCAGGATTTTCAGTTCGTCACGGATGTGGATCTGGGGGATCGCGAGCCGCCTGTGCGGGTGGAATTGGATTTTCTCGCTCCCAAGGATGTGAAGACAGGCAAGAACAAGCCCAAGCTGATCAAGGGTTTCCGGGTGCTGAAGGCGGACGGTTGTGGGGCGGCATTTCATTCCCCGCTCACCATGAAGCTTTCCGGGCAGATGATCGGTGGCGCGAGGAACACGGTAAGCCTGCGGGTGGCATCGGTGCCGGATTTCCTCGTGATGAAGGCCATTGCACTGGCAAAACGGGACAAACCGAAGGATGCCTATGACATCTGCTATTGCCTCGATCACTATCGGGGAGGGATCGCGGAATTGGCAAAGGCGTGGGTTTCGCAGATGCAGGAAAGTTCCGATGTCGCAAAGGCGTTCTCCATTCTCAGGGAGAAATTTGAAGCGGTGGATTCCTACGGCCCCATGCAGGTGGTGGAATTTCACAATGATCCAGATCAGCCGTCACGGGATGAACAGGCCCGCCGGGCACTCGAGCTGGTGCAAAAATTCATTTCCCTGATCGTTCAGCGATAGGTGAGTGAGCGTTCGGCCAAAGCGTCACGGTCGGCGCGCACAGCGGCCGCCGCGTCCATCCGGATACCCTGCCGCGCCATCACAAGAACGCCTTTTCGATCACTCCCTGCGCCATGACGGGAGGCTCCGGACAGATGTCGATACGGTTCGCGCTGACATCGGCCCGAACCCGATCACCTGGCTTCATGCCAAGCACACGCAGGGCTGTGTTTGGCAGCACCAGCCTGCCGGCTTCATCGAGACTGAGCGTGGCGTTCATGGGAACCTTATGCCACCATCCGAAGACTTTTGGCAAGCGGCCTCATCCCGCACATGGAGATTTGAAAAACGACCCTTCTCAAAGAAATCAGGCGGGAAAATTGAATTTTCACGCTGAATGACTTCAGGGCTTTCTCCATTTTCCAAGCGCCGCCTATCCTCTCTGCGCGAGGCCATTTTCTCGGCGGCTCGGCTTTTCAGGTTAATGTTTTTGGGCGGTTTCATCTGGCGAAATGACTTGGATCTTGGTCGGAATTCTTGGACGAACTTACCGGAGGCACCTTGGCTTGTCAATTTTCCTGGCGGTCTCGTTGGTGCGCCTCCCACTTCTCCTTTGTGGGGCCGTAGCCGATGGTTTTTTTCCGGAGGCCTTGTTTTCTCAGCTTGGCACTGAAGCGGTTCATTTTCGGGCGATCCGGATGATCCTTGGCGAGGAAGCGCTCCTTGAAAAACAGGAGCTGGTGTTCCGGGCCGGTGGTGTGGTCGATGACGGTGACGAAGATCCGCTTTTCGAGTTCGTCCTCATCGCCGGCGGCGAACATGAGTTCACGGGCTTTTTCCTCGGCATTCGTGTAGCTGCCGAAGAATGAGCGGAGATCGCGTTGAAGCCGGGGTGAGAGTTGGTTGAAGGGGATTTTCCGCCTGAGCTGGGCTGCGGCAACGAACACGAGCAGGTCTTCTTTCCGGCGTTGGCGGGCGGCGGCGAATGTAGGTTCGCCGAAGCGGTCGATGAAAAGTTGCAGTGCCCTTGGCAGTGATCCACATGCCTGGCGGACTTCCGTAAGTTGGTCGAACTCGTCGTCGCGTGGCATACGTCCGAGTTCGAGCACGGACTCCCAATAGGTATCGAGCAATTCCCGGTGGGTGTCGTAGGGATCGCGCTTTGCCTTGAGGGCACGGAGCAGGCCGAGCTTCCGTGGAAGCGATTCCCAGTCGATGAAGCGGCGGGAGCGAGAGGCGAGGAAGTCGCGGAGGTCGATGGTCGCCTAGCCAAAGAAAAAACACGGGGCGCGGCTGTGAACCGCGCCCTTATGCACCTTCCTCATGGAGTGAATGTGACGCGGGCAAGCTAGCTCGGTGCTTGCACGCAGAGGGATATCCAGGAATATCCCTGCCACTCCGGGTAACCCGGGTTCCGGCTATTTTGGGGTGAGGGATGATTTGCGATGTGGAAAGAGTTTTTGTGGCTAGCATGCGGGACTCCCCTCCCGTCTGTCGAAACAGCCGGGACGGCTGTTCCACCTTTCCCGGAAATCGGGGTTATTTGGTTTCCGCCTCCTTGATCATGGCGATGTATTTGGCAGGATCCTCGTTGAAATCCTTGAGGCACGATTTGCAGCAGAATTTCACGGTGGTGCCTTCGTGGACGATGACATGCGGTTCGCCCATCCCGCCGAGTTTCTCGCCGGAGACGACACAGGTTGTCAGCGGGTAGGTATCGGTGCTGGCGGCAACAGCCTCGGCAGCGGGTTCAGGGGCGGGCATGTCCGCGGTGGTGACGGTCTTCTCGCCGCAGGAGGCGGTGAGAAGGGCGATGGCTGCGATGGCCGGGACGCATGGTGTTGTTTTCATATTTTTGGTTGTTGGAGAGCTTTTTTGACCGCGAATTGACGCTAATTTTCGCGAATGAAGAATTTTTGTTTCCGGCATGTTTTGATTAGCGAAAATTCGCGTGCAATCGCGGTTAGGTTTTTCATTCCATTCGGAGGGATTTGCGGAGGGTTCCTTTTTTGAATTCACGCTCCCGGAGCCAGAGGAAGATGACTGGGGTGACGATGAGGATGTGGAGGAGGCTTGAGATCATGCCGCCGATAACCGGCGTCGCGAGGGGTTTCATGATTTCCGCGCCCTGGCGGTGGCTCCACATGATGGGGAGGAGGCTGGCGATGATGGTGCCGACGGTCATGACTTTCGGGCGGAGGCGGAGACGGGCTCCGTCCTTGACGGCTTGGATCAGATCGGCGCGGGTGAAGTTTTCGCCTTTTTCCAACAGGCGGTCCTTCACCATTTCCTCAAGGTAAACGACCATGACAACGCCGGTTTGGACGGCGGTGCCGAAGAGGGCGATGTAGCCGACCCAAACGGCTCCGTTGAAGTTGTAGCCGAGGGCTTTCTGGAGAAACACGCCGCCGCTGAGGGCGAAGGGAACCGCGAGCATGACGTGGGCGGCCTCCAGGGTGCTGCGGTAGATGATGAAGAGGATGACGAAGATCACCAGCAGCGCCATGGGGAAGACGAGTCGCATGGTTTCGGTGAAACGCTTCTGGTTCTCGAAATCGCCGGTGAGCTTGTAGGTCATGCCTTCCATGTCGATCTCGGAGAGCTTCTGTTCAACCTCCTCAACGAAGGAGCCGAGATCGCGTTCGGAGACGTTCGCCTGGACGAAGGAGCGCAGCATTCCGTTTTCCGAGGCGATTTCATTCGCTCCGACGTCGCGGGTGATCTTCGCGACCATACCGAGGGGGATGAAAGTGGGATCTCCACCGGCCTCGCCGGATGCCGCCGGTGCGGAGGCGGCGCCGCCCATTCCACCCATGCCACCGCCGGTAGGGCTCGAAGCGCCTGCGGACATGCCGGGTTTCGCGGCAACGAGGATGCGGCTGAGATCCTCGATATCATCGCGCTCACTTCTCTGCACCCGGATCTGGATGGGGAAACGTTCGCGGCCTTCGATGGTGGTGGAGACGTTTTTTCCGCCGATGGAAATCTCCACCGCATCGAGCACGTCCTTTGCGCTGAGGCCGTAGCGGGCCATGGCTTTCCTATCAACCTCGATGTTGAGGTAGGGCTTGCCCTGGACGCGGGAGGGCGAGACGCCTTCGGCTCCGGGGATGTTGTTGATGAGTTTCTCGATTTCAAAAGCCTTGCGCTGGATTTTGTCGAGGTCGTCGCCGTAGATCTTCACTCCGACCTGGGCGCGAATGCCGGTGTAGAGCATGAGGATGCGGTTCTCGATGGGCTGGAGGAAGGCGGGGACGTAACCGGGGACTTCCTTCATTTTCTCGGTCAGCTCCGCGCGGAGTTTTGCCGGGGTCATGCCCTCCCGCCATTCGGGATTTCGTTTCACGCCGAACCAACCGTCCTTCACATACTCGGGCTTGAGCATGATGGTGGTTTCTAACATCTCGGTGGGTGCGGGGTCGGTGGCGGTTTCGAAGCGACCGAGTTTTCCGGCGACGACTTCGATCTCCGGAAGCTCCGAGATGACCTTGTCCTGCCAGGCCATCACGCGCTGGATCTCGGTCAGGCCGGTTTTCGGCATCATCACGGGCATGTAGAGCAGGCCGCCTTCGTTGAGCGGGGGCATGAATTCCTTGCCGAATCCGGTGAGGAGATTCGCGGTGGTGGGGAAGCCCGCGTCTGCGATTTTGTTGACGGCGGGTCGCGGCAGTCCGAACGCGAGAAGGATGGCGGCCGCGAGGAGCAGGAGGGCGATGGCGATCACGGTTTTGCGGAAACGCAGCGCCCAGTTCAGGGCGGGATCGTAGATTTTCAGGAGAAAACGCATGACGATGTTCTTGTCCTCAGCGTGGAACGGACCCCTCACGAGGAGGGAGCAGAGTACGGGGACCAGAGTTACTGCGAATATCGTACTTCCGACCATGGCGAAGGTCTTGGTGAATGCGAGCGGGTGGAAGAGTTTCCCCTCCTGCCCCGTGAGCGCGAAAACCGGAACGAAGGCGAGGATGATGATCGCCATGGAAAAGAAGATGGGGCGGCCAACCTGCTTACAAGCGACCATGCACACCGCCAGGGTTTCCTGCGATGTGAGCTTTCCTGCCTTTTTCTCCTCCGCCTCCTCGCAGTGGCGGAGGACGTTTTCCGTGACCACGATCGCGGCATCCACGAGCACTCCGATGGCGATTGCGATGCCGGTGAGGGACATGATGTTGCTGGTGATGCCGAAGACGTTCATCATCAGGAAGGATACCAGAATGGAGATGGGCAGCGGCAGGGTGACGATGAGGATGCTGCGGAAGTGCCAGAGGAAAATGATGTGTGCCAAGGTAACGAGAAACATTTCCTCGATGAGGGCGTGCTTAAGGGTGCCGATGGTGTTGTCGATGAGTTCCGAGCGGTCGTAAAAGGGTTTGATGGTGATGCCCGGGGGGAGGCTGGACTGGATTTTCGCGATCTTTTCCTTCACTCTTTCGATCACCGCTTTGGCGTTTTCACCGGTGCGCATGACGACAGTGCCGCCGACGGTTTCCCTACCGTCGATATCGAGCGCACCGCGCCGGAAATCCCCGCCGATCTGCACCGTTGCGATATTTTTCAGGAAAACCGGTGTGCCATCCATTTCCTTCACGGTGATCAGTTCAAGGTCCTCGATCCCGGTCACAAGTCCGATGCCGCGCAGGACGAATTCCGCTCCGTTTTCCTCGACGATTTTTCCGCCGACGTTGAGGTTTGCCTCTTGGACCGCGGTCATCACATCCATGGTGGTGACGCCGGACTGGCGCATTTTCGTGGAGTTCAACTCGATCTGGTATTGCTTTACGAAGCCGCCGATGGAGGCGACTTCCGCCACCCCTTTCACGGCGGCGAGTTGGTAACGGATGTTCCAGTCCTGGATGGAGCGGAGCTTCGCGAGGTCGTAGCCGCCGTCGGGGGATTTTTCCGGATCGACATCGAGGTAATATTGATAGACCCAGCCGAGGCCGGTGGCATCTGGACCAAGCTGTGGAGTGACACCCTCGGGCATCTGGTTCTGGAGGAAATTGAGGCGCTCGAGGACTCGGGTGCGGGCGAAGTAATTGTCCACCCCCTCCTCGAAAATGATCGTGCTAAGGGAGAAGCCGAACATCGAGGTGGCGCGGACTTCCTTCACTCCGGTCACTCCCTGGAGGCCGGTGGTGAGCGGGTAGGTGACCTGGTCCTCTACTTCCTGCGGGCTGCGCCCCGGCCAGTCGGCGAGGACGAGGACCTGGTTTTCCGTGAGATCCGGGATGGCATCGACGGGCGTTTGGTAAACGGCGCGGATGCCGAGCGCGACGACGAGGAGTGTGGCGCAGAGGACGAGGAAGCGGTTTTTCAGGCTCCATTCGATGATTTTTTCGATCATGGGGGAAAGTGGCTAGCGGAAGGCTGGCTTTTGGAAAAAATGAATTGGAAAGAGGGAGTACGGGTGGCATTCTCCTAGTGTGACTGCGATTGCAACTGAACTGGAATCCTTGCTGCGGAAACTGCCCGAGGAAAAAGCGGTGCGCCTCACGGGGAAGATACGTGAAGTGATGTCTGCGGCTGACGACGAAGGTGCCTTGAGTCTTGAGGAGCTCAAAAAGCGGCGGCCTGAACTCGCTGAATTTATCGGGGCGTGGGCTGATATTGAGTTCGAGGAACCTGCAGAACTCCCTCTGCCTCCGGCTAAGGTCTGGTGATGACTTACCTTTTTGACACCAACGTATGGATCAAGATACTCAAGGGGCGAGATCGGGTGCTGCTTGAGCGCGTTACGTCCTGCACCCGAGAAAAGATTTCCTCTTGCTCGACTGTCAGAGCGGAGCCTTTTCATGGCGCGGAAAAATATGATATCCCTGAGGCTCGGAAATCTCAACTTTCCAGGATGTTGGCCGTATATCCTTCTCTTCCATTCGATGATGCGGCGGCGGAAAAGTATGGCGAAATCCGGCATTTTCTGGAAAAGAAGCGATGCGTTATCGGCCCCTACGACATGCAGACCGCAGCAATCGCTCTGGTGCATGATTTGACGCTTGTGACGGGGAATGTGAGCGAGTTCTCTCGGCTTCCTGATCTCAAGGTCGAAGACTGGTCGGGTGATGGGAATTGATCTCATGGCTTGATCTCCTTCCCGCAGGTGAGCATTTCGGATCCGAAGTAGGGGTTGCGGATGGGGCGGTCGCCGGTTTGGAGCCAGCGGCCTCTTTTTTCGGCTCCGGGGACGGCGTCATCGACCATGGGGCATTCGAAAATTTTCATCTCCGGGAAATTCTCCGAGGTGCGCAGGGGTTCCAGGACGGACTGTGCGGCCATGGAAAATGGGAGGTAGGCGGCGCGGGCTGCGGCAATGTCTTCTAAGCCGTGGAAGTGGCGGGTATCCGCGAGTTTTTTCAGAGCATCTTCCGGGGCTGCCCCCTTGAGTTTTTTGACGAGGTCTTCAGTCTTCATCATCGCAGGTTCGGCGGCGGTGTTGAAGGCGGGAAGGTCGTCGGCTGCGAGGGCTGCGGACATGGCGTCTGCGGTTTCGAGGAAAGTGGAGATGGAGGCGGTTTGATCCGGGCTGAGGGGAGCGGAGTTCTGTTTGGCAGGTGCGGATGAGAACGAGCGGTTCATTTCCGCTTGCCCGTCGATGAGGAGCGCGCCATTGGTCACGACCTTTTCCCCGGCAACGAGTCCTTCCAGCAACTCAAGGTATTCGCCGCCGCGCCTGCCGATTTTCACGGGCGCCTGGCGGTAGGCTCCATCCCCCTCATCCACATAGACGAATGCCTTGGGGCCGGCCTGGATCACGGCGGAACGCGGGACGGTGAGGACGGGAGGATTGTCGATTCTGAGAAGCCCCTCTGCGTAAACCTTGTGGTAAAGCTCGCGATCTGGGTTCGGAAGATCGATGCGGATTTTGGTGGTGCGGGTGGTTTCGTTGAAATTCGGATCGATGAAAGTGACGGTTCCGGCGAAAACGACTCCGGGTTTGGAAGGCAAGGTCACATCGATTTTCTGACCCTTTCTGATGTAGGGAAGATCTTGTTCGTAGGCATCGAAAAGGAACCACATGGTGCTGAAATCGCCGATCTCCAGAAGCATTTCGCCTTCCTTCACGTATTTCCCTTCGTAGGCCTCGCGGGACACCACAGTTCCTGTCATCGGGGAAAGAATGGTGGTGGTGAGGGAATCGTCTGGCTTTTGCGGCACCTCCGAAATCTGTTTCTCGTTCAGACCCATTTGCTTGAGGCGCAGGGCGGCGGCTGTTTTGAGCGGGCCTGTGAGGCTGCGGTATTCGCGCTCCGCCTGGAGGAGGGACTGGCTGTAGATTTCCATCAGCGGCTGGCCGGCCACGACTTCGGCTCCCATGTAGATATCGAAGAGCTTGTCGATACGCGCGTCCGTATAGGCGCTGACGATGCGGTGGGCGAGGGCGTTGTCATCGATTGTGCCTGCGACTTCGAGGGTCTGTTTCAGATCGCGGACAGCGACCTCCTCAGTGGCGACATCGACAACGCGGATCTGGGATTTGCTGAGGGAAACGATGTCTTCGCCTCCGGATTCATCGAAGCCCTTCTCGCCGGGATAGACAGGGGTCAGTTCCATTCCGCAGATCGTGCAGCGGCCGGGTTTTTCGCTTTTAACCCATGGGTGCATGGCGCTCTGGTAGTAGAGTGGTTTATTTTCCGTTGAGGTGTCCGGGGTGGGCTGGCCGCGTAGGAAAAACCAGGAACCCAGACCTACTACGGATGCGGTAATCAGGATGGTGAGGAACGTTTTCATGATATTCAGGGAGATGGGACGAGAAGGTTGAGTCTTTCGACTGCGGCGAGCTGCATGGCGATCTGACGGCGTTGCTCGAGATCGACGGAAAAGAGGAGGCGGCGGGTCACGAGCAGGTCGGTGAGGGGGGCCTTGGAACTGATCCAGGATGCCTGGACGGATTCGTTGGCCTGCTTGGCTTTGTCCCGGATTTCCCCGCCGTATGCCCGGGCTTGGCCTGCGGCGTTCGCGGCCTCGGTGGCGGCGGCGATGACCTGGGTGGCGATATCACGACGTATGGTCTCGATATCAGCGATGGCGGCATCGGTGCGGTATTTCGCGGCATCGACTTTGGCCTGGTTGTTTTCGCGATTGAACCAGGGGATGGTCATTTTTACTCCGAGGGTGGTGCCGCGGTAGCCGTCCTGGGAATAGCCGCGGGTCTCAAGCCCTGCGGAAAAGGCGGGAAGCCTCTCGCGGTCGGCGATGCGTATGTCCGCCTTGGTCGCGACAGCCATCTCGCGGAGCGCGCGGACCTGGGGATTCGCGTAGGGGATGCGGGCGACTTCCGCGGAGGCGGCGGGAACCGGTGGAGCGGATGCGGGAAGGCTGAAGGTTTCCCAGGTTTTTTCGACCGGTTTTCCCATGACAACGTTGAGCTGTTGGGCGATGCCGTCACGAGTGCGCTTCGATGAGGCGAGATCCTGCTCCAGTTTTGCTTTCTCGGCGGCGAGGCGGATGCTGTCGATGCCGGTTGATGAGGGGTCGAGAGCCAACTGGTTGGCGTTGGTCTCCATTTCAGAAAGCCACTCAAGCTCACCGGTCGAAAGGAGGACGGTCTCATCGGCGAGGGCCAGCTCGATGGCAAGGAGCGCGGCCTCGGTGCCGGAGCCGATGCGTGCCGCGCGGGTCTTTTCGGTTTCCACACGGAGGAGGGCTTCGGCTTTGCGGAGATTAGCTTCGTACAACCCGGGCTTGGGAAAGGGGACATCCACGGAGAGCTGCAGATCGCCTTCCTCGCGACGCATCTCGGGTCTTCGTGCAGCCATGAAGCCAACGCCGACGGTGGGGTCGTCCCAGAGACGGACTGCTCGGATTTCCTCTGTCGCGGCGTTTTCCAGACTTCTGCCAGCTTGGGCGGAAGGGTGGAGGCGGGAAGTTTCGGCGCGGATGGCTGCGAGTGCGGCATCATCCAGCAGACGCGCGTTTGCGGCGTGTGTGAAGAGTCCGAGCGCAAGGAAGCCGGAAAGCATTGGTTTGAGAAAGTGCATGGTTCATCTGATTTTTATAATTCCCGGACAAACGCGCCCCGAAATTGCGGGGTGAATCGCGTACGGTGGACGGCAGGACGTCTCACCAAAGGCGGCGTGAGATCGCCGCGATCCAAGGGATCAAATCAGATAGGAACATTTCCCGGCCAGGCGTGCCCGGGTTGTGGCCACAGGCAATCGACCGGGTGGCCATTTCGCGATGAAGGCGACGGCCCCAGGAAGGTCGGAAAGAAATTTCCCGGGTGAGGCGAGAGAGGGGCCGGGGATGAGAGGCTGGAAATCACCCGCTTGGGCGAGGACCGGCTGATTTTCCGGCGCGGTTTTTTTCTCTACTGAAGCGCAGCCGCAGGTATTGCCATCCTTTTGCTTTTCCTTGCCTGATTTCCCGGCACAGCAAGAGTGCGATGCTTGGGAAGTGGTCTGGGAAAAGGCTTTGAAAGCACAGCAGCAGACCGGGTTGGCAATAACCAACGCCATGATGACTGCGATGAACTTTCTGAGGATCACGTGAGTAGGATAGCGGATGGGAGCCGATATTCCAGAAATTTTGTCAGGAGAAATTGAACTACGCCTCGTTCCATTCGCCGAATTTGCGGAATTTATCGTAGCGCTCGTTGAGGAGTTGCTCGGTTTTGAGAGAGCAGAGATGGTCGAGATGCTTCGAAATCACATCGCGGAAATTTTTCGCGGTGGCGTGGTGGTCGTGGTGGGCGCCGCCGCTTGGCTCGGGGATGACGCCGTCGATGAGCCGGAGTTTCAGCAGATCGGGGGCGACGAGCTTCATGGCCTCGGCGGCTTCGGGCGCGTGCTTGCGGTGCTTCCAGAGGATGGCGGCGCAGCCTTCCGGGGAGATGACAGAATAGTATGCGTTTTCCATCATGATCACGCGGTCGGCGACACCGATGCCTAGGGCGCCACCCGAGCCGCCTTCTCCGATGACGACGGCGATGACGGGAGTCTTGAGAAGCATCATCTCACGGAGATTGAAGGCGATGGCCTCGGCGATGTTGCGCTCTTCCGCGCCGATGCCGGGAAAGGCTCCGGGCGTATCGATGAGTGCGATGACGGGCATCGAGAATTTTTCGGCGAGCTTCATCAGGCGGAGGGATTTCCGATAGCCTTCCGGATGGGCGGAGCCGAAGTTGCGCTTGAGGTTTTCCTTGGTATCGCGGCCTTTCTGATGTCCGAGGACGACGCATTTCCTGTCCCCCAACATGGCGAATCCGCCGGGCATGGAGGCATCATCACCGATGTGCCGGTCTCCGTGGAGCTCGGTGAAATCGGTGAATGCCAGTGAGACGTAATCGAGCATGAACGGGCGCTGGGTGTGGCGGGCGATCTGGACACGCTGCCACGGGCTGAGGTTTTGGTAGATCGCGCCGCGGGTCTCCGCGAGCTTGCTCTCCATGGTCGCGATTTCGTCGGACAAGTCCAGATTTTGAGCGGCGGCTTTGGCGCGGAGTTTCTCGATCTCCTTCTCAAGCTCGGCGGCGGGTTTTTCGAATTCCAGTAGTTGCATCGACGTTAAAATTTCAAAGTTCAAATCTCAATGATGAGGAAGAATCGCGGTTGCGTGAGGCTAAGGGCAAAACGGGGGGAATGGAATACGGAAATCCGTGATCATTTCCCGGAGTTGCGGATTTCGACGGTGTTGCCGGTGCGGGTGAGGAGGAAGAGTTCCTCGACATCGGCCTCGCGGAGGAAGATGCCCCGGGCCGGATCTTCGTCGGCTTCGTTGTAAGGGAAAATCTGCGTGGAGGGTGATTTCAGGCCGATGGACTTGGCGGCGGCGCTGTAGTTTTTTGCGGTCGGGTTCACCGTTTTTCCCTCAAGGAGAGCCCGGCGCGAGTCGATGACGGTTTTCCCGGAGCTGAGTTTCACGCCGTCCATGTTGAGGATGGGGTATTCGCAAATGAATTTCGCACCGTCCCAGAGGGAGACGGCTTTGCGTTGCGGCTCGATGAGGATGCGGAAATTGAGCGGCATGAGGAGGAGATCGTCCCCGGGTTGCAGGCTTTTGAGTTCCATCATGCCGTTGAGGTGCATGAGCATGTCCAGCGAGGTGTCGTTACGACTTGCGATGGCGAAGTAGGAATCGCCGCGCTTGACCTGGTATTCGGTTTTTCCCTCGCGGTAGGAGCTGGACAGGATCTCATCGAGATTCATTTCGCCGACGAGGCGGCGGGCTGTCGGAGCGACCGGCGAGGAAGGAAAAACATTGACGATAGCCATGAGTTTTTCCCGTCCTTCCGGGATCTGACCCATGGCGATGAGATCGTGGGCTTTCTGATAGGCGCGGTCGCTTGGATCGAAGTCCGGCATTTCCGCAGCCTCGAGGGTTTTCGCGAAATCCTCCTCTTTCTCCACGCGCAGGACGGTGCCGGCCTCGGGAATGATCTTCTCAAAAACGCCACCCAGCGGCTCAACCACGATATGGTAAGCCAACATGGCGGTGAAGGCCACGACGCCCGTGACGGCAAGACCCGCGATGATTTTGACGAGTATCCAGAACTTCACGCGAAAATCTCAAACTTTAAATTTCAAACTTCAAGCAGGGCCATTGCAGCGGCGGAACCTAGATGAGGCCTTTCCTCTTGAAATCGAAAGCGTTGATTTCGTGGGAGCGGAGTATCATCTCGAAGGAAAATTTCAGGATGGAGATTTCCCACGTGTCATCGACGCCCTCGATGATGGCGCGAGACGGATTGCCGGTGCGGCGGATGTCCTCCAGCACGCGCTGGCGGACGGCCTCGATGGTGTCGGTGACGATCTCCTCGTTGACCGCGCCTCGCTTGAAGCGGAAGCCGTACTGGAGAAACGCGAGATCCTTGCCCTGTTCCCTGAGCTTGTCCACCATCGCGTCGAAGCGTGCGCGGGCGTTGTCATCAAAGCCCTCGAGCTCGACATCGCGGTATGGCTCCGGCCGGAGGATGCGCGGCTTCATGGCCTCCACCTCGCCCGTGCGGATGCGCACTTTCCCAACCTGGTCCATCGGCTCGCTGATGAGCTGGAATTCGAAGCGGGTCTCTCCGAAGGTCTGGATGCGATGATCCGGCTCATGCAGGACACGGGTTGTTTCCATGGCGTATTGGATGTCGTCTTGGCTGGGCACTTTTTGGTAAACGCTGAAATTTTGAAACGCTGAGAAGCTGAAATGGCACGGGTTGCGGGGTGAGTATGCGCCAGATCGAGGGGAATGCAAAGAAAAGGGCGGACGCCTTGCGGCACCCACCCGATTGTTTTGAGATTAAACCGTTTGCGGCGGATCAGCCTTTCTTGCTGGTGATGAAGGAGACGACGTCTTTGACGGCCTGAAGCTTTTCAGCTTCGTCGTCGGGCACTTCGACATCGAATTCCTCCTCAAGAGCCATGACGAGCTCGACGGTGTCGAGGGAGTCCGCGCCGAGATCCTCGACGAATTTTGCCTCCGAGGTGACTTGGTCGGCGCTGACGCCGAGTTGGTCCACAATGATATCCTTTACGCGTTCTTCGATCGATTTGTCTGACATTTCTGTTGAGTGGTTGTGTTGTTGGTGTTGAAAACGGTTATCCGCTGGAGGGGCGGCTTGGCAACTATGAAAAACTCCGACGGACGGAATTGCGAGGTTTTTTACGAAAAAATCAGGCGTTTTCCACATCATCCGTGGCGGGCTTCTCTTCGGTGACCGTGGTGTATTCGATGATTTCCCCGGAGAAATTCGAGCGGATCTTTTTCATGAGCCGTTCGGCCGGCTCGTCGTGCTCCTTTTTGAATCCGCCGTAAGTCAAGCCGTCGATGCGGGCGCGGCCGCCATCGTAATCGACCAGCGCGATGCCTTTGGTGTCCCACTTGCGGAGGTCCAGAGTTTTCATATCGTTGTATGGGATGCGTTTCCCGGTAACGGTCGTGAGCGCCTCGTCGTCCGCGCGGATGGAGCGGAGCATGGTGCGGATCAGGAAAAACAGAGTCACTAGAAACAGCCCGAGGCAGATGTAGAACACGATGATCTGCTCGTGGATTTTCTTTGCGTCGAAGGGGTGCTCCGGCGGGGTCTTGCCCAGTTCGTTTTCCCCGGAATACTCCTGCCAAAGCAGGTGGGATTGCAGTGGCTTGACCTTTTCGTAATTCGTCAGGATGGGCGGCCAAAACATCGGAAGCTTGAGATCTTTTGGCAGAACCTCACGATCCGCCGGGAAGCCCACCTTCTGCTCCTCCGCGAATGCTTTCCACTGCTCCGCCGTGAGAGCGCCGTCGGAGTTCATCCGGGCGAACTCCTTGGTGGCCGGCTCGAAGGTGGCGTGCAGGTAGTATTCGTAGTTTTTCTTCCGGTAGCCCGAGGTGCCATCGATGTAGAACAGCACCGAGAACACGCCGAACATCGCCAGCATGGCGGCGGCGCGGAGGATGAACCAGTGGGTGGGTTTGCAGATGATCTGCTCGTTGGCGGTCATGGGATGCTGGATAGGAAAGGGGCTGTGAGGCGTCTTGGCAAGCCAAGAGGAGCGCGGGGCGCCGATATTGGATATGGGATAGCGGATTGCGGGACGGCTCAGTTTTCCCAAAGTGCCTTGAGCCACGCGTCGAGAAGATCCGGCCACTTGGCGAGAGGACCCGTTCCGTTCAGACCATAGCCGTGGCCGCCTTTTTCGAAAATATGCAGTGCGTAGGGCACCCCGTTGGTCTTGAGCGCCATCGCGAAAAGCAGACTGTTGCGGGAGTCGATGGGATCGTCCGCCGTGCTGAGGAGAAAGGTGGGCGGAGTGTTTTTGGAAACTGCCTTGTCCGTGGAAACCTTGTCCAGAAGCTCCTGCGTCGCTCCTTCCCCGGCGAGATTCTGGCGCGATCCAGTATGGCCGAGAGCCGGATCCATTGTGATCACAGGGTAGCAGAGGATTGCGAAATCCGGTCGCGCGGAGAGCTTGTCGATCTCGTCCGCAGACTCTTCGGGAAAAGTATCGTCGAACCGGGTCGCGCACAGGGAGGCCAGATGCCCACCCGCCGAGGAGCCCATCACGCCGATCCTGTCCGCCTTGATATTCCACTCCGCCGCGTGGGAGCGCACCGTCCGGATCGCACGACGCGCGTCAAGGAAAGGCACGGGAAACTGGTAGCCAAGGCCCGCGCCGACCCGGTATTTCACCACGATCCCCGCGATGCCGCGCTCGTTCAGCCACTCCGCGTAAGCCTTCCCCTCGTGTCCGGCAGCGAGGATACCGTAGCCTCCGCCAGGGAAAATCACCGCCGCCGCGCCGTTCGCCTTGTCCTTTTCCGGAAGATAGACCCAGTACTGTGGCGTCTCGATCATACCCAGATGGCCGTGGTCATTCACCGTCTCCGTCCCAGCGGGAGGCTGTGGAGCACCCGGCGCGGCTCCCGGCCAGAGATTTTCCCACTCCGCGTGGAGCAGGCCGGTGGATAGCATCGCGATCAATAGGGTTTTCATCATGGCCGGAAGCATACGGGAAAAGTGCCGGAGCGCTATCATGGATTCAGATACTTCGCGAAAGCTTCAACGCGCCAGCGCATGGAGGGGCTGCATCCTGCTGCCCAGCCTTCCGGCTCCCTCTCCCGCGCCCCCAGTCACTCACCCGATCTCAACCAACAAATCAAATCAAAATCCGACACCCCGTCTTCCCACATCGACCGGAATTCACGAAAGCAATGACCATGTGCGATGTGAGTTAGCGGGGATCGACCCACCATACCCCACCCACAGTTATGTCCCTCCGTCGTGTGTCTTAAAACCGATCACTTCGTGCAGCTCGGTCGGTTCTGCGATACCTTTGAATTCGACGATTCCAAATTTGCAGGTTTCCAGAAGCGGTCCCGCAAGGGCTTTGGTCCGCGAGGTGATGAGAATTTTGCCGGGAGGACAAGCTCCTTCTATCCGGGCGGCGAGATTCACAGTCCGGCCTATGATCGTGTAATCCAGAAGTTCTGCGGCACCGAAAGTTCCGACTGTAACGAAGCCGGAGTGAATTCCAATGCCGATTCGGAAAGAGTCCCGGGCTTCCTCATCAAGGCTTGAAGCCATTTCGACCGCTTTCGCCCTCATCTCCATCGCGATTTTGACCGCGACCTGGGCATGATTGGGAATCGTTTTTGGCGCACCAACAAACAGCATCATCCCATCTCCCATAAGCTTGTCCACAGTGCCTCCGTGCCGGTGGACGATTGGGATCATTTCCTGAAAATACTCATTGAGCACCCTTGTCACTTCATCGGGATCCTGTTTTTCAGTCCACGCGGTGAACCCCCGGATATCGGAAAACACGACAGTCAGCTCTCTCCGCTCCGCCTTCCGGACGGCGGAGCCAGTCTCGAGCACGTCGGCAAAAACGCTTCGGTCAATGAAGGGTGCCAGAATCCTTTTTACCCGGTTTTCCGAAGTGCGGGCTTCGACGACTTGGAGAGAGACCCGGGTGGCGCCAGTGAGGAGACCGACGAGTATTGCCGGGGTGAGGGGAAGAAGGAGGTTCTTCTCCGCGCACTTGAAGGAGGCATAGACTGGAATGGCACAGGCGACAGCAATCATGGCAAGAACCAGCGCAAGTCTGCGGGATGCAAAAAGCACCGAACAAAGTCCCCCAAGAGACAGACACCCCAGCAATGTCATCCGATGCGGAGGTATTCGCAGGTGATCTCCCGAGAGTATGTTACTGATCGCTGTGGCGTGGACAAGAACGCCGGGGATGCGGCCGACTGGAGTCGTGACAAGGTCGGAGCTTCCAGTCGTTACGTCGCCTACGATTACTGTCCGTCCATGAACCAATCCGGTGATAACCTCGGCGGTTTCGCTATCAGACACTGCGTTATAAAGATGTGTGTAGGAAAACGACGGTTTGAAGGTTTCAAGGCCACTGTGAAAATTCACGCGGTAGTACCCTTCGTTATCGATAGGGATGATGACGGTTCCTCGCGGAGTATCCACGATTTCCACGTGATCGCCCGGAGTTATGCGGACTTGGTCATCATTCGCGCCGAGTGCTTTGATGACCGCTTGCATTGAAAGGGTAGGAAAAAGCCGCTTACCCGTTTCGATGAAAAGCGGGATACGGCGAATGATCTCATCCCCTTGATCAGGGACGACGTTGGTGGCGCCATAGGCACTGGCACTTCTGAAGAATGGTATGCTGGGATTTTGCCCTTCAAGCCAATCCACCTCGGATGTGGATATGCCGTAGCGGCTACCCGGGAGAAAGTGCTCTGATTCCTGGGTCGAGGATCCTTGGTAATAGTATGGGAGAATCACCCCTGGGGAATCGGCGATGGTGGAGTCAAGCGCGGCATCCTGATCCGGATTTGACGAGGGATTGGTGAAAAGAATATCGAAGACGATCCCCTTGGCTTTCATCGCGGTAAGGATCTTCAGGATGTCCGAGTGGATGCCGCGCGGGATGGGCCATTCTCCGAAGTTTTCCAAATCGGAATCGTCGATGCCGACCAGACGAATGGAATCGCTGGGACTGGCCGGGGGACGCATGCGGAGACGGATATCCCTCGTCCATTCCTCGAAGGATTGGCCCGGAGCTGTCAGATGAAGGATAAAGACCACGCCTCCAAGTGCCACGCCGAGGAGGAGCCGCAACGCGGTACTGCGGATTCGATTGTTCTGAAGAGCCATGCTAGAGATTGGGCGACGAGTCGCTGAAAACGAAGCGATGCGAATCAGTAGATGACAACAACATTACGAAGTTCCAAGGTGAATTCAGTGAGATTCTCATTCTGCTCCTTGCTGTCAAGCCGGCTGTCTTTCCCTGATTCGCAAAATATATGGATCTGCAATGATAATGATTCGTTGGATCCATTGTAGTCTGACCCTACGTTAATAGGCAGACAACAGGCTTGCCAATCACCTTTTTTTGTGATTTGAAGCTGTCTTGATTGAGATGCAACTGCAGAATATTCGCTTGAAGAATTGATGCGAGATATGCCAAAACTTCCATCAGCGCGCATGTTGAGCGGCCGGGTGCAACTAGCTTGGAATAGGATGCCGATTTGTTGGACTGATACAGGTAGTTTTAATCTCCTGTCCAGTTCGATTTCGGTATTGAGCAAAAAAATTCTTCTTTCATTGTCTTTCGGTTTTGTGAATTTGAACGTGAGTTGATCGGCTCCTTGTTTTGGTGTCTCTACTTTGAAGTAATCAGGGTTACGAACAGTTTTTATTTTCGCATGTTCTGATGAAGTTATCGATAAGGCGTGCTCCTTGAGATTTATCGGATAGAAATCCCTTCGGTTGGAATAGTATAGATGGTTTACGGAAAACCCTTGACGTGGAAGTTCTGGCGCGAGTTCGAAAGCGCGCGCCTCAAAGTCATCGGCCCCAGGTTCCACCCCGTTCCACGAGCTTTTGGCAGCGACTTTTCCTTTTTCGTCTATAATGTATATCGTTTTATTGAGTCCGGTCGTGCCTAGTTGTTGAAGCGTCTTATCGGTCTGGGAAAGGACATCGACTTGACCGCTCTCCATCATAACAATCGTACCGCCGACGGTGTCGAGAGTGCCAAAAGTCGTTCCCTTGACGGCGAGAATGTGCTTGGGAAGTGAGAGGCGAAATTCCTTAGCGGGAGATCCATTGCGGAGCACTTTGGAATCAAGATCGAAGTGCAGGATTCCTTTGATCGCCTTCAGTGCTTCCGCGGGAGGTTTCTCGCGATCTTTTCCGGCTTTTACGAGTTCCGCGACCGAACCTTCCGGGATGATGATTTGGCCTAGATCTTTGGAATAGAGGTATCCTGCATTGCGTTGTGAATTTCGTCTTTTTCCATCGGTTCTTTCGGCAACTTCAATACGGCTCCCCGGAGCAACCGCATGAACCAAAAGCGCTTCCGGCGAAGGTATTTTGGCGTCGTCAGCGTCCTCGGAGGGTATTTTTTCCTCTTGTTCGAGTACGACGGACTGCCCATCGGAATCAGTGACCGTAACTTTCCCATCTTCAACGATCAGATACGGATAGTCGAAGGCGTAGGGTTCCTGGGCATGAAGCGTGGCATATCCAGCTAGAAGCACGGTGAAAGTGAGCAAACGAATCATGGTGTCTGGAAGTTTTTGTGGGCGCGATTTTAAATCGACTTATCAAGGCGGTGAGCTAACATGATCACGGATGAGGTGTCGAGAACAACCTCGGCCAGTGTATCAGTGTGTTCGCCACCCTGTGAGATGGTTTGCGGATTGGCTCGATTTCTGGAGAAAGCGGCTCCTGCGCCGCCCCCCGCAAGGCTGGTTACGATGTGGAGAGTGCCAAAAGAAATCTTGGCAAAGCGGTTTGGAAAGCTACGCTCACCGCAAATGAAGATTGCCGTGAAACCTCTGAATTCCGCCACCTTCCGGCGTTCTGCGGAGCTTTCTCCCTTTCAGCATTTCAGCATTTCAGCTTTACCCAATCCCCCTTTTCCCCCGCAACCCCCTTTTCCCCGCCCTCCGGTCTAGCCCAACGGCTGTTTCAAGGCCCTCCCGCCAAAAGCAAATTCCTAGCAGTCCGAGTTTCAGCATGCGATTGGGAGATCGTAGGAAAACATCCTGGTCCCCGTCGCAAGTTGATAGAAACGGTGGGGAACCGTCGTGCTGGCCATGATATTATCGGGCAGAGAGCCCAGAAATGCTGATGCTCAGTCGTTTCCCTAGTTTTCTTGCCCTACCCGACTCCCCAAAGTATCGAGTAGCAGCTTGCGCCATAGAAAACGAAATGCTCGCGCTCTCGGGAGAAAGCGCTAGATGATGAAAGCTAAGACGGGAACGCCTGTGCGCGACGGCGGCGGAGCAGACCGAGCAGACCTGCGGAGCCGAGGAGAAGAGCGGATGTGGGCTCGGGAACGGATTCAATCTTCAGTGCATTGATATATCCGAACTGGTTGCTGCCAGAAGTGTTTAGGCCTTTCACAGAAAAAGTCAGGGTTCCAGTTGCTGTAGTGATCGGGGAAAAGACCTGGACAGTGGTATTGTTCACAGGTTGGCTAGGATTCGCGGTCATCTGCTCGTTCTGGGCGGGAACCCCGTTGGAAACCGTGTATTGGGTGGGGCGGGTGTCGGTCGTCACGTTACGGCTTCCGAATGCGGTGATCGTATAGCTGGTCATCGCTGTCGCATCAAGTCCACTGATTGTGTAGGTGGCGATGTCGGACCCGCTGGTGAAGTGATAGCTATCACCAACAACCTGTGTGAAACCTGCCGTTAATGCGTCTCCAGCTAATGCAGTAGATCCCCCGCTATTATTTCCACCCAACGACCCGTTGGATATCGTCACCGCAACCGTAGCAGTCGTGGCGACTCCCGTGCTATCCGCAAGCGATAAGGCGGTTGCCGGTACGTTGTTCAGATGATTGAATTTATCGAGATTGGTCGCAGTAGCGGATGCCGCGTTCGTGAAATCGATGAAGATAACCGCCGCGCTAGCGGAAGATGCGAATGCCAGAAAGCCGGTGCCAACGATGGAGCGAATGGTAGTTTTTTTCATAAGATTAAGTTGAATTTCGATGCTCTTATTTTCAATTTCTCAGGTGCAGTCAACTAGAAACGAATTTTAATTTGCGAAAGGACACGTTGTAAATTCCCATTTTTATTCCCACGGAACTGTGAGAAAACTTTGGAAATCGAGCGTGCGGTGAAGGACAAGCTCCACGTCCACGACCTCCACGCCACCGTCATGCACCTGCTCGGCGTCGATTGTCATTACTTCCTGTCCAACGGTGTCCAACATTCGGATCACAGGCGGGCATAGACTTCGGTGAGGCGGGCCATGGCTTGGCTCCAGTCGCGCTCCAGGTCCAAATGGTTTTTCAACCAGCGGATGAACTTCACCGTGCG
>Ga0105047_10005132_pt1 | contig 22613 bp, 13 predicted proteins | sample MAT04_FD_78384 | JGI IMG/M metagenome (GOLD analysis project Ga0105047, IMG submission 78384) | Freshwater microbial communities from Lake Fryxell liftoff mats and glacier meltwater in Antarctica - MAT-04 (megahit assembly) | ecosystem: Environmental > Aquatic > Freshwater > Ice > Liftoff... | reverse complement strand
CCAGCCAGCGCCGGTAGCGCCATTTGCGCCAACCTTCCCAAATTAACCAGCCAATAAAGCCAAAGCCGATCGCACTAATTAACCCAGTAAACAACCCCACCCAACCCCTAGCAAACTGTCCCAGAAACCAGCCGAGAATCAAACTGATCCAACCAATTACAAAACTGATAACTGAATCCAGCCCGCTTCTCAGAGGCGTAGGTAGCCAACCTGCTAGCCACTTCCAAAACGATTCGATCGCACTAAAAGTCTGGTTGTCTTCCACCGAAGCCGGAATCAGCGGATAACCGGGAATCGGATTAAAACCAAACCAGCCGTATTTAGGAAAATATACCTCCGTCATCAAGAAAGCGTCAGTATTTTTCACAACATACAAACCAGTAAACGGGTTAAATTCCCCAGTATCGAAACCGCCAGCCATTCGCGCCGGAATCCCGATCGATCTGAGCATAATAGTCAGTACCGTCGAAAAATGGTCGGGGTATCCGCCTGTAACTTTTTTGCCATCCTGGGTATTTTTATAGCCAAACAAAAAACCTTCGACTAAATCTTCACTTTCCTCTAAATAAGGCAAGGTTTTGACAAGTTTGTAATTCGGGTTTTGCTTCAAATATTGAGCTAAGTACAAAGCTTTTTCGTAGGGAGAATCGATCGCCCTGTCCGACTTAGCAACTCTTGTTCTCGCCAACAAGATTTCTTCAGTTTTTTCTCGCACCTTGGCGGCAATTTCGGGCGGCACATCCAAGTAGAACTTGCGAATATTTTTCGGGTAATCAGTACCAGTTTGACCCAACACAGAGCGATCGCGAAAAGGCACATTAGAAATCACCGTATATGTCAAACCATCCGCCAATTCCACAGGCGATCGCAAACCCCCCTCCGCATCAATCGCCACTTCCGTCGTCGGAAAATAAAGTTCCTTCGGCTTGCTTAAAGCCGGAATCAAATTTGGCAACTGAGCAACAATAGTATAACTTTGAATCACCTCTTGGAAGCGGGGCGCATTGGGAAAAGGATTCAGATAAAATTGAAAAGACCACCTTGGTCGATTCACCTTAAAAGCTTGTTCGTTGCGCGAAACTTCCCAACCCTGACCGGTATATTTGTCAAAGCCCAACACTCGCCAAAAACCCGCCGCCTGCGATCGCACCCGCATCACCACTTGAGGTTTTAATACCCCCCGCAAATTTTGATTGATGCGCTGGTTGAAACCGTAATAAAAAGTAGAGTCCACCTCTCCTGGCCCTTGGTCTGGGTTTCGCCCCCTTCCTCCGCCAGTTCCTTTTTCATTTCCCCCTCTGACATACCCCGGATTGATAATGCTGCGCGAGTCAAACTCCCCCTGATATTGAATGGGAGCACTCACTGGAAAAGTCCGCAATTGATAGCCTGGGAGGCGCGGCAAAAACGCAAAAATAGTCAGCCCCAACCCGACAGTTATCAGCAGCAGCAAACTAAAATACTTGGGGGAGAAAGTAGCAGCAAATAACGACAAATTGTTATTTTTTCCTTTACCTTCTGTCGAATCACGAATGCTTTCTAGCTTCGAGAGTCCCAAGCGCGATCGATAATCCAGCACCAAAGTCGGCAGCGCTAAAGCCAAAAACAACAACAGCAGCGGCCCAAAAGTCAGGGTTTGACTGATAGTCGCAGCTACACTCAACAGAATCAGCCCGATGACGATCGAATAGCCCAAATCCTTGCGGCGGGGCAAATCGAAGCTGTGCAGGACTTGAATGTTAATTAACAGTTGCGCCAAAACTAACCGCGTATCGTTCAATTCTCCTACCAAACGGGTAAAAAAAGCGAACAGCGCCACCAGCATGGCAATAGCTATGCAGAACTTAGCAGCTATATTGCGATCGCGCTTTCGGTACCAACTCCAAGTTGCTCCCACAATACTAACAGGCACAGCCCACAGGTTCAGGGCTTCTTCAGCAGCAACGTCAGTAGCTACAATTCCCACAATTACCAACAACTGAACCAGGATTCGCAGCAGTAAAGAATCCTCAATCACCGGCGGAGGCATAGCCTCAATCTGCTCCCACAGCTTACCTAAAACAGGTATCTTTCGCAGGTTATCAGTTGTCATGTGCACCCATCCAAGTCGGTCAATTTTATAGTTAAGATTTGAGATTTTAGATTGACTTCACAGATTAATCTGAGAGGGCTTTAACTAAGATCTAAAATTTTTGGCTTTCCACGACAGAAGTCGGGGGATTGCATTTGTTTTTGTGTGAGGTCAAACCACAGAGTAAAACATACATATTTTACCAGAAAGAATTGGTTTAAAGCCTCTCCCTTGTAGGCAAAAATTAAAATCAGACTATTCATTACTCCAATTCTCTTCCTTCCAAGTAGAGGTAGCTGTCAACTGTCAACTGTCAACTGTCAACTGTCAACTGAACTTTCTATTTACTATTTTGTCTTCACAAAGTTGGACGAATAGCAAACATCAGAGGTCTGGTATCGAAGTTTTGGAATCTCACTTCTAGCGCATAAGTCTTGTCAGGTTGCGGGTCAAACAACTCCACACTTAAATGCCCGGAATTCGGACGCTGTGCAGTTGCTTCGGCATCTCCTCCCTTGAGTTCCAAACTTCCTCCCCCAGGAAATTCGCACTCAACTCTTAAACACGGCCTTGGTGGTTCTGTATTGCGGTTCGAGAGGTATTGAGCCTGCAGATTCAGCGAACCCAAAGCAGTCAGCCATTCCCGCGAAACTGGGGGCTGGTTTACAGGACAATTCAAAGTTAAAGACTCAATGATTTGTCGGGCGGCCAACAGCGACATGAGCATTTGTTGATCGGTAGTTGCCTCGGAGTAATTCGGTAAATCTTCTACTTCTAAACCTGTAACTCCTCTGGTAGCACCTCTGAGTACAAAACCAGCTAATTGGTTGAGTTCCTCAGACTGGCCCGGAAACAAGCTATCTACAGCGCGAACTAATTTCGAGCCTTCCCGCAGCGACGACATTACCAATTGCTGACAAGGTTCTAGCAGTTGAGCAAAAACCCCTTGGGCGATCGGAATTGGCAGGCGACCCCATCTAATATTTTGTAGTTGGGGAGTCCAGATATGTAGGGGGGGAACCCATTGGGGGGCTACATCGTCTGGGTAGTCGTGGTCGTAGCTTTTGAGTTCTGTTTCCCAGGGGAACAGCGGCGGGTTGGCTTCAATTTCGGCTCTAAGCCTTTCTTTTAACAAGGTCTGAAAACGGTCTTGCACGGTCGGTATTTCTCCAATAGTCAGGGGTTGTGCGGGTGAAATGCTCGGCGAGCCCACTTGATAGTTCAGCGGGTCTGGTTCGTCCCATTCCCAGTATTCCACCCCGGAATTCTCTTCTGTATCGCCCCACTCTTCTGAGCGAGGGGGCGGATTCAGGTTTTCCTCATCTTCGCTAGAGGCATTCGGGATTGGCGCCTGCAATATCCAGTCTAAGAAATGGCGCTCGAAAGCCTCTGCATCCCTGTTCGTTTCGTTATTCATCAGTAGATGCCCCTTCTCCGGAATCTGAACGATTTCGCAATTCCCAGGCAAGTTCCAGCAATTTAAACCACCGTTTCTGTACCTGGGCTACCGTGCTGCCGAGGGTTTGCGCGATCGCTGACTCTGACAGACCCTGTTGTTTCAACTGTAACAAACCCTGTCCCTCTGGGCCAATTTGTTCGCCAAAAGCCTCCCACTGAGAAGGCAGTAAACCCAAATTTTTGTCTAAGTCTGCTTCCAGCCACTGGTGAACGAGTTCCCAGCGGTGCGACATGGCGAATCTGAGCAAGTGGTACTTGAAGCGCTGCTGCAAATAGTCCCTTTGGCGCGGAGTTATGTTTAGAAGCGACTCTATTTCATTAGTCGGCAAGTCTTGCAAGCGCAATATGAAATAATCGGCGCATTCTTGTTGGTTGCGCTCTTTCAAGTAAGCGACTAATTCGTCAATCACATTTTGGCGCAGAGATTCTGACTCGTCGCCTTGGGGGCGAATTGCCGAGGAACCCTGTCGGGCCATTGCTTCCCGCACGGAGTGCACCGAGGTGTCGTTCCAAGTTTGGTCGGAATCTGAAGCCCCTCCGTCGGCGGCTTGTTCCAGATCCACGGAGGTTTCTTTGGGTTGTTGCTGGGAAAAGGTTTTGGCCCGCAAAATAATTAGTTGCTGGCTCCGGTTCCGAGGTAAGGGAATGCGCCGTTTGCCGAAGCGCTCTACAAAGGCCATGTACTCTGCTAGTTCTAAGCGAGTGCGGGGGCTGTAGGTGAGTGGCAGTTCGGTTTCGCGCCGGAATGCCTTTAAAGCTTCGAGATAAAATCCTTGCAAAAAATCTTTGATCAGTTCTATTCGCGCCTGATAGCTAGACTGCAAATGGGGTGGGGTGATGTAGCGATAGACGATCGCGCTGAGGGTACTGTGCAATTCTACTCGCCCAGGCTCGGAGCCTAAATTTTCATAGTGGAGACATTGTTGCAAGCGGTGCCGGGCGAGGCTCTCGGCTGCACCTTCTATGTCTCCTGAGTCTTGAATCCGCTGGCTTTCTGTGCAGATCCGGGTGACTTCTGCTGCGAGTCGCCCTGCTACATCTTGGCAGTTCTGCTCAGAGGCCCGAGTGGACTTTTTGAGTTCGTCTAACAGCAGTTGAAATATGGTTTCCACGCTCTGGCCGATTTCCCGCATGATGGTTGACAGCTCACTTTGAAAGTAGCACACCCAGGGACTTTAAATTTATAATTTTAGATTATATCGTGGGCAGTGCTGGGTATTCACATACTGGAACCTGCACCTGTTACCCTGAAAATTTGAAACTCAAATCTCAAATTAACTGACTGATGGATTTAGACCAACAGATTGAAGCACTGATCGACAAAGCTCCGCCTGACGGTTCGACGCCACAAATCTTAAAGGCGATCGCCCCGGCGCTGATTTTAATTGCCCAACAGCTACAGCACGCCGAATACTCGATCCTGCAAGCGGTAGACGAAAGTTGGGCGATCGTGGTTTTGAGCAATCTCAAGCAACCGGGACGGGAGAAGAAGGTGATTTATGCTTTTCCTACTTTTCAAGATGCCTCCTCCGCTGCGGCGGCTGGGGGCGATCGCGTCAGGCCCGTGTCTTTGCCTGTTACTCACATTTTATTTCAGACGATCGCCCTTGAAGGTCTCGACAGCATTGTTTTTTTTGAAAATCCCGGCAATCAGGAAGTCGGGACAGAAATCCCTCGCCAGCAAGTGCAGGAGTTAATTAGCGTTTACTTGCAAAAGTATCGATCGACTCCACCGCCAGATATTGCATAAACAAATCAATTTCTGATTAATTAGTAATAGATCAGACGGCGGTTGAAACCGCGTCTATAAAAACGAAGTCCGCCTCCGCGGTGTAAAGAAAACAACGTAATTTTAACCGCCCATTCTTCAACCCGCGTCGGCGCGTGAGTGTTTGTATCGACGCGGTTTCAACCGCCCGGTCTTCTTAACCTGCTAATACAGCCTGCTCAAAACGTAATCTGCCAAATCAATCAAAGCTTGGCGGGACTCTGAATGGGGCAGCGCCGCCAAGTATTCGACGGCTTTCTGGGCGTGATTTGTGGCTAATTCTCGCGATCGCTCTATGCCTTGAGAATCTTCTACCAGTGCCAGGGCCTGCTCTATATCTCCTTCTTGGGCGAACTCCCGTTCTATGAGAACTTCCAAATAAGGCTTTTCTTCTAGGGCAAATAGCGCTGGCGCTGTCAGATTACCGCTGATTAGATCCGATCCTGCGGGTTTCCCCAAAGTTTCCGTTGAAGCAGTGAAATCCAATATATCATCTACTATTTGGAAGGCTAAACCAATGTTGCGACCGTAGTTGTACAAATCGTCTGCTATTTCCGCTGAAACCTCGCTCAAACAGCCCGCTGCTTTAGAACTGTTGGCAATTAAAGACGCTGTTTTGTAATAACTTTTTTCTAAGTACGCTTCGATCGACAAACTGGTGTCAAATCCATTTAATCCCTGTTGAATTTCCCCCTCCGCTAAATCCATAATCACTTCTGAAAGCAGTTTGACTACTGGCAGGTTGTCCAGATTTGCCAAGTGCCAACTCGATTGAGCAAACAGAAAATCTCCCGCCAATACTGCCACTCGGTTGTTAAACCGACTGTGTACCGTCGGTACTCCCCGCCGCAGATCCGACTCGTCCACCACGTCGTCGTGGACTAGACTGGCTGTGTGGATCATTTCGGTGATTTCCGCGAGGCGGCGGTGTTTTTCGGTGATTTCCCGATCGGGCATTGTCGCCTTGGCCATCAACAAGACTATTGCGGGTCTCACCCGTTTTCCCTTTGTGCCGAATAAGTATTCCGCAGCCGCGTACAAGATGGGATGACGGGCACCCACTAACTGTTTTAAGTTTTCTGTCAACAGTCGCAGGTCTTCTTCAACCGAGGAAAATAGGAGAGTGCTAGAGATCATGGATACGCCGACTCAAGCCGTAAAGTAACAAAATTTTACATATCATATCTTTATTTTAAGGTAATTCTCTGCAATAGGGAAGAAGAATCTAGGCGATCGGCACTGATTTGCGATCGGTAGCCCGATCGAAGTCACCAGACTACCTCCAGCCAGTAGCCTGCTGCCAGAGCAGTCACCCCTATTGTAACAAATTGTTAAGTTTATTATAAAAAAATCTGTAAATCCCAGAAACCCTGTGTTATTATGGGTATTAAGGATTTAAACAATTCTATACATTAAGTACAGGCTGTAGTTGATCCAGGCTGGCAGGTAGCTTTCAGATTCCTGTAAGAATTTCGTAGAACCAGCCTTATTAGTCAGATCGCAGCAAAAATTTCTGGGACAGATTTTTAGTTCCTTGGGATTAAAAATTTTCAGAAGTTAAGACTAGCGCATCTTATGTGCGCGGTAGCTCAAAGTAGCTAAAGTGGATGGTTTTACGCTGTTTAAGCACCTGTAAAGCAGTAAATCATTATTGACCCCGCCGAAAAACGGAAGCCGCCGACAACAGTCGTGGAGAGATCGAACATTTTAGAGGCTAGTGCCTGCTGCGATGATTTATCTGCGAGTGAATCTCAAATCTAAAACCTCAAATCTAAAATCGACAATAGTCGTAGAGAGATCGAACATTTTAGAGGCTAGTGCCTGCTCCAGTGATTCATCTGCGAGTAAATCTCAAATCTAAAACTTAAAATCTCAAATCGACTTACCGGGAACGCCTAAATGTTCCCCCAGCCTTGATATGGAAAAGCAGCATTCAGAACCAAGTGATTGTCTTGGGTGCTGACTTAATGTCATAGGTATTGAACTTATCCTTCTCCACCTCGTCCTTGACTTTTGGTTATCATTATGACTTATCGCGATATTCCTCTAATTATTCCCGTTCTGGCCGCCGGCTATGTCATGACTATTTATGTAGCGCTGATGTTGGCCGAACGCAGCTCTAAAATAACTCGATTGGGCGAGTAGTACACTGCTTGGTAGCCGAATCCGCGCTCTGAGCAATGGGCTACTGGCTCTGAATTCCGAATATTCAATTATAACCTTGCCTTGAATGCTCGTCGAGCACAAAGGCAGGGTTATACCATTTTAGATTTTAGATTTTAGATTTTAGATTTTAGATTTTCCATTTACGAAGGATTGTTGAAGCTCGTGGTTTAGAGGTTATACTAATTTCATAAAGTAGCGCTAGATATTACCCCCCCCAACCCCCCCGCGAGTTCGGGGGGGCTAAGACTTCATCAGCACATCTTTAGAAAAATGGTATTACTGGCAAGTCTGAGAATATTTGGGGCGATAGCTGCGGCGGACACATATCAGCGGCTACACTAAATCAAGTTTGGACAAATCTGATTCACAATGCTTTACAAGGGATGGACAATTGCCGAGTTTTAAGGCTAGATCTGAGATCTGAAAATCAGAGGATGTTCGTTAGCATCAAATATTCGCGGCAAGGGAATTGGGCAGGAGATTTTGCCGCGAATATTTGACCCGTTTTTTACCACAAAACCCGCTGGCGAAGGCACTGCCTTGGGATTGAATATTGTTAAGAAAGTTGTCGAAAAACATTCGGGTAAGATAGAAGTAACATGGGCGATCGGTCAAAGGACGTTTACTGTGTCAATTGCGATCGCCATTTAGCCCGCTTTGCACCAGAAATTATATGATGTGCGACCAAAAATGCAACTTTAGACGGATGTTAAACTTCGAGCGCGATCGGGCTGTTGACACTGTAAAAACTCAAATTTAAAATAGTATTAATTGTCGGTTCAGAGTGACGCACACCTTATAATTATGCTGCTTCGAGCGCCGATCGACCAACTTTCGCTATTCCGAGAGCGGGGTAATAAATAAAGGAAATATTTAATTATTATATAGTATTAGTTGCCGATTATACCTCCATCTCTACCCTTTGATTTGCTTATGTCAACCACAGTTTATGATAGCCAAAACTTGCTCGAACAGGCGATCGACCCCAAACTGCCGGTGCTGCCTCCAGACACGCCATTGAAAGTTGCGATCGCCGCCATGACTCAGGCGAGCGCCAGTTGCGTGTTAATCGCGTTTGAACAGCAACTGATCGGCATTTTTACGGAGCGCGATGTTGTGAAAATAACTGCTAGCGAAATACCACTAGCAGGGATGATAATTGCTGAGGTAATGACTGAAAGACCGATCGCCATTTCCCTGGATCAAGCGGAGAATATCTTCAAGGTATTGGGCATATTGCGATCCTCTTCGTTGGCGTAGCCCCCGTAGGGGCGGGCTGCGCTAACGGCAACAATCCGTCACTTGCCCGTCACAGACAAAGGCGGAAACTTGCTGGGCGCCATCACCGGCGAAAGCATCCGTCAAATCCTGGAACCGGGCGACTTGCTGCAAATGCGGCGCGCCCAAGAAATTATGACCGCAGAAGTAATAGTTGCCTCAACTAGCACCTCAGTTTTAGAAGTCGCAAAACAGATGACAACTCAGCGCAAAAGCTGCATAGTCATTTGCAATGAGTGCGACAACAAAAAGCAGAAACCTGTGGGCATAATTACAGAACGGGACATTGTTAAATTCCAAGCTGCCGGACTCGATTTTGCTGGCACTCGCGCCGCCGCCGCGATGAGTTTTCCCCTGATACCGCTGCAAATAACAGCCACATTGTGGCAGGCCCACCAGTTCATGCAGCAGCACCACATCCGGCGCTTGGTGGTGGTAAACGAGGCAGGATATTTAGCAGGAATCGTGACCCAAAGTAGCCTGCTGTACGCCTTATATCCGGTAGAATTGCTCACGAATGTCGAGGTTTTGCAGGAAACAGTTGCCGAAAAGATCCAGGAGTTAAAAAAAGTGAACGAACAATTGCAAAAAGAAGCACTACGGAGAACCGAAGTAGAGGAACAGTTGCGGCTTTTAAATGAAAATTTAGAAGAACAAATTAAGCTGCGAACCTTAGAATTAATTAAAGCTAACAGTCAGTTAAAGAAGGAAATACAAGACCGCGCCACTGCTGAAGCTGAAGTCCGCCGCCTCAACACAGAACTCGAACAGCGAGTGCGAGATCGCACTGTTCAACTAGCAGCCAGCAACGATAATTTGCAGCAAGAAATTAGCGATCGCAAATTGCTAGAAGAAAAACTACACTTTTCTGAAACCAAAGTCCGTGCAGTTTTTGAAGCAATGACAGACATCGTTCTCGTACTAAATATTCAGGGCAATATAGAGGTTTTGCCGACCAATACGGCGGCGTTTTCTGAGCCGTATTGCGATCTAGTCAGCTTGACGATCGAACATTTTTTTGACGACGACAACCCCGATGATTGGTGGATGCTAGTTCAGCAAGTGTTAGAGACGCAACAAACGCTAAATTTCGACTACAGCTTAACAGTTGACGGCCGCGAAATTTGGTTTTCCGCCTGTATTTCTCTGTTCTCAAAAGATGCAGTGATTTGGGTTGCCCGCAACATCAGCGATCGCAAACTAGCAGAGTCAGCGCTGTCCCAAAAAAATACAGAATTAGCTCATACGCTGGAAGAACTGAAACGCACTCAACAAGAACTGATTCAATCTGAAAAAATGGCAGCCCTCGGACAGTTAATTGCCGGAGTTGCTCACGAAATTAATTCTCCTTTAGGGGCGATTCGCTCCTCGGTGCAGAACATCGCCGACTTCTGGGCCGAACAATTGCACCAGTTGCCAATATTTTTCAAGCAACTATCCCCGGAACGGCAGCAGGATTTTTTTGCGCTGCTGCACAAGTCAAGTCAAGAAACAGACACCTTATCTAGTAAAGAAAAACGTCAGTTGAAAAAAAGTTTACAACGGCAATTAGAAGCAGAAAAAATTGACGACGCCGACAGCCTTGCCTGTACTTTATTAGATATTGGTATCTGCAATAATGTAGAACCTTTTTTACCTTTGTTGAAAGACCGCGAAAGTCCAAATATTTTACAAATCGCCTATGAATTTGCTACGGTACAAAAAAGCACTAAAAATATTGCTACTGCGACAGATCGGGCAGCCAAAATCGTTTTTGCCTTGAAAAGCTACTCTCGTTACGACCAGTCGGGTTCTAAGGCGATCGCTAATATTACCGAGGGCATTGATACTGTTTTAACGCTTTACCACTACCAAATCAAACACGGTGTGGAAGTCGTCAGGAATTATGGTAATGATTTGCCCTCTGTGCTATGCTATCCTGATGAACTAAATCAAGTTTGGACAAATTTGCTTCACAATGCTTTACAAGCGATGGGCAACAAAGGAGTGTTGAAAATTGATGTCAAACACCAAGATAACGCGATATCAGTCAGTATTACCGACAACGGCCCCGGCATTCCCCCAGAGATTATGCCGAGAATTTTTGAACCGTTTTTCACGACTAAACCTCCAGGAGAAGGCACTGGTTTGGGATTGGATATTGTTCTGAAAATTATTGAAAAACATCAAGGTAAACTGCAAGTAGAAAGCGTGCCAGATCAAACCAAATTTACTGTATATTTGCCCATTAAAATCACTGATGGCAATTAAAAACCTGGGGTCAAATGCCCTGAAGAATCAAATAAAAGTGAAAAAGATATGCCCAAGCCAGTAATTTTGTGTGTTGACGATGAAGTTGTAATCTTAAACAGTTTAAAGATCCAACTTAAAAAGGAATTTGGCGATGTTTACCTCTATGAAGTAGCAGAAAATGCCAATGAAGCTCTGGAAATTATCGCTGAAATTAAAGAAGAAGATGAAAGCGATATTTTGGTCATAGTATCTGACTGGTTGATGCCGGGTATTAAAGGAGATGAATTTTTGATCCGGGTTCACCAAAAATATCCCAATATTGTGAAAGTTATGCTGACTGGGCAAGCCGACGCAGTAGCAATAGAACGGGTGAAAGAGCAGGCAAACTTGCACCGCTGTTTGTGCAAGCCGTGGGATGGCCAAGAATTAGTAGAAACTATAAAATCTGGTTTAGCAAAAATATGAACAATAAACCTGTGATTATTTGCGTGGATGACGAACCGATTATCCTTGAAAGTTTGAAGATTGAGTTAAAAAAAGCCCTGGGAGAAGAACATTTATTAGAAACCGCTGAAGGCGGCGAAGAGGCTTTAGAGTTAATAGATGAATTGCTGGCAGAGGGCTGCGAAATCGTGGCAGTGATTTCTGACTATCTGATGCCGAATATCAAAGGGGACGAATTGCTGAAGCAGATTCACAGAATTTCGCCAAAAACTATCAAAATTATGCTGACGGGACAAGCAGACCTCGAAGCAGTGGCGAATACTATTAAATATGCTAAATTGTACCGCTACATATCGAAGCCTTGGCAGTCAGAAGATTTGAAGTTGACCTTAAAAGAAGCGGTCAACAGCTATTTTATGGAGAAGCAATTAGCTGAACAAAATGCTCAACTCCAAAAGCTGAATCAAGAATTGGAAACTTTAGTTGAGGAGCGGACTGCACAACTGCGCTTGTCTGAGGAAAAGTTTGCTAAAGCTTTTCGTTCTTCTCCCAACCCGATTACTATTGCTAGACTTAAAGACGGTCGTTATTTAGAAGTTAATGAGGCTTTTTGCCAGACAATCGGTTATTCGGCGGCAGAAATTCTCGATCGCACGGCGCTTGATTTGAATCTGTGGGAAAGCCAACCAGCCCGCGCCAAGTTGTTTGCAATGTTAGACGAACAAAAAATTGTTCGCAACTACGAATTTGATTGGCGGACTAAAACTGGGGAACTCAGAACCGGGATGCTGTCTGCTGAAATCATTGACATTCATGGCGAAACCTGCGTGATTTCTGTGATTCAAGATATTAGCGATCGCAAATTAGCCGAAGAAAAACTCCGGGCTGTAGCGGCTTCTTTAGCAGCAGCGCAAAGAATCGCCCGCGTCGGCAATTGGGAATGTAATTTTTCGGCAGATACAACTACTTGGTCGGAAGAATTATCTCAGATTTTCGGTCTCGATGCAACCCAGGCTGCACCGACACTAACTGAGTTTCGGCAATACGTGCATCCCGACGATCGCCAAAAGTGGCAAACAACGATCGACGCTGCTATTGCTAGCGGGCAATCCTACACTTTGGAATATCGCATCCTGCGGCCGGAATCGACAATTGCTGCTGATAATTGCCCGTCACAAACAAGTGAAGGCGGCTTCATCCGCTACATCGAATCCAGAGGAGAAGCAGTTGTCAACGAACAAGGGAAACTGACAAAACTCTTCACAACTTTGATGGATATTACCCCCCGCAAGCTGGCAGAAATAGCCCTAGCAGAGAGCGAAGAAAAATACCGTCATTTAGTTGAAACTTCCCAAGATATTATCTGGTCTTGCGATGCTGAAGGACACATTACTTTTGTCAACCAAGCAGTCAAACAAATCTACGGTTACGAGCCTAAAGAAATGCTCGGCTGTTCTTTTGGCGATTTTTTAGCGCCAGCACAAATAGACCTGAACCGGGAACTTCAGCAGCGATTGCTGACGGGAGATGCTGTGTTTCAGTACGAAAGTATAGTATTAGGAAAAGACGGCAGGCAGATTGATGTCAATACGAAGGCGATCGCACGATTGGACGCAGAAGGAAATATCACTGGCACAACAGGCACGGCTAGCGACATTACTGAGCAAAAACAAGCAGAGATAGCCCTGCAAAAAGCCAAAGAAGAAGCCGACAGAGCCAACAATGCGAAAAGTGAATTCCTCTCGAATATGAGCCACGAATTGCGAACTCCCCTCAACGCAATTATGGGTTTCACCCAACTGCTGGCCCGCTCCGCAGCCCTCGGTGCCGACCAACAGCAATACTTAGAAATCATCAGCCGCAGCGGGGAACATTTGCTCGTTCTGATCAACAATATTCTGCAAATGTCAAAAATTGAAGTCGGGCTGCTGACGCTTAATAACAGCACCTTCGACTTGCACAATATGCTGAAAAATACGGAAGATATGCTGAAGCTGCAAGCAGAAAAAAAAGGGTTGCAGTTGATTTTTGATTGTCCGCCCGACGTGCCTCAATATGTAGAAACCGACGAAAGCAAGTTGCGTCAAGTATTGATTAATGTGGTGGTAAATGCGATTAAATTTACGTCAGAAGGCGGTGTAAATTTGAGAATTAAACATGAGCTATTGTCAAACAAAAATCGCGGACAGATTCCGCCGATTGACAATTGCTGCTTGCTATTTGAAGTTGAAGACACTGGTTCGGGAATTTCGGTGCAAGAAATAGACAACTTGTTTAAACCTTTTGTGCAAACAGAAAGCGGGAGGAAAGCTCAAGAAGGAACTGGTTTAGGCTTGCCGATCAGCCAACAGTTCGTGCAGTTAATGGGAGGAAAAATGACGGTGACAAGCTGTGTCGGTAACGGCAGCATTTTTAAATTTAATGTTAAAGTTTCGCGGCCTAATGCAGTGGGAATTCAGGTGGCTCAAACCGCTCGTCGAGTTGTTGGACTGGAACCGGAACAGCCGGAATACCGCATTTTAGCTGTTGACGATCGCCTGGAAAGCCGCTTGCTGTTGGTCAGAATGCTGTCATCCCTCGGTTTTGCGGTGCGGGACGCTGAAAATGGCGTTGAAGCTGTGTCCGTGTGGTCGAGTTGGGAACCTCATTTGATTTGGATGGATATGCGGATGCCGGTGATGGACGGCTACGAAGCTACTAAACAAATTAAAGCACATTTGAAGGGTCAAGCAACGGTGATTATTGCTCTGACGGCGAGTGCTTTTGATGAGGAGCGATCGGTGATTTTGTCTGCTGGTTGCGATGATTTTGTGGCGAAGCCTTTTCGGGAGCAAGTGATTCTGGAAAAGATGGCTAAGTATCTGGGAGTTCGCTATGTTTACGATCGAGAAGCTTCACTAAGTTCTGCTGCTGTGGCCTCCGGTGAGGGTTCCGCGCACGCTGGAACGGCTCCTTTGCCTTTTACGCTGAATGCTTCATTTTTTGAAGCTATGCCTCGTGAATGGGTTGATCAGTTGTACGCTGCTGCGGATGCGGTGGATAATGAGCGGATTTTTGGGCTGCTGTTGTCGATTCCTCCGATTCATGCTAGTTTCCGCAGTGCGATCGCCGATTTGGCGCATAACTTCCGGTGCGATCGAATTATTGATTTGATTGAGGAATTTAGAAATGTTTGAAGGAAGTTCGGCAACGGATTATATAACGGATTTAACGGATGTATCTTCAGTCGTAGAGTGCGTCGCCATGAAAAATTCCCAGAGAAATATAGACAATTTTATAGCGACGCACCTGACAAACTCTCGTTCGTGTAAAAAAAACCAACATTTGTTTCGTAGCAATAATTTTTAAAATTGGTATTACTGGCATCTATCGTCTTAAAAACCCGGTTTTTTGGATTGGTGTGTGTAAGTGATATAAATATGAAAGTAGTTGATTTACGAGCAAATGCTATAATAACGATTTAACTGATTTTTTTAATAATTTCAGCAATTCCTAAGTTAGCCAAAAAAATACCTAGCAATGACCAGCAATCAAACAGAAGATAATAAAGGTAACATATTAATTGTTGATGACACTCCAGAAAATTTGCAAGTTTTATCAGCCACCCTGTCGGAGCGGGGCTACAAAGTCCGGGGCGTAATTAACGGCAAAATGGCAATCAGAGCCGCGCGATCGGGTTCTCCAGACTTGATTTTGCTCGACATCAAAATGCCGGAAATGGATGGCTACGAAGTCTGCACCCTGCTCAAAGCCGATCCGAAGACAGCAGAAATTCCCGTTATTTTTATCAGCGCTTTAGATGAAGTATTGGACAAAGTAACCGCCTTTCAAGTTGGAGGGGTAGACTATATTACAAAACCGTTTCATGTCGCAGAAGTTTTAGCGCGAATCGAACACCAACTGACTATCCAAAGACTCAAAAAACAATTGCTCGATCGCAATACCGAACTGCAACAAGAAATAATAGAACGCAAAAAAGCCGAAGAAGCCGCCGCCGCTGCATCCCTAGCAAAAAGTCAATTCGTTGCCAACATGAGCCACGAATTGCGGACTCCCCTAAACGCCATCCTTGGTTTCACCCAAGTCATGAGCCGCGACTCTTTACTCGGCGATGAAAATCTCGAAAATCTCCGAATTATTAACAGCAGCGGTCAACATTTGCTGGAACTAATTAACGATGTTTTAGACTTGTCGAAAATAGAAGCAGGAATAATTAGCTTAGATGAACGCAGTTTTGACCTTTATCAACTCTTGGACACTCTCGAAGAGATGTTTCAAATCAAAGCTGAAACCAAAAATTTGCAACTGAGATTTTCCGTGCAGGCGAATGTTCCCCAATATATAAAAACTGACGAAAAAAAACTGCGCGTGTGCTTGATTAACTTGCTGGGAAATGCCATCAAGTTTACCGGAAACGGCGGCAGCATTTGGCTGCGCGCCAGCGTGGAAAGCAAGCAGGAACCCGCAAAATCGGAAATCTATCCTAATTCTAGCTGTGCAGAGCAATATGTAATTTTGTTTGAAGTTGAAGATACGGGAGTTGGCATAGCGGCAGCAGAAATTGATACTTTATTTAATGCTTTCGTGCAAACAGAAGCAGGGAAACAAGCGGCTGACGGTACCGGATTGGGTTTAACAATTACTAAAAAATATGTAGAGATAATGGGCGGAGAGATTGGGGTCAAAAGTGTTTTAGGTGAGGGAACCAGTTTTAAATTTAACCTCCGAGTATTTCCTGCGATTTCGTCTGAAATAACAGTTGCAACTTTGCAACGGGTAATCGGATTGGAACCAGATCAACCAGTTTATCGGATTTTAGCAGTTGACGACAATCAAGAAAATCGTTTGCTGCTGGTGAAAATGCTGCAACCAATTGGTTTTGAACTCCGAGAAGCGGAAAACGGCCTCCAAGCTGTTGAACTTTGGGAAAGTTGGCAGCCCGATTTAATTTGGCTGGATACGCGAATGCCAGTAATGGACGGTTTTGAAGCTGTCAGACAAATTAGAGTTCAAGAGAAACCAACTGAGCGCCAAACTGTAATTATTGCTCTGACTGCTAGCACTTTTGAGGAAAAAAAAGGCGAAATTATTACTGCTGGTTGCGATGATTTTGTGCGGAAACCTTTTCAAGAACAAATCCTCTTTGATAAGATGGCTTGCTACTTGGGAGTGCGCTATATTTATCAAGAGTTTCCCCGACATGAAACTGGGGCTTTACGGCGCTATTTTGTGAGCGAAAAACCCGATTCATTTTTCAGGCCGCTGCTGGCCCAGATGCCTCGAAATTGGGTGCAGGAACTCTACGACGCAGCTAGTGATGTTAATGAAGATCTGGCGATTCAAATTGTCGATCGCATTTCTGACAGTAATCCAACTTTAGCTGATGCTTTACAAGACTTGCTGGTCGATTATCGGCTCGACAAAATCATGGATTTAACTCAATCAATTTTAACATAAATGGATAATAGCGAAATTAAAATATTGGTGGTTGACGACCAACCGAGCAATCTGCGGTTTTTATCGGAGCTACTAACTGCCCAGGGGTATCAAGTTTACCGAGCTATTTGCGGTAAACTGGCGTTGAAGTCTGCCCTCATCTATTCTCCAGATTTAATTTTACTCGACATTAGAATGCCGGAAATGAACGGTTATGAAGTTTGTCGCCGACTGAAAGCGACAGCGGAAACTGAACAAATTTCGGTGATTTTTTTAAGTATATTAGATGATATTAACGATAAATTACAAGCTTTTAGAGTTGGTGGCGCGGACTATATTGCCAAACCATTTCAAATAGAAGAAGTTTTAGCGCGCATCGACAAGCAAGTCGGCTTGCAAAAACTGCAACAACAACTAAAAGAGCAAAACGCTCAACTGCAACAGTCGCAGTCGCTGCTTGCTAGCGTCTTAAATAGTTCCTTAGATGGTGTGGTGGCTTATTCTGCTGTCCGCAACAGTCAGAGAAATATTGTGGATTTCCAGTGGCTGTTGGTCAACCCAGCCGCCGAAAAAATTTCCGAGTTCCCGTTAAATGAGATAGTTGGTAAGTATTTGTTGGCAGAAATTCCCCAAGCCGGGAATAGTGGGTTATTTGATTTGTATGTTTCTGTGGTAGAAACTGGAGAAACGGCAGATCGAGAATTTTATTACGAGTACGCTCGACGAGATACAGGTGTTTGGCTGCACATTGTTGCGGTCAAATTAAACGACGGTCTGGCAGTAACATTTCGGAATATAACCGATCGCAAACGAGCAGAAATTGCCCTGCGAGAAAGCGAAGAACGTTTCCGCGCGATTTTCGAGCAAGCGGCAGTCGGCATCGCTAAAACCGCGCTCTGCGGTCAATTTATACGGGTAAATCCTGGCTTTTGTCAAATGATCGGCTATGCAGAATCGGAATTGTTACAGCTTCATTGGCAGGCAATTACTCACCCGGATGAAGTCGAAGCTGACACAGATTACGTGCGCTTGCTGTTATCGGGGGAGATGCAAACTTTTTCTCTGGAAAAGCGTTTGATCTGCAAAGATCGGGAAGTGCGCTGGGGGAATGTTACTGTTTCGGCGATGCGGGATGCTGGGGGGACGGCGCAGTATTTGATTTGTGCGATCGAGGATATTTCCGAGCGCAAGCTGGTACAAGAATTGCTGCAAGCGAGTTTAGAGACTCAAACCCGCTATGCTGAAGAATTAACTCGTTCTAATGCCGAACTCGAACAGTTTGCTTACGTGGCTTCTCACGATTTGCAAGCGCCTTTGAGCACGATTGCCGGCTCTGCTAAACTATTAGAAAAGCGCTTTCACAACCAACTTGATGCCCAAGCAATTAAATTTCTCGGCAATATTGTTAATTCTTGCCTGCGGATGCAGGTGCTGATTGATGCTTTGCTAGAGTATTCGCGGGTTGGTCGCAGTCATAAACGTTTCGATTTGATTGATTGCAATCTGGTTTTTGAGGATGCTTGCGCTAATTTGCAGTTGGCGATCCGCCAGAATCAAGCTTCTGTAACTAGGGGCGATTTGCCAAGGATCGCAGGTGACTGTTTTCAATTGCTGCAACTGTTTCAAAATTTAGTTGGCAATGCCATTAAGTACCGCAGCCACAGGGTGCCGGTGGTACAGGTGGGCGCTTTGCGTCAGGGGGATAACTGGGTGTTTTCGGTGCAGGACAACGGTATTGGTATTGCCCAAGAGCACTATCCGCGAATTTTTCAGATTTTTCAGCGCTTGCACGCGCAAAAAGAGTATTCTGGAACCGGTATCGGTTTAGCGATTTGTCAAAGAATTGTCGATCGGCACGACGGCCATCTTTGGGTAGAATCAGAACCAGGTAGAGGCTCGACTTTTTATTTTTCTATTCCTGTACCTAAGTAAAGTCAGGAGTCCGCCTGCTGCTGTCATATCGTTTCCGGTTGCATCGGAATTATTAGCCAAAATGAGGAGACGGCAGTGCCGTGTCCCTACAAGATTATTTTGGGTAGGGACACGGCATTGCCGTCTCCTCTATATCATTCCGGTGTTACCGGAATTGATATCATCAGCCATTGGAGATTTTAGATTTTAAATTTTAGATTTTAGATTGGGGAATTGGGAATTGGGTATGACTGTCCGGGCTTGGATCGCGGGCCTAGATTTGGATGCTTTTGTAAACTGATTTTACTTACGCTTTAAATAACTTTATCTTGTCTTTACACAAATGCTCATAAAAGTGTAGCATATTCACTGATGACATCGAGAGCAAAATCCATCAGGATCAATATATTAGCTCGATCCTTATACAACTTAACAATCAGCGGTGCGTGCAAGACTTGTCAGTTTATTTCAAATTTATCCCCAGCATCTTGCTTTGGGATGCAGTAGTTTCCCTAGTAATGCGCGGACTAGCATTTGTGATGTCTTTGCAGTTGGCCGGTTCTGGGACAGAGTGCCAAGTGAAACAAGCAGGATTCGCAAACTTTGGCGCATCATGCAAAATCTCAAATTGCTGCAACACAAAGTCAATTTTTTCAGCTTGGAAGGCCGGATGAGGACGACAGATGCTTTGCAGGCGATCGGACACCGCTCCAAGTGCCGCTACTTCACAAAATCCCTTGGTAGTGAGGTAAAGTCGTGAATTATAACAAGAAAAATTTTACTCTTTTAATAGCCAACGATGACGAGGACACGCGCTTTTTGATGCAGGAAGCAATGCGAGAAGTGCAATTAGCAATTAAAATCGAATTTGTGGAAGATGGAGAACAAGTGCTAGACTATTTGTACCGTCGCGGTGAATATGCTGATAGCAGCAATTGGCATCAGCCCGACTTGATACTTTTGGATCTGAATATGCCGCGGCTGGACGGGCGAGAAACACTAAGTTCGATCAGATCTGACCCGGATTTGCAACAAATTCCGGTTGCGATTTTCACAACGTCGCACAGCAGTGGAGATATCTTGCTTTGCTACCGCTTGGGTGCGAATTCTTTTATATCCAAACCAGTCACTTTTGAAGGATTGGTTGAAGTAATGAAGACTTTATCTCAGTATTGGTTTGAAATTGTTTCGCTCCCGCGCCGGGATCTGTAAGCTTTAATTGACGGTTAGATGGATAGTTTGAGTGTATAGCGGTTCGAGCTCTCATATGAGGTACGACTGGGCATAGGGCATAGGGCATAGGGCATAGGGCATAGGGCATACCTCACCACGCTTGAGAACCGCTATAGACCGAATTTGATCGACCGACAGATTGCAGGATAAGTATCGATTTCAAACAAAAAAGTTTCCTGAAACCCGCTGCGAACGCTATAGTTGTGTTAACACGTCACCAATGTCTGAAAATTTTGTTGGTTGAGGATGACCTCGCAGATGCGACGCTGATTGAAGACCTTTTAGGCTCATTCAGCGAGTCTCTGTTTTGCCTTCAAACTGTTAAGTGTCTGGAGAGAGGACTCGCGTGTCTGGAAGCAGAAAAATTTGATGCAATACTGTTAGATTTGTCAGTGTCAGACTGCTTGGGGGGAAGGGAGGATATCGCTAGTTTGAAATTGCCTCACGCGCGATCGCCGATCGACTCTTTTCTTACCCTCAGTTGCGGAATTGCCACAGCGATTCCTTCTCCCCAGGAATCTCCAGACACCCTAATTCGTAGGGCTGACAGTGCTCTTTTTCAAGCTAAAACTGAAGGCAAAAATCGCATTTTTCACGCTAGCAGCAAGTCGGAATCTGCGTCGATTTTGATGTGAGGGAAGAAGGAAGATTGAATTTCATAAATTTTTGATTGATAGAGCTACCGCAGATGAAAGGCAGATTAACACAGATTAACGCAGATGATTTCATTGCGAGGAAAGTTTAACTGGTTCCCAGGCTCTGCCTGGTAACGAGTATAATCATTTAGGATTGCTATAAATTCGATCGCACTGGAATTTCAATCACAAACTCCGCTCCTTCTCCCGGTGTCGAAATACAGCTTAATCTACCGCCGTGGCGATCGACTACAATCGAGTGAGAAATCGACAGCCCCAAGCCAGTGCCCTTGCCCACAGGCTTAGTCGTGAAAAATGGGTCAAACAGCCTCGATCGCACCGACTCCGGTATCCCCCCCGCGTTGTCGGTAATAGATACCGCTACGAAGCCCGCAGCAGCCGGATAAGTCCGAATCGCGATCGCACTCCGATGTCGATCGCACTCCTGGATCGTCCGCCCTTTGTCCCGTTCTTCCAAAGCATCGATCGCATTAATCAAAATATTCATAAATACCTGATTTAACTCGCCCGGAAAACACTCAACTTGCGGCAGTTCCTGGTAATGTTTAATTATCTGAATCGCCGGACGGCTGCTGTGACATTTCAACCGATTTTGCAAAATCATCAAAGTGCTGTCAATTCCCTCGTGAATGTTGGCAGACTTCCCAGCCGACTCGTCCAAGCGGGAAAAGTTACGCAATGATTTGACAATCTCGACAATTCGCTCGGTTCCTACCTGCATAGAAGTAAACAATTTCGGGAAATCTTCAACAATATAATCTAAATCTATGGCATCAATTTTATCCAAAACTTCAGCCGGAGGATTGGGACAGTATTGCTGGTAAACTTTAATCAATTCCAGCAAATCTAAACTGTAAGTGCGAGCCGGACTCAAATTGCCGTGAATAAAGCTGACGGGGTTGTTAATTTCGTGAGCTACACCAGCAACTAACTGACCCAAACTTACCATTTTTTCATTTTGAACCAGTTGAGCTTGAGTGGTTTTGAGTTTATTAATTGCTGCTTCCAACTCTAGTGATTTTAAGCGTTCTCGCGCTTCCGATTCCTGCAAAGCTAACTCGGCTTGTTTGCGATCGCTAATATCTTCAATCACACCAATTAAATAACTCGGTTCCCCAAACCCATCCCGCACTAAAGATACAGTCACATTAGCCCAAACAAATGAACCTTCTTTACGCACAAAGCGTTTCTCAATTGAATAATTCAAAATTTCCCCAGCTAACAGTTTTTGGGCCAACTCGATATCTGCTGCTATCTCTTGCGAGTGCGAAATCTCTAAAAGATTTAGCGCGTTCAGTTCCAATGCTGAGTATCCTACAATATTGCAAAAGCCTTGATTTACCTTCAAAAAATGACCGTCGGGCCACACTTTAACAATGCCGATCGCCGCTTGTTCAAATACAGCTCGAAATCGCTTTTCGCTTTCTTGCAAAGCAATTTCGGCTTTTTGGCGATCGGTAATATCCATTTCCGTGCCAAACAGCCGCACCACCTGACCCAACTCATTTTTAACAGCTTGTCCTTTACCGTTAACGTACCGCATTTCTCCTGATCGAAAATAAATGCGGTGGTCGATGTCGAAAGCTATCCCTTCATTCATTGCCTTTTCCCAAGCTTTTGTAACCCTTTCTCGGTCATCAGAATAAATTTGCTCGACAAGTTCCTCCATTGTCGGCGCTCGATTCAATTCTCGACCGTAAATTTGAAATACTTCCTCCGACCAAGTAATAATTTCGGTCTCTATATCGAATTCCCAATTACCCATGCGGGCAATTTTTTGCGCTGCTTGCAATTGCTCTGCGAGTTGTTGCAAAGATGCGAACAAGTGCGTTTTTTCGGCTTCTGCTGCCACGCGAGCGCTGATATCTTTGTGAGTGCCTGTCATCCGCAACGGCGCACCCCATTCGTCATACTCGACTACCTTTCCCATCGCCATAATCCACTGCCAATTCCCCGCTTT
>Ga0105047_10005131_pt1 | contig 22614 bp, 22 predicted proteins | sample MAT04_FD_78384 | JGI IMG/M metagenome (GOLD analysis project Ga0105047, IMG submission 78384) | Freshwater microbial communities from Lake Fryxell liftoff mats and glacier meltwater in Antarctica - MAT-04 (megahit assembly) | ecosystem: Environmental > Aquatic > Freshwater > Ice > Liftoff... | reverse complement strand
GTTCTTCGGGTGTCCGTCGGGCAGACGCAGCTCTTCCCTCCCAAGTCAGAGCGGGGAGGCTTCGCCTCCCCTGCACCCCTCCTGATCTTTATTGATCTTCCCCAGACCAATCCAACCATAACTAACTCGACCCTCCCATCTGTCTGACGGATGGGGTCCACCTCAAGAGCCAAGAGCAGCGCGCTGCCTAGGACTCGGACGAAACGATCCGCCATCGGGATGATCAGGGATTTCATGGCTGAAATAGTGGTGAAAGGGCGCATTTTGGCGGGTTAATGCCAATCGTTTTCGTTAAAATTCAGCCGTGAATCGCAGATATTGTTGGTGCGGCAATATCAGGCAATTATTCACTTACGTGCAGGCGGTCTCCACGGTTCTTGCGATAGACAATAGCGTACCGAAGTCCCGCTGGCGGGCATCGCTTCTTTACTTTCATACGTCCAACCCGTGCGGCCGGGCTCCGCGTTCGGTCGTTAATTCCACGCCCGGCGCGTCGAAATATTTTTACCGGGTTCGGATCCCCAATTTCCACATAAGTTCGATCCAAGCACTGCGACGAAGATAGCGGAGTAGAAACGGGTTGCTCACCAGTTCTTGCGGGGCGACCGGGCGACCGATCGCGCGCTCGCGGAGGAAGGTAAGTTCCTTTTCCCCGGTGACGTGCCGGGCGGCGCTGGTCTTTTGCGCGGGGTGCACGCGAAAGCAGGCCAGAAAATAGGGCACCCGGACGATGCGGGCCCCGGCAGCCGAGAAACGCAAAAGCAGGTCCCAGTCCATGGCGTAGTGGAAGGAAGCGTCCAAGCCGCCGACCTGGTCCCCAATGCGCCGCCGCCAGAACATCGTTTCCTGCGGAACGAAGTCATTCAGGCGCAGGACTGCGTCGTCGTGGGGGGGGAGGAATCGCCGGGCAATTTCGCGGGACGATTCGTCCACCACGATGCGATGGCCATAAAGGACATCCACCTCGGGGTGTCGCGCGAAGTAATCCGCCACAAAGGCCAGCGCGCCCGGCTGGTAATAATCGTCGGAGTTGATCCATGCCATGACGTCGTTGGGACCGCCGGAGGTTTTCGCAAAGCCCCGTTTGATCGCGTCTGCCTGGCCGCCATCGCGGACACTTTCCCAGGCATGCAGGCGGTGGGCGTGGGCGCTAATGATGGCGGCACTTTCATCGGTCGAACCGCCATCCTGCACGACATACTGGCAGTCCACGCCCGGCTGGTCCACTACGCTGCGGACGGTTTCAGCGAGGAAGCGGGCCTGCTGGTAGGACGGCGTGACAATGGAGAATTTTGGTCGAGCAGGCGACGTCGTGGCTGCGGGAAATTTCTCCGCCTGCACTGGACGGGGCGGATAAGCCATGTGCGCCGGCATTTGGAAATGCATCAGCTCGGAAAAACTGCCGCCACCCAGCCAGAGCGGCAAAATATGGCGTTCGATCTCGACCGGACGGGACATCAGCTGCTGCCAGCCGGCCGGCGCGGATGCGGCTTCGAGGGTGACGGTGATGCGGCCCGAAGGCAGCGTGCCGCGGATTTCAAAACCCGTGTGATCATCCGGCGCGTTCGCAAATTCCGCTTTAACGTCGGGCCGGGGTAGTCCGACGACGGCATCCAGCGTAATTTCGCCGGCGCGGAGCCGGATCGCCCGGATGGGTTGACCGTCGCCTGCAAAACACCATCCGCGGATGAACACGCATCGCGGAAGGCGCTTCCACGCCGTGGGCTGGTCGAGGTAAAACCGGGGAGTCGGGACGGAGATATCCACGGGCGGCGTGATGCAGCCGAGACAAACGGCGCGCTTCCCGGATGGAAAGGCTATAACCGGCGCGGGAGGCTCAGAGCTTGAAGCCGGCGTCGGTCGAGTCCTTCAGGAAGGTCTTCACCGTGTCGAGCGATAGTTCCGTGAGGTCCATGCCAAGCATCTTGACCGCCTTGGCGATGATGTCGTGCGGGACCGTGATGATGCGGCAGCCGCATTCCTCCGCCTGGAAAATATTGAGCACCTCGCGGGTACTAGCCCAGAGCAACTCGGCCTTCGGCTGGCCCTGGAGCAACGAACCGCAGGCCTTGACCATGGGAATTGGGTCTACGCCGGTATCGGCGATGCGACCGGCGAACACCGACACGACGGAGGGAACCGCCGGGTTGAGCGCGGCAGCCACACCCTCCACCTGCTTGAGGGTGAGAAGCGCGGTGACGTTGAGCTTAACGCCTTGCTGCGCGAGCTCCTTGATGAGGGGCAGGCAGGATTCACCCTTCGAGTTGGTGATCGGAATCTTGGTGTAAACGTTCTGACCCCACGAGGTGATCATCAGGGCCTGGCGTTTCATATCGACGATGTCGTCGGTGAAAACCTCGAGCGAGATGGGCTTCGCGGTGACGGTCTGCAGGATGTCCTTGGCGAACGCCACATAGTCCTTGATGCCGGCCTTTTTCATGAGGCTGGGATTGGTGGTCAGACCCTTGACGTAGGGCTTGGCATAGAGGTCGAGGATGCCGGCCTTGTCGGCGCCGTCGGCGTAAATGTGGATCTTGAGGTCGGTAAGGGATTTCATGGCGGGTTAGTTGGGAGGATTCAGCTTCCGGCTCTCTGGCTGGGCAAGGATAATTCCGGCCGCGGCGGTGAAGCTTTTGACCGTAAAGTCCGGGGTGGCGTGAAGTTGCTCCGCGTAGCCAAAATCAATGAACACCGTGCGCACGCCGGCGCGCACCCCGCTGTCGATATCGCGCCAGCGGTCGCCAATCAGCCAAGAGCGGGTGAGGTCCAGGACGAGATCTCGCGCGGCATCGAGCAACATGCCGGGCTCGGGTTTGCGGCGCGGATCGGGGGGAGTTTCCGTGCCGGGTGAATAACACACCTCGATGCACTCGATTTCAGGGATCAGCGCGCGCAATTTCGCATGCATCGCCTCGACAACTTCGAGCGACTGGGTGCCGCGGCTGACATCGGGTTGGTTGGTGGCGACGACCAGCGCATAACCCGCGTCATGCAGTGCGCGGCAGGCTTCGGGCACGCCGGGGAAGAGCTTAAACTCGTCGACGGATTCCGGAGGCAACGGATTGCCGTCGCGGACGACCTGGATGTTGAGCGTGCCATCGCGATCCATGAATACGGCCGGGCGTTTTCCGGCGGGGGACGCGGACGGGACTGCCGACGATAAACTCACGGCTTGGCCGGAGTGACGCTTTCCCACTTGGTCTGGTTTACCTTAAGGTCGGGGTGGGAGACAAAGAGATGCCAGATGACGGCTTGGAAGGCCTCGCTGTGGGGCGTGACGTTGTTCGGATTGACCGTGGGGACGATGACGCAGGCGTCGGCGACCTTCGCGGTATAGCCGCCGTCCTTGCCAACGATGCCGATGACGCGGGCGCCGACCTGCTTGGCGAGCTGCATGGCTGCGACGAGGTTGGGCGAGACGTTTTTCTCCACGTTGCCGCCGCCGACGGAGAGGATGAGCAGGGCGTCTTTGGCGTTGAGGCGTGAGGTGCGCAGCCACTCGGCGAACACGGTCGCCCAACCCTCGTCATTGGTGCGGGCGGTGAGTTCGGAAACGTTGTCGGTGGGGGCGTAGACCTCGAGGCCGGCGATCTTGCGGAAATCATTCACCGCATGGGACGCGTTGGCCGCGCTGCCGCCGACGCCAAGAATGAAGAGCCGGCCGCCGCGTGTGCGGACGCCGACCAGCTCCCGGACGCATTTCTCACAGTCCTCGGAATTGATCTGGGCGGTAATCGCGGCGGTTTCCTTCAGGTGTTGGATCGAGTAAGACATGGTGCGTTAGTGGCCGGGAACTTGGCCGGCTCGAAGCAGCGCGTCGAGTTCGTTCAGGCCCGCCGGGGAGCCGATTTCGTAGAAACGCTGCTTAATCTCGTATCCCGCCAACTGCCGACGGGCAACCAGGGCCATCTGAACATCGGCGAGGTCCACCACGGCATCGCGCGCAAAGCCGTCGAAGGCGGCGGCGCGAAATGCGCCTAGGCCGTAGTCCACGTGGTGCATTTGCGGGACGGGCCGCTTTTTGTCGTACAGCCGAATCCTACCGTCCTCGAACCAGACGTTGCTGGTTTCAAAGCGGCCGCGGTTCTCAAACACGGTCATCAACCCGAGCCGGTCCGAGTGCTGGAAGAAATTTCCCACGGCGGGATAATCGATGGGCAGGTAACTGTCGCCGTAGAGTACGTAGAACGCTTCGCCCAATTTCGGCAGTGCGCGGATGAGGGCGCCGCCGGTGCCGAGGAGTTTCGGGCCGTCGAAGGCGTAGTCGATCTGCACCCCCCATTTGGAGCCATCACCGTAGCGCTCCACGATCTGCTCGCCGAGGTGCCCCACGCACATAACAAGGCGGGTGAGGCCGGCTTGTTTCAGCAAGCGGAGCTGGTGGGAGAAAAACGGCTCGCCGGCGACTTCGACGAGTATTTTTGGGGTTTTCTCCGTGACGGAGCGGAGCCTGGTCGCCAGGCCGCCGGCAAGAATCGCCACGGGGGGAAGGGATAGCATCGAAATGAAGATTTTTTTTAGTTTTCGGGGACCAAGTCACGATCTGAAGTGGGGAAGCCGCTTTGCTGGTAAATGGATTCGACGATCCCGAGGATGCGGATCCCCTCTTCCAAACCGGGTTCTGGTTCACGGCCAAGCCGAATATCCTCGGCAAAAGCTCTGGCCTCGAGGCGCCAGGAGTCGTCCCCCCCGGGATAATCCCACACTGTGGTTTCGGGCGGCCCCATGGCCGGGAGCATTTTATAGTAAGTCAGCCGTTCGACGCCGTAGCTGCCGCCCAAGCCGTCGATCGCGAGCTTTGCGTCCCGGCCATAGATTTCGAGGGAGAACAGGTTCTTCCACTCGGTGCAGCTCACGTGCAGCCATGCGGTCTGGCCGGTCGCGGTGCGGAGGGAGAGGAAGGCGTTGTCGTCCACCTTCATGTCCCAAAAGTAGGTCGTCGCATGCCCTTCTATCTTTAGGAATTCGCCGAGAAACCAACCGGCGAGGTCAATCAGATGCACGCCCTGGTCAATGAGTTCGCCACCGCCGGAGAGCTTGGGATCGGCGCGCCACTCGCGGTCGTAACCCGGGCGGCCGCCATGGCCGTAGCGGCCGCGCAGAAACATCAGGGGTCCGAGCACGCCGCTCCCGAGCAGTTCGCGGGCCTTTTGCAGGGCGGGGTGAAAGCGGTGGTTGTAGCCGAGCCGGACGCGCACCCCGGCAGTGCGGGCGGCGTCGCGGATCGTGCGGAGCTGGGCGGCGTTGAGTGCGCCGGGTTTCTCGACGAGGACATGCTTGCCCGCGCGAACGGCGGCCAGGGCGAGCGGGGCCAGTGAAGCGTTGAGGGTGGAGATGATGACGGCGTTTACCGCCGGGTCAGCGAGCGCCACGCGGGGTTCGAGGAGGGGGGTGCAACCGGGGACCGAGTTGGCCAGGGCCGCCGCGCGGGCGGCGATGAGATCACAGGCGTAAAGTAACGAGCCGGGCGGAAGCGCTGCGGCGCGTTTTCCGCCTATCAGCCCGCAACCAATGATGGCGAAGCGGAGTTCAAGCTTGTTAGCCATTCGACAGAGCCTTTGCTGGACGCGAATGCTCAAGCAAGATTCGATTCTGAAACTCCTGCGGTTTGCGACGGTGGGTGCGCTCGTGGCGGGAGTTCATTCACTCCTGATCTGGTATTTCCACACTGTGATCGGACTGGGACCACGGGCCAGTTTCTGGGCCGGGTATTTTCCGGCGGGGACGGTGCACTTCTGCCTGACCAAATGGTGGACGTTTCGATGCCATCGGCGCGACTTGATGCGCCAGCTGACCCATTACGTCATGGCGGCGGCGCTGGGGGTTTCGGTGCAATTCATGGTCTACCACGCCGCGCTCGTGCTTGTGACCGCCAACGCCAATCTCGCCTACCTAATCTCGGCGGCGATGGGAATGGGGATCAGCTTCCTGCTGATGCAGTGGAAAGTGTTCGCCGCGGTAAAAGTGCCGCCGGGCTGATGTCCGCTTAACTCCACTTCTGGCCGCGATCCTCGGGGACGATGCGGCGGAGTGTGTAAATGTCAGACTGGGCGAGCGCGGCCCGCCTGGCTGGAAGCTCGTTCCACGGGTCCCACTGCGCGCTGAGCAACCTGCCGGTGATGCCGTCGCTGGCCGAGGAAGCGAGCCAGACACAGAGACCCGCGCCCAACTCGAGCGAGGCTCCTCCGGTTTCCTTCTGCTTGAGCGCGCGCTGGTAATACGCCTCCCCGACATCCTTGGGGCCGGCGGTGAGGACTTCGTCGAGGAGGCGGGTGTTGAGGGCGCCGGGGGCCACGGCGTTCACTTCGATGTTGTTCGCCTGTAGTTCCATGGCCAGCGTCTCCGTGAGCCGCACCACAGCAGCTTTCGACGAGGCATAGGCGCTGAGATTGGGCATGGGCGAAGTCGCACCTCCGCCCGAAAGGTTGATGATCTTGCCGCGGCCTTGCGCCTTAAAATGCGGGATGAGGGCGCGGCAGGGGAGGAAAACACCGTAAAGGTTGATCTCTAGGGCGCGCTTCCATTCCTCGAAATTGACGGACTCGCTCGGGCCCTTCGGGCCGTAAATTCCGGCGTTGTTGACCAGCACTTGCACCGAGCCGAGACCCTGCATGGCCTTGGTGACAAACGCGCTGACCGCGGCGGGATCGGAAACATCACAGGCGTGAGCGATGATTTTCTGTCCGCTGTTCGGGAGGAGCTGCAACTCATGCTGTGCCGCGCTGAGGTTCGCGACATCTCGCGCGCAGAGCGCGATGCTCGCACCCTCGCGCACGAAGGCGCGGGCAATTTCCAAACCGAGGCCTTGGCTGGCCCCGGTGATGATGGCATTTAGTCCGAAAAGTTTCATGCGGGGGAACCCACCGTGATATACTGGAGGCTGGGCAAGCCGGCCAACGCTTTTTCCAGGAAGCGCGTGGCATCAATCACCAGCGGACGGCGCAGGCGAGGGAGCAGCGCGGGCCAGTCAAGGGCGCGGAATTCCGGCCACTCGGTGCAGACCACTATTGCGTCGGCGCCGTCCAGGGCCGCGGCGGGGTCGGCCTTAAACTGGATGAAGGCGAGATCATCCGGCAACGCGGGGCACGAAGGATCACAAGCGCGGACTTCGAAGCCGGCGGCGGAAAGAGTGCGGGCAAGTTCGACGGCGGAGCTGCGGCGCAGGGTATTGGTTCCGGGCTTGTAAGTCAGGCCGAGGAGGGCGATGCGGCGTCCAGTCTCGCCGGCAAATAGTCTCGCGATCTTTGGCGCCGCCCACTGGCGATGGCGGTCATTGCTGCGCTTGATCGCGGGAAGCACCTCGAGCGGCTCGCCCAGCTTCTGCCCGAGAGACGAAAGCGTGACGACGTCGCGCGCGAGCGTGCCGCCCGCGAAGGCGCCGCCAGGTGAGAGGTATGCCATCGGGCCGATGCGGCGCTCGGACTTGAGGCCGCGCTCGACTTCCTTGGCGTCGGCGCCGGTGGCTTCGCAGAGGCGGGCGACCTCGTTCATGAACGTGATGGAAACGGCGAGGAACGAGTTGATTGCGTGCTTGGTCATTTCGGCGGACTCGGGCCGCATCCAGATGACCTCGCGCGTGAACGGGGCGAACAGTTCCGCGAGCTGGGTTTTCGCCCGGTCATCGCGATAGCCCGCGATGATGCGGTCGGCTTGCGCGAAATCGGCGATCGCCTTGCCGAGCCGGAGATTCTCGGGCGAACACGCGAAACGGTACCCGGCACCGCCAAACTCGTTCTCGAGCAGCCGGCAGGTGCCAACAGGCAGTTGAGCGGAGAGCAGCACGAGCGTGCTTTGGGGCAGTGCTGGAACGCAGCGGCGGACCTCGCGCAGGACGGACTCGGAGTCGGCCTGGTCGTTTTCATCCACGGGCGTGTCGTATGCGACCCAGAGAATGTCGGCATCACCGCACGCCGACTTGATGTCGCTCGTAAAACGGAGCCTGCCCGAGGCGAGTCCGGCCGCGATGAGGGCGTCGAGCCCTGGCTCCTGCAGCGGGGCTTGGCCCGTGTTCAAGCGAGAGACATTGGCGGCGTCAAAATCGAGCCCCGTGACCACGACGCGCTTCGCGGCACACGCCGCCGTCACACTACCAAGATGCCACAGGCCCAGGACCGTCACTTTCATCTTCGGTCAAAAATCCAAGGATTTCCCTCGAGCCACCGGAGCGTGCGAAGGATGCCCTCGCGAATGGTGAGTTGAGGCTTCCAGCCGGTGGCCTGGATTTTTTTGGTTTCAAGGAAGATGAACGGATTGTCGCCGATCCAACCGCGTTCGCCCCCACTGTAGTCGATGCGCGGTTGGAGTTTAAGCGCTTCACCGATCCAACCGATGGAGTCCTGCACCTGGCAATATTCAGGCAGGCCCAGATTAAAAATCTCGACGCGGTGCCGCGCGTGGGTGGCGAGGCCTAGCTTTGTAACGTGGAGCATAGCGGAGATGCAGTCCTGAATATAGAGGTAGGACTTGCGCTGCGTACCGTCCCCGAGCACGCGTAGCTGGCCAGGATGGGTCAGCAGCTGCCGGTAGAAATCGAAGACATGGCCGTGTGTGTAACGCTCGCCTAGGATCGAAACAAAGCGAAAAATGTAACCCTCGAAGTCAAAACCTTCGCAGTAAGCCTGAATCATGCCTTCGCCCGCCAGTTTCGAGGCGCCATAAAGCGATGTTTGGATGGGAAAGGGATGGGTTTCAGGAGTTGGGATTACGTCCGCCTCCCCGTAAACTGAGCCGGTCGAACTAAAGGCGACGCGGCGGACTGCGGCGGCGCGCATGGCCTCAAGTACATTAAAGCACGCATACGTGTTCTGCTGAAAATCCTTACTCGGATTGTTGAGGCCGAACCGCACATCGGCATTGGCGGCCAGATGGAACACAAAATCGCATCCGGACATGGCGTGAGTGAGGCTCGAAAGGTTCAGGCAATCGCCTTCAATCAACTGGAATTTCGGATGTCGCAGAGCCGACTCAAGAAAGCTGCGTTGGCCAGTGGAGAAATTGTCCCATCCGATGACAGTCTTTCCCTCCGCCAGGAGTCGATCCACAAGGCTGCTGCCGATGAAGCCGGCGGCGCCGGTGACGAAGATTTTTTCCATGAAATCGAATCCAAGGCATTAGCCGGATGCCGGGCTGCGTCCATCCTGAATCCAGCGGGCAGGGAGCGTGCCCGTCGCTACTGGAAATTCCTCCGGGCAAAGCGATGTAGCGGATCCTCCACGAGTAGGAAAAGGGGCAGGGCGACCACGAGGCAGATCATGGGCATGATGATGGCCGAGAGCCAGAAGGGCCGCCCTGCATTGTCCGCGAACTGCAGCACGACTAGGTGGGTGAGGTAGATCGAATAGGAGAGCCGCGCGAGGGGCACCCAGAATTTGGCCGCGAGCAGGCGCCCGGGCAGGGTCACGGGTGCGGCGGGCAGGACACTCCAGAGGATCGCGCCAAAACCCATCGCAAGCAGGGTGTATTGCAGGGTGATCGCGCCCCAGCGGCCGTAGATTGCGCCGCTAAAATAGACATAGCCCGTGAGCAGGAAACCCAGGGCGCCGGCGATGACCCGCCACGAAGCCGGAACGGCCCCGGGATTTTCCTGATGGAGGGCGGCCACCAGCACGCCCATCGCGAGTGCGTCCATCCGGGTGTGAAACGGATAATAGATCAGCCGGAGTATAACATCGCCGGTGGTCGCGCTGGCAAAATCGCCCAACCGGTAGCTAATCATACGGGCGAAGAGGGCGAGGAACACGAAGCTCAGGAGCAGCCGGCACCGGTTAGCGGGGAGAAAATTCCGGGCGGCAAGCAGCAGCAGCGGAATCAGGAGATAAAAATGCTCCTCAATTGAAAGTGACCAGCTCGGCACGCCGATGTCATTCGGCCAATAGTCGGTGAGCAGGAAAACGTTGGGCACAACCTGGGCCCAGCTGAAGTGCGGTACCCGGCCCAACTCCGGCCAACCAAACCGGATGAGGCAGAGGGCGAAGATGACGGTGAAATAGGCGGGTAAGATGCGAAAACCCCGCCGCAAGTAAAACGTGCGGAAACTGAATCGGTGATCGGCGACCGCGCGCAGCACGGCGCCGCCGACGAGAAATCCACTCAACACAAAGAACAGGTCCACGCCGATCCACCCGTTGTTGAGCGGACGGGCCCAAAAGGTCCCGGTCAGTTGGGAACTTACCGCCGGGATGTGCTGGGCCACATGCGTCACCAACACGAGCAGGATCGCGACCGCCCGCAGGCCATCCAGCGCCGGCAGCGCGCCGGGGGTGGTCAGGGCGCCAACCCAACGGGCATGCCTTCGGATCGTCACACGAACTTTAGCTTGCGCGCGGCAAACAGCACCATGCGGAGCAGCAGCCAGCCGTGGCTCCAGCGCTGGATGTTGGTCGTGCCGTAGGTGCGCTCGCGGTAGCGGATGGGTACATCGGCGATCTTGAGGTTCAGCCGAGCCGCGCCAAACAGCAGGTCGAAATCACCGAAGGGATCAAAATCGCCGAAGTAGGCGCGGTTGGCGGCAATTCTTTCGTAGTGCGCCCGCGAAAGGACTTTCGTGCCGCACAGCGTGTCCTTGACCGGCTGGCCGAGCAGCCAGGTGAAAATGAGTCCAAAGGTCTTGTTCGCACAGAGGTTGAGGAACTGCATCGCTTCCTGGTCCATGGGATAAACCAGACGGACGCCATTGGCGAACTCCGCCCGTCCGCTGGCGATGACGTCGTAGAATTTGGGCAGTTCCTCGGGGGGCATGGTGAGGTCGGCGTCGAGAATCATCAGGATCTCGCCCGTCGCGGCGGCGAATCCTAGCCGCACGGCGTCGCCTTTGCCGCGTCCGGTCTGCTGCATGATTTTGATTTTCCGCTCCGGGTGATCCCGGACCACCTGTTGGATCCGCTCCCAGGTGTCGTCTTGGGAGTGCCCTTCCACGAAAATCAGTTCGGTGCCCGCGCCGAGCTCGGAGGTGCGCCGAATGGCGGCCTCGATGTTGCCGGCCTCGTTGCGGGCCGGAATGATCACGGAGACGGTGCGGGGCTGCGAAGCGGGACGAACGGGGCGGGCAATAATGAAAATCGTGAGGCAGAACCACTGGGCGATCGGGGCAATCCCGCGGTTCAGGAGGGGCGACAGCAGCGGAACGGAAATCGGCAGCAGCAGCCGGTTCTGGCGACAGACCGATTCCCAGCCGGCGAGCCGGAGCAGGTTGAGAACGTCGGAGGAGGCCAGCCAGCTGTTCTCGGGTTGGGCGGACTTCAAGCCCAACCAGCGGCTGAGGGTGAGAAAAGGCCGCCAGAGTGAGTTTTGGAAATTGATGATCAGGCGCGTGTCGGCGTGGGCGACCGACTGCAAACGCCCGAACAATTGCTGCACGTCCGCGGCCAGGTTCAGCGTGTCAGAGACGATGATATAGTCAAAATGTCCTGTGACTTCCAGCTGTTCGCCCGCCTGCACGAAAAATTCCGCTTCCGTTACCCGCGCGCGCGCGGCTTCAATCTGCCGGGCGGAGAGGTCCACGCCGACCCGGCGGGACGCGCGCAGCCGGCCCAGGAGCTCACCGGAGCCGCAGCCGATCTCCAGCACGGACGCCTCGGCGGGGATTAGCAGGTTGTAATAATGGGCGAGCAACCCGCGATAACTGCGGGCGGCCGGTTTCAGCCGGGTGGGTGCGGACTCATAGAAGCCGCGAATCTTCCCGAGATGCTGCGCGGTGATTTCGGGTATGGCCGGGATCGTCATGGGACTTTGCCGGTCGGCACGGTGCGGGGTGCGAGGCTCAAACCGATGACAAGGTTGGAGAAAACAAAGGGCAAAAACGGCAGGGGAAAAAAACTGCGGGCCTTAATGGTGAAATACGGCTCGAGCTCGGCCAGGATTTCCTGCGGCCGATTGATGTGCTCGCGAGTGTAGAACCACTGGTATGGCCCCCCATACCGTTTTTTATACACCCGCTCAGCGGAAATCTTCCGGGCGAGGGAGTAGGCGGGGCTGCCCTCGCAGGGAATTACCACGAGCAGCAGTCCGCGGGTATTGTTCAATAGGCGGTAGGACTCACGGATTGCGGCGGGCAAATTGGGGAGGTGCTCCAGCACATGCACGGCGATCACGCGGTCAAAAAAGCCGGCAGCGAAATTAAGGCGTTGCTGGCAGTCGCCCACCACGGTGTTGATGCGGGGGTATTTTTTGCGGATTTCCGCCGCCATATTCTCGCGGAACTCGTTCGCATAATAATTTTCCTCCTGTTCCGCCGTGAGCTGCTCGTAATGGAGGTGTTCGCCGAGCCCGGCGCCGATCTCAAGCGTCGTCTTGAACCCGGCCGGGGAGTGTCGGACAGGAAACTCGTGGTTAAACTTCTCAATCAGGCCGTAGCGGCTGCGGGCGGCGAGTTCCTCATGCCATCGGCGCATGAAATCATCGCTGATCCGCTGCTGTTCGGGCGTAAGCGGCGGCAGGACCTTGGGCCATTTCCCGGTGGTTAACATCCGTCAGTCCTTAAACCCTTCCGCCCGGTCGACAATGAACTTGGGCCGGCTGCGGACCTCTTCGTAGATGCGGCCAATATATTCCCCGAGGATGCCGACACTGATCAGTTGGATGCCGCCGAGGAAGGAGACGAGGATTACGACGGTCGGATTGCCCCAGAGAATCTGCCAGCCCATGAACTTGTAGAGCAGATAAACCGCCATCAGAAGGAAAGAGCAGCCGGCGATGGCGAAACCCAGCATGGTGCTGAGGGTGAGGGCATAGGTGGAAAAACAGAAGATGCCGTTGAAGCCGATGCGCAGCGAGCCGAGGAAGCGGTTGTAGTTGGTCTCGCCGGAAAAACGCGGGGGGCGGTCAAAAGGAATCAGCATTTGCCTGAAACCGACCACCGCCACCATGCCACGCAGGAAGCCATGGGATTCCTTGAGCTTGACGATTTCCCGAACCACCCGGCGCGACATCAGGCGGAAATCGCCCGTGTTGGGTGGGATTTTCACATCGGCAATCTTGTTGATGACCTTGTAACCGGTGGCGGAGACGACCTTCTTCAGCCACGGTTCACCCGTGCGCTGACGGCGCTGGGGCAGCACGACATCGTAGCCTTCGCGCCAGGTGGCGACCATTTCGTGGATTAGCTCGGGTGGATCCTGCATGTCTACGTCCATGACGATGACGGCCTCGCCGCTGGAGTATTCCAAGCCTGCGAGAGTGGCCATAGGCTGCCCAAAACGACGGGAGAACCTGAGGAGCTTAATCCGCCCATCGCTGGCCCGAGCCTCCAGGATTGCCTCCTCGGTCCGATCGGGCGAGGGGTCGAGGGAAAAAATGATTTCATAGTCTTCCGAGACCGGTGCGAGCACCCCGCGGATGCGGCGCAGGAATTCCGGGATATTTTTCTCTTCTCGGAAAACAGGGACGATGATGGAAAGGTACATGGAAGAGTGCCGTTGGGCGCCGTCCTGCTCGCGCGGGATCCCGGACGGACTAAAATTCATCAAAAACCACCGCCGGGGGATGTGAAGTCAATTGTCAGCCTGCGGAATGGCCAACGGCCCTCCTCGTCGTCCCCGGATAGCCTCCGGTGCAATAAAAAGATTGCAGGGGTTCGCCGGTTAAAAGCACTTTTGGCCTCGATGAAAGTAGTCATTCTTTGCGGCGGCAGGGGCACCCGCTTGCGAGAAGAGACCGAATACCGGCCCAAGCCGATGGTGCCGATCGGGCGCCACCCGATCCTCTGGCATATCATGAAGACGTATGCCCATTACGGGCACAAGGAGTTCGTCCTGTGCCTGGGTTACAAGGGGGACATGATTAAGGAGTATTTCCGCAATTATCTTTGGAATACGTGCGATACGACCCTGGCCCTGGGGCCGGGCGGCGCGGTCGAGTTCCATGATCGCCATGAGGAGGAAGACTGGAGCGTGACGCTGGCTGACACGGGCGAAGATTCTCTGACGGGCTTCCGGGTGAAGTTGATCCAACGCTACATCCCCAAGGGCGAATCCTTCCTTTTGACCTACGGTGACGGCCTCACGAACCTCGATGTGAACGCGTCCATCGCGGCCCACCACAAGTCCGGCAAGGTTTGCACCATGTCGGCGGTGCACTCGGCCGGCCGGTTTGGCGCATTGCGCATCGAGGCTGACGGCCGCATCCACACGTTCAGTGAGAAGCCGCAATTCGAAGACGCCTACGTCAACGGCGGCTACATGGTCTGCGATTACCGGATGTTTGATTTCCTGTCGAACGACTCCCAGGTGATGCTGGAGCGCCAACCCATGGAGGAGTTGGTGCGCAACGGTGAACTCCACGCTTACAAACACGAAGGATTCTGGCAGCCCATGGACACTTATCAGGAAAGCCAGTATCTCAACAAGCTCTGGGCCGAGGACAAAGCGCCCTGGAAAGTCTGGCCCAGCAGCGAGCGCCATGGCCTTCGCTGACGCCTACCGCCACAAACGGGTTTTCCTGACCGGGCACACCGGATTCAAGGGCTCCTGGCTCGCGGAGTGGTTGCTGGCGCTCGGCGCGGAGATCACGGGCTACTCACTCCCGCCGCTCACGGAGCCGGCCGTGTTCGAGCAACTCGGTCTGGCGAAGCGGTTGAAGCACCTCGAGGGCGATGTGCGCGATCTGGCGAAGCTGCACGCGGCGATCGAGGCCGCCCGGCCGGATTTCATCTTTCACCTCGCGGCGCAGCCGCTGGTGCGCCTCTCGTACCGCGAGCCGGTCGAGACCTATTCGACCAACATCATGGGGACCGTGAATGTGCTCGAGGCGGTCCGGCTGGTGGGCCGGCCTTGCACGGTTGTCGTCGTCACGACGGACAAGTGCTACGAGAACAAGGAGGCGGTGGTCCGTTACCGCGAGGACGATCCGATGGGCGGCCACGATCCTTACAGCTCGTCCAAGGGCGCGGCCGAACTCGTGATCAGTGCTTACCGACGGTCATATTTTTCCGGGGCGGATTCCAACATCCGGCTCGCCTCCGGCCGGGCCGGCAACGTGCTGGGCGGAGGCGACTGGGCGCTCGATCGGATTGTGCCTGACTGCATTCGGGCCCTCCAGCGCGGCGAAGCTATCCCCGTGCGGAATAAAGTATCCACGCGTCCCTGGCAGCATGTGCTGGAGCCGCTCAGCGGTTACCTGTGGTTGGGCGCCAGCCTGGCGGGCCCGCCGCATCCTGCCACGCAGGTGGCTTTGGCCTCCGCCTTCAACTTCGGCCCGCCGCCCGCTTCGAACCGCACCGTGGCCGGGCTCGTCGGGGAAATCCTCAAACACTGGCCCGGCCGTTGGGAGGACAAGAGCGATCCAAGCGCGTTGCACGAGGCGACCCTGCTCAATCTCGACACGGACAAGGCGCGGCAGCAGCTGCGGTGGGAGCCGGTCTGGTCGTTTGAGCAGACCATTGCCGCGACCGTGAAATGGTACCGTGAACCCCAGACCGACGCAGCCAGGCTCGCGTCGTTTACCGCAGGCCAAATCTCCGCTTATTCGGCCGCGGCACGCGCAGGTGGCGTGGTGTGGGCCCTCTAGCCTCTATCCCCGGCCGTTTTTCATTACGAAATATCCGAAGCCCACGAAATGAACGCCTTCCTCGCGCTCTGTTTTTCGTGGGCTTCGGGTGTTTCGTGGTGAATCTTCCTCCATCGATCATGCCCCGCACCCCCGCCGAACTTAAAGCCGAGATTCTCCGCCTTACGCGCGAGTATTCTGCGCTGATGCACCGGGGTCAGCGGCCGGGACACGAAGAGGCTGTGCCATTTCAACCGGGGGTGACCATCGTGCCGTACGCTGGGCGCGTTTTTAACGAGGACGAGGTCGAAGCCGCCGTGGGCTCGACGCTGGATTTCTGGCTCACGCTCGGTCCCGAGGGCGAGGCGTTCGAACGCGAGCTGGCGGCGCTGCTCGGCGTGAAGCACTCCCTGCTGGTGAACTCGGGTTCCTCAGCGAACCTCGTGGCGTTTTCCGCCCTGACTACGCCCAAACTGCCGGCGGCGCGGCGCATCCTGCCCGGGGACGAGGTGATCACGGCGGCGGCGGGATTCCCCACGACCGTCACGCCGATTGTCCAGTACGGCGCGGTGCCGGTCTTTATTGATATCAATCCGGCCACGGGAAACATCCTCGCGGAGCGATTGGAACAGGCGTGGGTCGTGGGCAAAACCAAGGCGGTCATGATTGCGCATGCGCTGGGCAATCCCTTCGATCTTGGCGCGGTCCTGGCCTTCTGCCGCCGTCATGAGCTCTGGCTGATCGAGGACAACTGCGACGCGCTGGGTTCCACCTATTCCATGCCCTTGGCACAGGCGAAGGCGCTGGGCTTCACCGAAAACTCGCCGGGTATTCCCCCTGATGGAGTTAACCTCACGCGCTTCAGCGGGACGTGGGGCGATCTCTCGACCCAGTCGTTTTATCCGCCGCACCACCTGACGATGGGGGAGGGCGGGGCGGTGAACATTGTGTCGCGGCCGCCGCTGAAAACTTATGCGGAGAGTTTCCGCGACTGGGGCCGCGACTGCTGGTGCGCGTCGGGCAAGGACAACACCTGTGGCAAGCGCTTCGGTTGGCAGTTGGGCGAACTCCCCAAGGGCTACGACCACAAATACATTTACAGCCACCTCGGTTATAACCTGAAGCCGCTGGATCCGCAGGCGGCGATTGGGCGCCAGCAGTTGAAAAAACTTCCCGCATTTATCGCGGCCAGGAAAAGGAACTGGGAAATCCTCCGGGCCGGTCTGGACGACCTTTCGGACTTTTTCGAATTCTCCCTGCCCACTCACGCCACCGGCTGGACCAAGGCGGGGTTTACCTGGGATGCCACGGCCTGCCGCACCGACTGTTCCTGGTTTGGCTTCATGCTACGCGTAAAACCCGGCGCGCCGTTTTCCCACACCGATCTCGCACGTCACCTCGAGGATAAGAAAATCGGCAACCGGATGTTTTTTGGCGGCAACTTGCTGCGCCAGCCCGCATTCGTGCAGTTGAAGCAGGATCGCCCGGGTGCCATCCGCGTAGTGGGCGAATTGTCCGGGGCGGACGAGATTATGCACCGGGCGCTCTTCCTCGGCACGTATCCAGGGTTGAGCCGGGCCATGCTCGAGTATGAGATTGAAGTGATTCACGCATTCGCGAAAGCCCGCCGGTGAATGTGAGAGCAATTCGCGGCAGGCTGACGGCAGCACTCCCCATCAACCCATGACCACTTTTGCCCAAATCAAAGCAGCCTACCGTTCGGGGTCCATAGATAAGGCGGCCTTTGTCCAAGCCATGTATGACGGGCACGCCGCTCTGTTCGATCACGGCCAGCACCTCAAAGAGTGCAATATCGGTGAAATCCGGATCACCCGTGATGAGGTTGTGGCGGTGTTCATGGATCCGCCGGTCACCATGGTTTGTCCCCCCATGGATGCCCGCATCGCGCCGATCGAGGCGTTCAATTTTGGCGACTATGAGCACGACGAAATTCAGCTGGTTCGCCAAATCGTTGCCTTGCTCGGCGGCGCGACGGTCCAGTTCTTTGATATCGGAGCCAACGCCGGATTTTACAGCCTCGCCCTGTCGCATTATTTCCCGGGGATCACCGGGGTGGCCTTTGAACCGGTACCCACCACCTATGCGCACCTGCTCAGGAATTTTGCCCTCAATGGCGTGACCCGCATTGTCCCGCGGAACTGCGGGTTGTCGCAGGCGCCGGGCGAACTCGTGTTCTACACTTATCCCAGCCAGTCGGGGTCGTCCTCCATGACCCGCAACGTGGATTCCGCCGACGTTCAGGAAGTCCGTTGCACGGTGCTGAAGCTGGATGATTACTGCGCGGAGCACCGGGCCGTGATTGATTTTATCAAGTGCGACGTGGAAGGCGCGGAGCTGTTTGTCTTCCAAGGCGGAGCAGAGGTCATCCGGCGCGACCGGCCTGCGATCTTTACCGAAATGCTGCGAAAGTGGTGCGCGAAGTATAACTATCATCCCAACGACATCATCGCCCATTTCCACGCCCAAGGTTACGGCTGTTTTGTGGTGCGGGCAGGCCGGTTGGAAGCGTGCGACCAGGTCACCCCGACGACGGTCGAGACCAATTTCATTTTCCTGCACCGCGAAAAACACGGGTCGATCCTGGCGACGTTAACCGCGTAGGAAACGCGCATGGCCAACCTGGATCCCATCGTCGCGCAGGATTTGGAGGTCATTGCAGCGACCCCGCTGCCGTGGCAGCGGCTGGCGGGTAAGACCATCCTGATCACGGGTGCCGCCGGCTTCTTGCCGGCTTACATGGTGGAAACCCTGTTGTTCTTGAACAGCACGCAGGCCTTGGGCTGCCGGGTGGTCGGGCTGGTACGAAACTTGGCAAAGGCGCGCCGGCGGTTCAGTCATCACGGATTGCGCGCCGACTTTAACCTCGTCGAGGGCGATGTGACCCGGGAGCAAGTCTGGGCGGAGCGGGCCGATTTCATCGTCCACGCCGCGAGCCAAGCCAGTCCGAAATACTATGGCCCCGATCCGGTGGGCACCATGGCCGCCAACCTGCTCGGTTCGTTTCACCTGCTGAACCGGGCCCGGGAGTGGGGCAGCGAAGGTTTTCTTTTTTTCAGCAGCGGCGAGGTCTACGGCCGGGTGCCCCCCGGCCAGATCCCGACAGGCGAAGCGGATTATGGATATCTTGAAATCAACGACCCGAGGTCGTGTTACGCTGAAAGCAAGCGCGCGGCCGAAACACTGGCGGTGAGTTATGCCCGGCAATTTGGCGTGCCGGTGACCATTGTGCGGCCGTTTCACACCTATGGTCCCGGCATGGCGCTGGATGATGGACGGGTGTTCGCGGACTTTGTCCGCGATGTGCTGGATCGCCGGGAGTTGGTGCTCCACAGCGACGGCGAGCCCGTGCGGGCCTTTTGTTATTTGAGCGATGCTGTCGCGGGTTTTTTCACCGTCCTGCTGAAGGGGTCTCCCGCCACGGCTTACAATGTCGGCAATCCCGCGGGCGCCCTCAGTATCCGCGAGCTGGCCGAATTGTTGGCTGGTCTGGGCGACGGTCCACGGCTCGCGATCAAACAGGGCGCGGCGCCAGGGGCGGGTTATCTGCCCAGTCCGATTCCGGTCAACGTGCCGGATGTGGCCCGCCTGCGCGCGTTGGGCTGGCAGCCGCTCCTGCTGCCCAAGGAGGGGTTTGCCCGCACCTTGAAATCCTTTGCGACCGCATGACTCCGCCGACAGAGAGGCTACCGGTTGCGATTTTGGGCACAGGCAACATCGGGACGGATCTTTTATTGAAGGTCCTGCGATCCCCCGTCCTGGACTGCCGGCTGTTTGCCGGCCGGAACCTCGCCTCGCCCGGCATGAGCAAGGCCAGTCACCTGAACGTTCCGGTTTCAGCCAAGGGCATTGACAGCATTCAGGAGCTGAAAGGGGAAATCGCGCTGGTGTTTGATGCGACGAGCGCACCCGACCATCTCAAACATGCGCCAGTTTTTGAGCAGATGGGGGTGGTCGCCTTGGATCTCACGCCGGCGAAGGTGGGCCGGATGTGCGTGCCGGCGGTGAATCTCGACGAGTGTCTCGGCTTGCCCAACGTGAACATGGTTACTTGCGGCGGCCAGGCTGCCATTCCGCTGGCGTGGGCGATTGCGCAGGCCAACGCCCAGGTGGAGTATGTCGAAACCGTTTCCAGTATCGCTTCCCGGAGCGCCGGTCCGGCGACGCGGATCAATCTCGATGAATACCTTGATACTACGGAAATGGGTCTCCAGCTGTTCGCCGGCTGCCCGCGAACGAAGGCGATCCTGAATCTGAATCCCGCCCAACCCTGCATTCACATGCAGACCACGATCATGGCGAAGATCACCCATCCGGATCTCCTCCGCACCCGGGAGAAAGTCGCAGCCATGGTGGCCATGATCAAAAAATATGTGCCAGGCTACCAGCTGATCCTGCCCCCGATGATCGAGGGCGGACGGATGGTGATGATGGTGCGGGTGGATGGGTTGGGCGACTACCTGCCAAAATATGCGGGCAATCTTGATATCATCAATTGTGCCGCGATTGCCTTTGCGGAAGCCTGCGCCCACCGTCGCAATTCATAGAGCCATGACGGATCAACCTAGCATCACGGTCTGCGATGCCACCCTACGGGATGGTTCTCACGCCTATAGCCACCAGATCACGCTGGAGCAGGTGACGGCCTACGCCACCGCCGCGGAAGCCGCCGGCTTTTCATTTCTCGAGGTTGGGCACGGCAATGGCTTGGGCGCGTCGTCCCTCCAAGTGGGCGAAAGCCTCGTGCCGGAAGGCGAGATGCTAAGCGCGGCCAAAAAATGCCTGCGCCGGACGAAGTTGAGCGTCCATGTTATTCCCGGTTTTGCCACGATCAAGCGGGAGATCGTCAACGCGTTGGAAGCGGGCGTGGATCTTTTCCGCGTTGGCTGCCACTGCACCGAGGCCGACATCACGCAACGCCACATCGGCTATGTCCGGTCGGCGGGACACGAGACGTGGGGCGTCCTCATGATGAGCCACATGGCCCCCAAGGAGGTCCTGCTGGAGGAAGCCAAGAAGCTCCAATCCTATGGCGCGCAGGGTGTGGTGCTGATGGATTCGGCCGGGGCCTATTTCCCACAGGAGGTCACGGCGAAGATTGGCCTGCTCGCGTCCCGCCTCGATGTGCCGGTGGGCTTTCACGCGCACGACAATCTTGGACTGAGCATTGCCAACTCCCTAGCCGCGTTGGAGGCCGGGGCGCGGATTATTGATGGCACGGCCAAGGGATTTGGCGCCGGCGCGGGCAATGCGCCCTTGGAATTGTTGGCCGCGGTCCTCCGCCAGCGCGGTTATCCGTGTTCGGTCGATCTTTACCGGGCCCTCGATGCCGCGGAGGTGGCGGCGCGCCTGTTCGCAGGCTCACTGCCGGAATCCACCGGGATCACCATTGTGAGCGGGTTGGCCGGGGTTTTTTCGGGTTTCTCGAAACCGGTGCAGCGTGCGGCGGCGCAACTCGGAGTGGACCCGCGCGATGTCTTAGTTGAACTGGGCCGGCGCAAAGTTGTGGGCGGCCAGGAAGACATCATCCTGGAAGTGGCGGCTGAGCTCGCCCGCGGCTCCAACCTGTCCGCTCCGAACCCCTGAACACCATGAATCGAGCCATTACCCTTGTCCGCGCCGATGCCGAAGCCGTGTTGGAAGGCCGGAACGGCCAGTTGGAAGCCCTACGCGGCCAGCATCTCTTTATTTCTGGCGGAACGGGATTTCTTGGCGCCTGGCTCCTGGAGTTGGCCGCAGTCCTGAACGAGCGCCACGGCTTTGGACTTACGGTTACCGTCTTCAGCCGGAATGCCCGGGCCTTTGCCCAGCGCTGGCCGCATTTAGGCGGGTTGGAATGGATCACGTTTCAAGACGGCGACATCCGCTATCTTTCCGAGCTGCCGCGCGAAACCCGCTATATCATCCATGCGGCGGCCCTGACCGACCGGCGTCTGTTCGCCTCGCAGCCGAGTGCGGTGGCGGAAACCAACGGCCTGGGTACCCTGCGCCTCCTCCGGGCCGCCAACCTGCTGGAGGACTTGAAAAACGTCGTCCTGATGAGTTCCTGCCTAGTCTATGGGCAGCAGCCCTGGGAGACCGCCCAAATCAACGAGAGTTTTGCCGGCCCGCTGCGCAGCAACGACGTCAACGCGGTTTATGCCGAGTCCAAGCGCTTCGCAGAGATGATCGCCCAGTGCGCGATCAGTGAGAGCAAGCTGCCGGTTGTAACGGTGCGACCCTTCGCCTTTGTCGGACCCTACCAGTCGCTTGAGCTGCCCTGGGCTGTGACGGATTTCATCCGGGACAGCCTGGCCGGCGGTCCGATCCGGATCATGGGCGACGGAGCCACGGTGCGGAGCATCATGTATGGAAGCGACTTTGCCTTCGGCGTGCTGTCCGCGCTGGCCGTGGGCAAGCCCCGCGAGACCTACAACCTCGGCAGTCCCGAGGCGATCGACCTGGGGTCACTCGCCCGGATGATCACGCAGTTTTTCTCCCCGGTCCCGGAGATCCGCACCCGCGTGGGCCAAGTGGGCCATGACCGCAACCGACTGGTGCCGGCCATCGACCGGGCGGCGGCCGATTTGGGTTTGAAAGTAACGGTGCCGCTGCCGGAAGCCCTCCAGCGCACCATCGCGTGGAATCGTTTTATCCAAAACAAATGAAGACCAAGGTCAGCGATCTCGTGGCCCGCTTTTTTGTGGAAAAGGGGGTGAAGCATGCCTTTGGCATCATCGGCTCCGCCAACTCCCATATTTTCGATTCTATTTTCGCCTCCAGTATTGAGCTGGTCTGCAACCACCACGAGCAGGCCAGCACCATGGCGGTGCAGACTTACTGGAAAATTACCCGCCGGCCGACCTTTGCCTTGGTTACCGCCGGAGCAGGGTCGAGCAATGCCATAACCGGTGTACTCTCCGCCTGGGCCGATTCCATTCCCTGTCTCATCTTATCCGGTCAGGAGAACGCCCGCTACATCACTCCGGACCACGCCCTGCGCATGTATGGCATCCAAGGCTACGACAGTCCCTTTGCGGTCAGCAAGATGACCAAATACGGAGCGCGCGTCATGGACCCGAGGAACGTCCTGTTCGAGCTGGAGAAGGCCTGGCATATTGCGACCTCGGGCCGGCC
>Ga0105047_10005130_pt1 | contig 22620 bp, 15 predicted proteins | sample MAT04_FD_78384 | JGI IMG/M metagenome (GOLD analysis project Ga0105047, IMG submission 78384) | Freshwater microbial communities from Lake Fryxell liftoff mats and glacier meltwater in Antarctica - MAT-04 (megahit assembly) | ecosystem: Environmental > Aquatic > Freshwater > Ice > Liftoff... | reverse complement strand
TCGTCCCTGAATCCGGCAGATATACCGTTGATGTCCGAGTGGCTTCGGAGAACACGGATTTTTCATTGGATCTGCTCAGTTCGACGGGTGTGAAACTCACCACGGTGGCTGTTGGCACAACCGGCGGTTGGCAGAGCTGGGTCACAAAGACCAGCGAACCTTTCGCTCTTCCCAAAGGCACCCGGACTCTGCGTGTCGTATCCACAGGAGGCAAATGGAATTTGAACTGGTTGGAAATAAAACGGGTCGGCCCCCCCGCTGCTCATTCACCCGCTGCGCCCGATCCGCCAGCCGACGCACCGTAAGCGGTCCGCCACCGGGTTCCAGGGCTGGAGATGGCGTGAAACAAACCATAAAAATCTCTTCCCAATATTGCCCGCTGTGCATTTCAGCCCTTGGTTGCGCAGCATGCTACTGTGGCCGCGGCAACCGCGTTTTTTGGAAATCCACTCCGCATGAAGTGAATCAATCACGGCTGAAGGCTTACGGTCCCCAACGATTCTCGATTTTCAGGATTGAATGATTAAGTTTTCCGTAGTATTCAGCGGGCATGGAATTCCTTAAAATTCTGGGTATCTGCGTGCTGACGGCCGGACTGACGGGCTGCAAGAAGAAATCGGAGGCGGCGGCGAAGGAGATTCGAGAGGCCGGATATGAGATGACGGTGGAAGGCTGGTTTGGCGCGATCCGTGCGAACGATGTCTCCGTGCTGAAGAAAATGGTGGCCGGAGGTTTCGATGAAAAGACCAAGGATGCGGATGGCAACAACGGTCTCCACGTCGCGGCGGCGGAGGGCAACCGGGAGGCTGGAGAGTTTTTGCTCAACCGCGGATTCTCCATCGACGAGCCGGGTGCCGGGGGCAGGACGGCACTGATGAGCGCGGTGGTGAATGACAAGCCGGGGATGGTGAAATGGCTGCTGCGCCAGGGAGCCGACCCCAATGGCAAGGATTCCGATGGGTTCATGGCGCTGATGCTCGCAGTCACCAAGGGCAGGAAATCGGCGGTGGAGGAGCTGGCTCCGTATCATCGCGAGGAGCTGGACTCCGCCCTTTTGCTGGCTTCGCTGCAAGGCGAAGCGGAAGTCATCGACGCGCTGACGAACTACGGCGCGTCCGTTTACGCGAGGATGGAAGACGGGCGGACCGCCCTGATGCTCGCCGCGGAGAACGGTCACACGGAAGCCGCCGCTCTGCTGATCGAGATCGGTGCCAGCCGCTTCGCGACAACGGATGGCGGAGACACGGCCCAAAGCCTTGCGGTGGCAGCAGGGCATGTGGATCTTGCGAAAATGATCGAATCAGGTTTCACCGGAGACGCGCTGGCGCTGGAGTCCGAAGCGGAAGTCGCCGACGCGATGGAGGATTATTTGGAAGCCGCCGAGGAATCTCCCGAAGATGGGCTGGTCGCGATCAACGGCGGGGAAAACGAGGAGGCCTCAACACTGTCCGGAGAGGATCCGGTGTCCGAAGGTAGTGGCGAAATCGCAAGAAATAGCAAGCCAGCCGTTCCGGGCGATTCCGGACCGGAAAACGCTCCCCTGGTTTCCACAGAGCCAGCTTCTGAAATATCCGTGCTTCCGCTTGAGGGTGCGCAGGTCAGTAGGAAACGGAACACAAATCCGGATGCTGCGGCAGCCACCACGGGCGACGAGCGATTCGTCGCCGGAGACGAGGCGCTTCAAGAACTGCCTCTTATCATGCGCTATTACCGCCAGCGCGAGCTGCCGGTGGAGGTGAAAAAGGTGTCGGGCGGAGTCGCTTCCCTGCGTCTTGCGGGGGCACAGCCGAAGGACGTGCAGGTCAGTGCCGGGGAAACCATCCCGGAATCAAATCTCCTGGTGGTGAAAGTTTTCACCCGCACCGAGCAAGGGAAACTTAACAACGGCGCTCCGATCGAGGTGGGCATCGTGGAAATTGAGGACAAGTCCAGCGGCCAGCGGCGCGAATGGATGGCGGGGCAACCCGCCTCCGGCCACGATCCGGTTGCGCTTGTGGAGGACGCGGCCACAGGACAGCGTTATCTCGCCAAGCCCGGGCAGAAATTCCGCTCGGAGGACGGGCGGGAATTCGTGGTGAATGACGTGCGACCCAGCCAGCTTGTGATCGAGGATGTGGCGAGCGGCGAAGTCAGCACCATGCGCTTGCGCGGACCGAAAGGCTGAACTCTATTTCACCGGAAACACATGGATCAGGAACTAGTGAGGGAAGATACGCCGGTGGCGGAAAACGGAAGTCCCGTGCGGCAGTTTTCCGTGATGCTGCCGAACCGGGTGGGTGCGCTCGCCTCGCTGGTGAAGCTGCTGCGCGGATCGTCCATCGAGGTCATCGGTCTCAGCGTGCAGGACGCGCGGGACGCGACGGTGGCGCGGCTGATCCTCTCCGATACGGACGGGGCGGAAGCGATTTTCTGTGAAAAGGGAATCCCCTACACAATCTGCGAGCTGATCGTGATCGCGCTCAGGGAAGCCGGACCCGGGCTGCTGCAATGCCTCGACATCCTGATGACGGCGGAGACAAACGTGGATTTCGCCTACGCGATGCTGCCGGGGCCGGACGGCCAGGCGCTGCTGGCGATGCACGTGGAGGACTACGAGTTCGCTACCTCCGTGCTGAACCGAAGCGGCTTCAAGCTGATGTATGAGGAAGACCTGGTGCGGTAAATTTCAAATTTCAAAACCCAAACTTCAAGGAAGAGTGGGAGGCTCCCTCCACTTCGTGCGGAGGCTTATTTTTTGAAAACTCCAATGAGGCAGATCAGGATGAAGACCGGCACGAAGAGTATCAGGGAAACTGGCGCGCCGATTGATCCATGCATGTCCTTGTATTTGTCGGAGAGTGGGGCGGGGGCGCCAGTTTCTGTGGTCGGCGGGGCTGGGGCTTCGGGTTGTTTCAGATCCGAGGCGGTGAGCTGCGGCTGGCCTGCCTCGCTACGGAGGGCTTTGACATCTTCCGGGGTGACAGCCGGGGCGTCGTTTCCGAAATTGCTGCGGATGTAGGTGAGAACTCCAGCGATCTGTTCATCTGTCTGGAAGGCCTGGGCGATCATGCCGCCGGGCATGTTGTACTCCTGGCCTTTGACCTTGATCGGACCGATCAGGCCGCGGAGCTGGATGCGGATCAGATTTTCAGCGGGGCCGTTGACCCACTCGGAGCCGGCCAGCGGCGGGGCGGCGGCGGTTCCCTCTCCCTGCTGGCCGTGGCAGGCGGCGCAGAGGATGAACTGCTGGCTGCCCGCTTTCGCGAGATCCGGGGCGGCGGCTTGTGCGATGAGGATGCTCATGATGGTGCTGTATGTTTGGAATTATTTCGCGCCGGGAAGTTTCGCGGGATCGACCAGCTCGGCCTTCCTTTGGGCTGGCTTCGGTCCTTCCTTGTCGAGGCTGGCAAGCCATGCGATGAGATCTCGGATTTCCTCAGGCTTCAGGAGTGACTCCATGGGTGGCATGGGGGAAACGGGGGGAGTGAAGGAGGCGATGTCCGCGCGCTTGGCACGGAGCAGTTTTTCCGGAGTGGCGATGTCGATGTGATCGTCGTTTTCCGCGACCAGATTTCCCGCGATGCTGCCGCCGTTCTTGAAGGTGACGGCGGTGATGCCGAAGCCGGGTGTGATGAATGCGCCGGGGTTGATCATGGACTCGAGGAAATACTTGCTATCACGTAGTTTGGCAATTCCCGCCAGATTGGGGCCTGCGTCGCCACCGGCGGAGTGGGCATCGTTATCGGCCTTGTGGCAGCGCAGGCACTGGCCGCCGGGATGGGAGGCGAAGAGCGAGGCACCGTTCTCCGGGTTGCCGCCCGCGAGGGCGATGTTGAATTTCGCGAGCGGGTCCTTATCTGCCGTAATCGCCTTTTCGTAGCTGGCGAGGGCGGAAGCCACCACTGGTTCCTTGCGGGACTTCGCGGCGGCGAGGAGTTCGATGGCGCTCGGGGAAACACCTTTCGCGACAGAGAGAGCCTTGAGCTTTTCCGCGATGAAGGACGCGGCCTCATCGCCCGGGATGGCTGCGATGACACCCCACGCCTTCTGCCCCCGGGAGGCGCTGCCAGAGGAAATAGCGGCTTCCAGCGGAGCGATGGCCGCCTTCGGATCGAGCTTGGCGAGACCCTCAAGTGCGGCGATCGCGACGGCATCGGTCTTGTCAGTGGAGAGTTTCACAAGGAATTCCTCCAGCCCTTTCCCGCCGCGCTCGATGGAAAGTTCCAGAGCCTTGGCCCGCGCTCCGGCGGGGAGCGTGGTGTTGTTCACGAGGGAGGAGAGGGTCGCGTCATCAAGCGACGCGATGTCGATCTTGAATTTCTCGATGAGATCCAGAGCGCCGGTGAGGACGAAGCCGTCGTTTTTCAAAAGACCCGGAAGCGCCGCGATGAGGGCGGCCTTGAGCGTGTCGAGCGGGCGCTCGGGGAGCGGACGCCAGTGGCCGGTGAGCTGGTCGGCTGGGAAAGGTTTTTCCCACAGTCCGATGAGGCGGAGGGCTTCCTTGCGGGTCTCGTCGGGGAGGGTGCTGTCGGCAACAACTTTCAGCAGACGCGCGGCGTTTTCCGTTCCACCGACGCGGAAGGCGTTATGAACCAGGCGGCGGAGCATGAAGTCGGTCCACTTGCGCTTGCCGAGATCGTCGAGCAGGGCGGCGGCGAGGGGGCGCATGTCGTTCATGTCCTTGTCATAGACAGCGCGGACGGCCTCGTCCTGGACGGTCGGATCCGCATCGTTGATGAAACGGGCGACCTCCGTGCTGTTCATGCGGCGCAGGACCACCACCGCCGCGAGACGGACGGCGGACGAGCTGTCGGAAGTCAGCGCACTGACCTGGCTCGCATCCTTCACGATATGCTGGAGCGCGTAGATACCGGCGTGACGGAGGTAGCGGTCGCGGTTGTTATTTTTCCTCAGAAAATCGAGGATCGCGGAATACTGGCCCATGGCCTTCATTTTCCCGATGGCGATGCCCGCGGCGAAACGGACCCGCATTGAATCGTCCTCAAGCAGGGAGCCGAGAGGAAGGGAATCGCCGGCCAGTGGCGCGTCCCCGATCACGCGGAGCGCCTGCACGCGGATCTCGGGATCGGGATCTTTCAGCAGCGGAACGAGTGCCGCTGCGGCCTGCTCGCGGATACCTTTTCTAGGAATTGTGGTGAACTCACCGGTGGGCGATGGGACGGAGCCGCGGCGGGCGACGATACCCAGGCCCCAGACTCCGTGGATGCGCGTGATCTGGTCAGCGGAGGCCACGGCTTTCTGGAAAACGGCGATGGCATCCGGCTTGCGCGTGAGTGCGACCTGGGCACGGATGCGGACGCGGGAGTCGGCGTGGGATAGCAAGGCTCCGAGTTCCGCCGAGGTGCGTTGGTCGAAGCCTTCGGAAATGAGCTTCGCGGCCTCGGCGGCTTCTTTCGCCTTGTACATCTCACCGTTCGCGGAAATGGAAACCAGGCGGCCGTTATCGTGGGATTCCCAGCCTGTGACGAAGTCGGCGACAAAGATCCGGCCATCGAAGGAGTATTCCACATCCGTCGCGGCGATGCCCCATGAGAACTGGCGCGCGTCGGTCATTTTCATGCCGCCGCCTTCGTTGGCCATTGCGAAGGACCAGATACCAGATGCCGCGGGGCCGCCCTTGTAATCACAGATCAGGAAACGGCCTTTCTCGCTCTCCAGGAAACCAGCACCCGGATGATAGGTCAGGCCGGAGGGGCCGGCGGTGAGGTTCGCGGAAGGCGGGAGGATGTAGGCGGGCTGGATTTCGTTCTGCATTTCCCACATCTTCTCATTCATCCAGCGGCTGGTCGGGCGCTCTTCGAGGCCGATCTGGCGGTGGAAGGTGTGCATCGCCTGGTGCTCCATCTGCCAGCCGGACTCGCCGCCCTCCACGAGATAGACGATGCGGGAGCCATCCCCCTGGTCGGAGTTGTTATCGACCGTGATCGCGTTTCCGAATTCATCGAAGGAGACTTCCTTGGGATTGCGAAGGCCGGTATGGATCAGCTCGAAGCCCGTGCCGTCCGGCTCGAAGCGGAAGAACGCGCCCTCGTTCGGATACTGATAGGAGACTCCTTCTTTCGTGACCATCGAAATGCCGCGGTCACCGATCGTGCCGTAGATGCGCCCGTCCGGCCCCAGCGTGAAGCCGTTGAGATCGTGGCCGGAAAGGGAAACCCTGATGCCGAAGCCCTCCTCGACGACTTTCCTCTCATCCGAGACGCCATCGCCATCGGTGTCGCGGAGCTTGTAGATCTTGGGGATGCAGGCGAAATACAGTGCTCCGTCGTAGTAGAAGACACCGGCTGCCGTGCCATCCAGCACGTCATTGAAGCCATCGGCGAAGACCTTGGATTCATCCAGCGTGCCATCGCCATTGGTATCGGCGAGACGGCGGATCACCTCGCTCTTGGCGGTCATGTCCGCGATGGATTTCTCCTTGGTCCACTTTTCGTGAAGCGCCCGCCTGTCCTCGGGTTTCATCGAAGCGAGATCATCCAGATACCATGCGAGGTGGTTGCGGTCGTCCTCCACCCCGTAGCGGAAACGGTGAGTCTCAGAGATATAGATGTTTCCCTGCTCGTCAAAAGTCAGCGCGGTCGGTGATTTGAGCTGCTGGCCTTTGAAATCCGCCTCGATCTTCAATGAGCTGCCCTCCGGAATGGTCGCTCCGGGCAGATTTTCCGTGGTGACGGATTTCGGGACCGCCTTGCCATTGGCCGTGCTGCCGGGAAGGGCAGCATCCGCTTTGTCCGACATGGTGAACTCGTCCACCAAGATCACGCCCCAGCCGCCCTTCTCATCGTCGATGATGCGGATGACTGCTTTTTTGCCCTTGTATCGGGCTACGTCCCAGCTCGCGGGCGCCAGTTCCACCGAGTTGTTACCGGTGGTTTCCATGACGACCTTGCCGTCGATCATTAGCTGCGCGGCGGTCTTGCCGGGATGTTTGCCGCCGGCGATCAGGAAAGCGATGTACGGCTGGGAAATGGTGAACTCGGGAGAGGTCAGCGTGCCTGTGGCCGCGTCGCCACCGTGGGCGGAGGCCGCGTAGGCGTCGTTGGAGAAACCGGAAATCTCGGCGTTCAGTCCTTCCATTTTTCCGCCGTGGACAGGAGAAAGCCCGAAGGCGTCGCCCGTCGTCTGCCAATCTCCGAAGCCATCGCCCTCGAAGGACTGGAAGGAGGCGGCACGGGCGGTGCCGGAGGCGAGCAGGAGGGAAGAGGCGGCGGTAAAGAAAATGCGCGGGTGTTTCATAATGAGGGTCTTGTGGTGCGGCGGGGAATCTAAGTGGTGGATCGCGGAATTGCCAACCTGTAATCGGAAAGGAAGTGGTTGTTTCCAGTGAGTCCGTTTTTTTACGTGCGCTGTCCCGGGCTTTTAGCTTCCATCCTGAAATATGAAAAACCACATGTCACGCAGGCCGTTTCTGAAAACCGTCATCGGAGCCGGCCTCGCCGCCAGCTTCGCGAGAGCTCAGGAAGGAAAGCCCGCAGGGAAGAAGATCGGCTGGGCGCTCGTCGGCCTCGGCTCGCTGAGCACCAACCAGATCGCACCGGCGCTTTTGAAAACGAAGAACGCCCGCCTCGCCGCCGTCGTCACCGGCACTCCCGAGAAAGGCGTGAAATGGCGCGAGCAATACAGTCTCAAAGAAGGCGACGTTTTCAACTACGAGAATTTCGATAAAATCGCCGTCCATCCGGATGTCGATGTCGTCTGCATCGTCCTGCCGAACTCCATGCATCATGAGTTCACCCTCCGCGCCGCGAAAGCCGGGAAGCATGTCTATTGCGAGAAACCCATGGCCGTTTCCTCAAAGGAATGCCGGGAAATGATCGCCGCCTGCGATGCCGCGAAGGTCAAGCTCGGGGTCGCCTACCGCTGCCAGTTCGAGCCGCATCACATGGAGGCCATTCGTTTCGCTAGGGAGAAAACTTTCGGCGAAGTCCACCATATCGACTCGGGCTTCGGCTTCAAGATCGGCGATCCCACCCAATGGCGCCTTCGGAAAAATCTCGCGGGCGGCGGCGCACTCATGGACGTGGGCGTGTATGCCCTCCAAGCCGCGCGCTATATTTCCGGAGAGGAGCCGGAGATCATCTCCGCCATCGAGACCAAGACGGACAAGGAGAAGTTCGCGGAGGTGGATGAGACCATCCAGTGGCAGATGAAATTTCCCTCCGGAAAAACGGCCAACCTCTTCACCACCTACAACCTGAACGGCTACAATCAGTTCACCGCCTTCGCCGAACAAGGTCAGTTCGGCCTGAAAAGCGCTTTCGGTTACGGCGGCCAGGAGGGCTGGACCTCGCGGGACGACGTGAAGCTCGCCTTCCCCGCGACGGATCATTTCCAGACGCAGATGGAGCTTTTCTCCCAAGCCGTCATCGATGGGAAAGACTGGCAGGTCAACGGCACCGAAGGCCTGCGCGACATCCTCGCCTGCGAGGCCATTTACAAATCCATCGCCGAGGGCAAACCCGCCACCGTAGAGAAGGTGTAGGAGCCGGAAACCAGTTTTATGAAGACCAAACACATACTCTACACAGTAGTAATTCTAAGCACGATCATCCCCGTGAACGCGGCACAGGAAACCCTTGATGTCGGGGCGAATCCCGAGAGCCTCACCCGGGGCTTCGACGGTAAGTTTTTCATCTCCATGATGGGTGAGACCCGCACCGAAGGCGATGGCAACGGTGGCATCCTGATGATGGATGGCCGGGAACTCACTCCTTTCTGCGATGGGATGGACGATCCCAAGGGCATCGTCATGATGGGCGGTTTCCTCGTCACCACGGATTTCAGAAAAATTTGGAAAATCGACAAGGAAGGTAAAAAAGAAGTCCTCGCCGGTCCTGATGCTTTCCCCCACCCGCCGCTTTTCCTCAATGACGTGGCGCTCGCCCCGGACGGGAAAAGCGTGCTCGTCACCGACATGGGCGCGAGGGACAAGATGGCGGATGCGGAGGGAAAACTCTGGCCGCCCGATAGCGAGGAGGCGAAGGCTCTCCCCGCCGTCGGCCGCGTCTATCGCATCACGCTCGATGGGAAAGTCACCGAAGTCATCACCGCCAACCCGGAAATGCCCTGCCCGAACGGGGTCGATATTCTCGCCGACGGCACCGTCCGCGTCGCCGAGTTTTTCAGTGGAAAAATCCTCGAGCGCGACGGGGAGAAATGGAAAACCATTGCCACCGGCCACCGCAGCGCGGATGCCATCGTGCATGACAGCAAGGGGCGCTTCTATGTCAGCGAGGTCAAGACCGGTCGGGTGACCCGCTACGAAGCGGACGGCACGGGTCAGACCGAGCTGGGCGAAGGCCTTGAGTCCGCAGCCGACATGATCGTCGATGAGAAGTCAGGAAAACTCATCATCCCGGACACCAAGGCCGGGAAGCTGGTGTTCATCGACCTTTGATGGAGGTCACTTGTCCTTTGGTGGAAGAGGAACCAAAATCGCAGCGAAGCGAAGACAGCGGAACAGTGAAATCTAAGATCTTTCCTCAAAAGAACGCGGATAAACGCTGATCGGATTCTCTGCGGTGCTGGACTTGGAAAACCCTACCCAACTTGTCTGAGATTTATTTTTAAATCCTCGGCATGGTGGCGCATTCGCGTGCCATAAGAATCCGATCCGCGTTTATCCGCGTCCATCCGTGGTTCTCTTTTCCAATGACCGTGGACGTTTCAAAACTCCGGAGGTCCGTTCAGCTCCTCGCATTTTTCCGGCATCCCCTCGATGAAATCCAAGACCTGCCCGCCCTTGCGTAGCGTCTCCTGAAGCTCCGCGAGCGGCACATCCTGCACCGCGCTACCTGAATTCACGGAGATTGCCGCCGATGCCCCGGCAGCCTGGCCGGTGATCATCCACACGCTTTCGAGCCGCAGGGTGCAGTAGGCGACGTGGGAGAAGCTCGCCGCGCAGGGCACGAGGAGGTTGGTGCATTCCTCCGCCTTCGGCGTGAGCGAGCGGTAGGGGATCTGGTAGGCGTAGCCCATGCGCCAGATGCGGCCTTCGTTGATGAATTCCGTTTCCGAAAGGGCGAGGCGCTGGACGTGGTGGCAGTCGATGAAATGGCTGCTGATGCCGATGGAATCGTCCTTGCGGCGCTCTTCCTGCACGTCTTTCCGGGTCACGACGTAGGCACCTTTCATGCGGCGGGCCTCGCGGACATAGAGTTGGTAGGGGAGGTTCCCGTTATCGGCGAACTCGTCCTTGTGGAGGCCGATGGATTTCATTTCCGTGCGGACTTTTTCCGGAACCGCTTCATCGGTGGCGAGGAAATGCAGGAGGCCGAGGGTGTAGTCCATGTGATCCAGGAAAATCTTCCCCCGCTCTTCATAAGAGGCATCCGGCCATGCGAACTGCCCCCCGAAGTGGCCAAGGGAAATGACGGCGGACTGTTTGTTGTTGAGTTCGATCTTGCCGTTGCGGCGGTCATAGAAGTCGAGGATGTCGGTGAGCCTGGCTTCCGGGTGATTGCGGAACCAGTTCGAGAGGATGGTGAAGCGGTCGCGGTCGTAGGTTTCCGGCTGCGGGATGGGCACCTGGAGCTCCGGATCCCGCGCGACGGTGAGCCGGAAATTGTAGTTCATCACGCCGGGGTGGGCATCCCCTTCCGTGAAATCCTTCGCCCAGCCGGTGATGCCTGGCAGCAGGTTCCCTTCCGCATCGATGGTCACCGCCTTCCGCGGTTCCTTGTCGAACCGTATCCCGGCAGCTTCCTCGCCGTAGGTGGATTTCGCCTCGCGACCGATGGAATACGAGACCCCGGCCCGCGCCATGAGATCGCCCTCGTAGGAGGCGTCGATAAAAACCTTCCCCTCCACCTCGGTGCCGTCCGTCAGTGTGATCGAAGTGATTTTGGTGCCGTCCTTCGCAGCCTTCCCGACGCTGGAGCCGTATTTCACCTCCACCCCGGCCTCGTCCAGCATTTCCAGATATGTCTTTTCGGCGACGGATGACTCGAAGTAATACTCCGCCTTCCCGCTGCCGTAGTGCTTGCCGAGACGTTTGTAGAACTCGTCTGCAAAGCCTCCGATGGTCCACTTCAGCATGTGCTCGGACTCGGCGGTGTTGATGCCGGAGGTGGAAAGCCCGCCGACGTGCTTGGTCGGCTCTATCAGCAAAACCTCCGCACCTCCGCGCGCTGCGGTGATGGCGGCGGCGATGCCACAGGAGGTCGCGGAATAGACGATGACATCCGCCGCGTGGAGTGCGGGAATGGATGCGGCGAGGAGGGCGATGGCGGTTTTTGAGATACGGTTCATACGCTATTTTTCTGAAACGGGTGAGCTGGGTTCGAGCTTCTGGCCACGGGATACGAGGCGCTCTGCAAGCCGGTCGTAGGGAACATCCTGCACCGCGAGGTTGTCATCAAGTGCGATGGCGGCGGCGGCACCGGCGGACTGGCCGAGCACCATGAAAGTCCACTCAAGCCGCACCGCCCCGTAGCCCGCGTAGCTGGAGGAAAGCGCGGAGGGCACCAGCAAGTTCGTGCAGTCGTCCTTCTTCGGGACGATGGCCCGGTACGGGATGCCGAATGGCTTGTAGTTCCCGTAATCAATGTATGCCCCTTCGTTGCTAACCTTGCCGTCTTTTATGATGGTGCGGGCGGCGTGCAGATCGACGGGCCACCAGCAGATGCCGATGGGGTCATCCACCGCCGGGGCGGGCTGGAGTTTCCCTTTGGGGCGGGCGATGACATCCGCCTCCGTGATCACATAGTCGGAAACCATCCGCCGCGTGCTGCGCAGGTAGAGCATGCGCGGCCAGCCGCCGTTGCCGGTGAACTCGTCCTTGCAGAGGCCCCATTGCGACCACTCGTTGCGGATTTTTTCCGGGACGGACGGATCGGTGGATAGGAAATGGATCAGCCCCCGGGTGAAACTACGGTGTTCATCGTAGATCGCCTTCCGCTCCTCGTAGGTGCCGTCCGGGTAGCCGTGGTTGCGCCCGTAGAGGTTTCCGGAAAGCTCGTGCCAGCTCCCGAGGTCGATGAGTTTCGCCTTCGGATTTGTATCGGGGTTCCCGGGGCCGTCGAGCCAGTTGTTGTTGCCCCCGGCTGCGAGGAAACGGCGGTAAAGCTCGTAATCCGCAGGATCGTAGCCCTCCGGTGCGGTGATGGGAATTTTGTTATCCGGGTCTTTGGTCATCGGCAGTCGGAAACAGAATCCCATCGCGCTCCTGTCCGCCGCCCCGTGGGTGCCCACCGGTTCGTCCCGCACCCCGGTGATCGTGCCGGAGGAGGGATCGCCCGGAATCACGTATGGATCGACCTTCACCTTGTATTGCTGCTCATGGGACGGGTTGATCACGCCGCCGACCGTCTCGCCGTATTTGTCATTTCCCTCCCGCCCCCATGCGTAGGTGACGCCCGCGAAGGCCATGAGGTCGCCCTCCACCGTGCCGTCGATGAAAATTTTCCCGGAAACGGAAGTCCCGTCCTCGCAGCGGAATCCGGTGATGCGCCCGCCCTCTTTGACCACCGCCCCTTGTTCTTCGGAAATGCGCTTGCCGCGCAGCACCCGCACCTGTTTCTCCTCCAGCCAGCCGTCGATGACTTTTTCCGCGACCGAGGAGTTGAACTTGTATCGCGGCGCGTTCGCCGCCGGATCGTAGGCACGGGCAACCCGCAGGAAAAACTCCGCAGCCAGCCCGCCTATGGGTTTTCCGCTGCCGCTGCGCTGGTCCACATCCTGGCTGCCCAGCCCCTCGATGGTGATCCCGCCGATGTGTTCCACAGGGGAAACCAGCAGCACGTCATGCCCGCTTTCCGCAAGCTCGATGGCAGCGGTCAGTGCCGAGGGTGAGTCCCCGTAAACCACCACATCCGCGTTTTCCGTCGCGGCGGGTAGGCTCAAAGTGCAGGCGAGCACGGTGAAGAGGGTTTTCCGCATACCCTGATCAAACGAAATCCCGCCGGGTTGCGTCCAGCGGGATTTTTGAAGGAGGGCAGGGCTAACTCATTTGCCCCAGGCTGCGATAGCGTTGCACCTTTGGTGCGGAAGAATTCCTGCCGTGGATAGAAGCACGGGGGAAAGTTGGCTATCGCCCGAATGGATGAGTCGCCGGGGTTTTCACCTCCTCCTGCTCCACCAGCTCGCCAGCACGCTCCCGATCACGCAATGCAAAAACGCGGAGATCGCGCAGGGCGCGGCGGCGAGCATGGTGAAATGCGCCTTCGCAAGGCTGGAGCCGAGTCCGGAGTTCTGCATCCCCACCTCGATGGAGACGGTGCGGCATTCCTTTTCCGGGAAACCGAAAACCTTTGCCCAGACATATCCCAGCCCGAAGCCCAGCGCGTGCACCGCGAAGACCGCCGGCACCAGCGTCTTCCAATGCTCCGCGATGGAAGCCTTCGTCGCTCCGACCACGGAGGAGACGATCAGCACGATCACCAGCACCGAGACCACCGGCGAGAGATCCTTCACCGGCCGCAGTTTCCCGCCCAGGTAGCGGTTGAGGAAAAGCCCCGCCAGGATCGGCAGCAGCACGATGGTCAGCATGGAAAGGATCATCGGCCCCGCCTCGATGCGGAGGATGGCGGAGGCGTAGGTTTTGGTTAGAAACGGAGTCAACCCAACTGCCAGAAGCGTGGAGCAGGCTGTCATCAGCACGCTCAGGGCGAGGTTACCCCGGGCCAGGAAAGTCACCACGTTCGAGGCCGTGCCGCCGGGGCAGCAGCTCACCAGGATGATGCCGAGCTTGAACTGGTCCGGCAGGCCCGAGAGGGTCGCCATCGCCCAGCCGAGGAAAGGCATGATCACGAACTGCCCTGCCACGCCGAGCGCGATCCAGCGCGGCATTTTCAGCACCTCTTTGAAATCCGCGAAAGTCAGGGTCATGCCCATGCCGAGCATGATCACGCCAAGCCCTGCGGAGATCATGGAAACGCCGGTGCCCGGGATGTTTCCCAGAAACCAGAGGAAATGCCCCGGCACCGCCCAAGCCCATGCCACCCCAAGCAGAGTCCACAGCCAGAAAAGATTCACCACACGCAGCGCCATGGCGAATCATTGCGCCCCGTTGCGGCTCTTGGCGATTCATTTGGTCAGCCAGTGCGGAGAGCCGTGCCTTTGGCCGGCTTCTTCGCGAAGGCAGCCCTTCGGATTGGGTCGTGCCCGCTAGAAAGCGGGTCGAAAACCCGTGCTCCTGAGCATCACATGAGCTGCGCACCCGCTTCGGCCAGCTCGGAGCGCTCTCCGCGGGTGAGGGCGACGTGGGCGCTGAAGGGCTGGTCCTTCAGGCGGTTGCGAGTATAGACGAGGCCGTTGCTGCGGCTATCGACATACGGGTTGTCGATCTGCGCGGGATCGCCGACGAGGACGAGCTTGGAGTCCTTCGACATGCGGGTGACGATGGTTTTCGCCTCCTGCGGGGTGAGCTGCTGGGCTTCGTCGAGGATGAAGAAACGGTTGGGGATGGAGCGTCCGCGGATGTAGCAGAGGGCTTCGATTTCCAGGATGCCCTGCTCCATGAGCATTTCGTAGGGCTTTTTCACCGAGACGTTTCCGGGGGTCGGCTTGACCTGCTTGCGCTTGGGGCCGAGGGGCAGGTTGGGGCGCATGAGCAGATCGAGCGCGTCATGGATGGGCTGGAGCCAGGGGCGCATTTTCTCATCGAGCGAGCCGGGCAGGAAGCCGAGCTGGTCGCCCATGGAAACGACCGGGCGGCTGACGGTGATGCCGTTGTATTTCCGGTTGAACATTTCATGGAGACCTGCGGCGACGGCGACGAGGGTCTTGCCGGTGCCGGCGTGGCCGTAGCAGGTGACGAGGGAAATGTCGGGATTGAGCAGGGCGTCGATGAGGCAGCGCTGGCCGAGATTGAGCGGCTTGAGGGTCTGGCCGTCGGGGATTTTCAGGACCTCGGGGATGTTGAGGCGCACGAATTTCCTGTTGAACTGGAGGCGGGCGGGGATGGTCTGCTTTTCCCCGCAGCAGAGCAGGACGTACTCGTTGATGGTGGTGCCGGTGTAGCGGTCCGCATCGAGCTCGATCTCGCCGGTGCTGGCGAAGCGGTGGAGCTCGGTGACGTCCACTTCGATACGGCGGACTTCGTAGTTGGAGACCTCGCGGGCATCGACCTTGTCATTGAGATAGTCCTGGCACTCGATGCTGACGGCACGGGCCTTGAGCTGGAGGTTGATGTCCTTGGTGACGAGCGCGACCTGGCCGTCGGTATTGTATTGCTGGATCAGGAAGCAGGCGGCGAGGATGCGGTGATCGACGCGTTCGCGGTCGGGGAAAATGCGGTAGAACTGCTTGAGGCGGTCGGAGTTGTCCGGGCAGGCGGAGGGATCGTAGATCACAAGGCGGATGGTCCCGCCGCCCTGGGTGGGCACGCCGTTGGTGGGGATGCCGCCGGAGGCGAAGATCTCGGTGAGGCGGCGGTGGACGCGGCGGGCGTTGGCTCCGCGCTCGGACTGCTCGCTCTTGAACTTGTCCAGCTCGGCCAGGACATCGACGAGGATGCAGATGTGGTTTTCCTTAAAACGCTCAAGGCAGGCGGGATCATGGAGCAGGACGTTGGTATCCAGGACATAGTTTTTCCCCATTTTTGAAGGGGCTTTGAGGCCGAATTCCTCGATGGCTTTGGCAGCGGGGCGGCGGGTTTTGCGAGGGACGGAAACGGAGGGCGATTCTTCAAACAGAGCGGATTGCATGATGTTTATAGCGGGGTTCACGGGTTCGGGGTTCATGGGTGCGGATTTCCAAGGATATGAAAGTGGGAGGGGGCGCGGCACAGGGGGGCGGCTCCGGCGGATCGGTATGGATCCTTGCGCGGCCGATTATCGGCGGCCGGGTGACAGCGCTTTTAATCAAGATGTGCTAACTATCTATTTCCACGCGGGGATGACAACCGTTAAAATGAAAAACGCCCGCCTTTTTTACGGGGCGGGCGTTTTGTTGATGGAATGGTTCAGGATTTGTGAAGCGAACGCTCGGCCTCGAGCCAGTCGCTATCGTTGTCACCGGGCAGGCCTTGGTCGGCGCGGCGGCGGTAGTTCAGGTAAGCGGCCTTGGCGATGGCATCCAGGGACGGCGCCGCTTTCCTGGCTGCCTTCACTGGAGCTTTCTCGGCGACCTTCGCGCTAGCTTTTTTCGCGACGGTCTTGGTCGGGGCTTTGGTCACGGGTTTTTTCACGGGAGCTTTTTTGGCGACCGCTTTTTTCACGACAGGGGATTTCACGGCGACTTTCTTAGCCGCCACCTTTTTGGTTGTTTTCTTCGCTGGCATTGTTTCAGGGAGTTGCGGCACATAAGCAGATGGAGTGCCGGACACGCCATAGGCAGGTTTTTCCAGCATTGCCAGCACGATTCCTTGGTTTATCATACTCCCCATGGAACAGGAGTATCGCTGGAGTGACACGCGTGCCGTCGATGGCTACCGCCTCCCGGGTCCCGAGCATCTCGGGCGCTGGGCGACGGCGGCGATGCTTGTGTCCATCCTACTGCATGTGCTGGTTTTTTTCGCACTGGACCATGTCAAGATCGCGCTCGGGATCCAGCAAGCGGAGGAAATCGTCACCGGCCAGGTGAACGTCCGCCAGGTGGAGGTGAAGCCCTACGAGGAGCAGCGTGAGGCACCGGAGGAAAACATGGTCACTCCGCCCGATGATTCCGCGGCCTTGCTGGAGGAAATCGATCTCCTCGACATGCTGCCCGAGGATACGGAGATCGATATCGCGCCATCCGTGATTGATCCCGAGTATGCGCTGAAAGAATCCATCCCGCTGGCCGAGGGCGAGCTGGACGCGCCGGACACAGAGGTCTCCTCGACATTCGATCTCGACTCCGAGCTGCCTGAGTTCGGGCGCACGGAGGAGGAGCTCAAGCCCTCCGCGATCGGCCAGATCACTGTGGATCCCGGAGCGGTGCAGGTGGATGACGGGGCGCTGACGAGTTTCACGGAAGACCTGATCAAGCGCGGCAACAACGGCCAGGTGGAGAACGGCAAGCTCGATGGAGTGGAATCGCTCGACCAGCTTCTCGACCTGCCCCCGGATCTTCTGCTTTCCAAAAAAACCCTCCTGCCCAGCGATCTGATATTCGAGTTCAACAGCTCGGACCTGCGGGAAAGCGCGAAGATCGGTCTGATGAAACTCGCTCTGCTGATAGACAAGAACCCTGGTCTCTACTGCTGGATCGAAGGGCATACGGACCTGGTCGGCGGTGATGATTTCAACATCCAGCTCTCTCAGAAACGTGCGGATTCGGTGAAAAACTATCTCGTCGAATCCATGCGCATGAATCCGGAACGCATCATCACCCGGGGATACGGAAAGACCCAGCCACTGGTCCTGCAAGGCGATGCGGACTCGCAGGCTCCGAACCGCCGGGTCGAGATCAAAATGCGTAAGGGGCCTCCGACAGACGAGCCGGTGAGAATCACTCCCAAGGCACGCCCGGTCGAGGAGGAGACGATGACTGAGGAGCTGCCACCACCGCCCAAGGCGATACTCATCAAGCCGAATCTGAAAGCGGAGCCGGTGGAGGAACCCGAGCCGCCAAAGGCGATGATCGTGCCGGACCGCCCGGTCGTGCCACGCGCGCAACCAGTCGAGGAGGAACCCGGAGTCCCGCGCGCCCTGCCTGTCGAGCCGTGAACGATCCCAGGATATCATTGCTCTCGCTCACCCATGCGGAGCTAGAGGAAATCCTCGCCCGCGACGGGGTGAAATCCCACCACGCCCGTGCGCTATGGGCGGCCGTCCAGCGGCATGGTGAAACCGATCCCACGACTTTGGATTTCCTGCCCCCATTGAAAAAATGGATCATGGAAAATGTCGGCGGGGAGAATCGGTATTTCATCGAAGCTCCCGTCCAGGTGGAGGAGATCCACAGTGGCGACGGCCTCACACGCAAGTATCTCCTGCGCCTCGACGATGGCCAGGTCATCGAAACCGTGCTGATGGGCTACGCGGGGCGCTTCACCGCCTGCCTCAGCTCCCAGGCCGGCTGCGCGATGGGCTGCGTGTTCTGTGCCACCGGGCAGATGGGTTTCGCGCGTCATCTTACGGTCGGGGAAATCGTCGCCCAGGTCCGGCATGTCCGCCGCGCGCTTGCGACCAGCCATCCGCACCGCCGCCTTCGCAACATCGTGCTGATGGGCATGGGCGAGCCGCTGCACAACTACGGCTCCGTGATGAAAGCCATGGACATCGTCTCCGACAGGCGCGGCGCGTGCGTCGGCCCGTCAAGGATCGCGATCAGCACCGTCGGCCTCGTGCCAGGCATCCTGCGTATGGCGGATGAGGGCAGGCCGTACCGTCTCGCCGTCAGTCTCCACGGGTCCACCGAGGAGGAAAGATCCGCCCTTGTCCCGACCAGCAGAAAGTGGAATCTCGCGAGCCTTATGGCCGCGTGCCGCAGCTATTGTCAGACCACCGGGAAACGAATTTTCTTCGAGTGGACTCTGATCGAAGGGAAAAACGATTCACCGGATACCGCACGCCGTCTTGCCGCGTTGCTGGATGGCATCGACAGCCACGTCAATCTCATCCCCCTCAATCCCACCCACGGTTACGAGGGTCATAGTAGTTCGGGAGGACTGGCTTTCCAAGAGATCCTCCGGGAGGCGGGCATCCCCTGCACCTTCCGCCAACGCCGCGGCATCGATGTCGCCGCCGGTTGCGGGATGCTGAAGGCGGATAAACTGCGGAAGTGAAATCTGACTCCGGCTGGGTTCAAGAAAGGGGATTGTCCATATCCCCGGAAAAAGTACAAGTGGCGCTTCCGCAATCCTCTGCAAAGGGATTTCAAATCCCTCCTCCAGATTGTCATGAATCCGATTTTCCAAACCCTCGCCGAGCTGCACCGGAAGTCCCCGCTGAGGCAGCGGGATTTCACGATCGATTATGAAAAATTTCTCCGTCTGGCCAACGCCGCGGACGGTGACGCACGCGAGTTGGCCGAGAAGGAATTGCGCTTGGCCGAAAGCGAATCGGACGGCGTTTTGAAAATCGACCGCGCCAAAAAATCGAATCTCCCCGAGCGGATCAGGGTTTCCCTCGATGGTGGGGAAGCGTGGCTGTATTCAAAATGCGGAGGAACAGGCCCAGCCGCCGAGCGTGAGGAGATGTCCCGTTTTTTCGAGAAATCCTGCTGGATACCCGTCCCGGAAAAATGGCGGCCAGCTTGGCGGGTATGGTGCCTCTCCTTGGCGGAAAAGGCGCGTGTCGGAAGCTCCATCCAACCATTCACGGGCGCGAAGCTCGCGGAACTCATGGAAGCGATCACGGGGGTTCTCAACTGGCAGGGTGAGTCGCTCATCCGCTACGCCAGCGCAAGAATCTGCGGCGATTCCAAACGGCTCCAGTCACTCGAAGGAAAACTCGTCACAGCGCTTTTGGAAATCACCGGCGAGGCTTCTTTGGAACCGTTCGGCATCCTTCACAAACCACGCTCCGTTATGTTCCATGGTCCGCTGGTCTTGGAAATCGGAAGCGAAACGACCGATTTCTCCAATCTCCCGGGCCCCGTCACCCTTTCCGAAACCAATCTCATCACCGCCACCGTTTCCACCATCGCGACCCTTTGTCTGACTGTGGAAAACGAGGATGTCTTCATGGAGCTGGCGAAACGCAACCCTGGCATCGTTCTCATCCAGACCAGCTTTCCAGGCTCCGCCGTCCGCAGGCTGATTGCCGCATTGCCACAAATGACCTTCCTGCATTTCGGCGACAGCGATCCGGCTGGCTTTGATATCCTTCGCGACCTGCGCGAAAAGACCGGAAGGAATTTCCAGCCTTTCCTGATGGATCACCGCCCCGCGACGCAGCCGGTTCAATTCTCCAAACCGGAAACCGAAATCCTCCTGCGCCTCACCGCAAATCCGCGGATGGAGGATCTCCGCGAAACCCTGAAATCAATCCTGGAATCCGGTGACAAGGGCCGCTTCGAGCAGGAGACGATTGCGGTGGGGGAGGTGTTGGAAATCCTGGAAAGCCGCTACTCCGGAGAGCTCTAGGAAAACTGGCGGAGGGGGTGGGATTCGAACCCACGGAACCTTTCGGCTCTCCAGTTTTCAAGACTGGCGCAATCGACCACTCTACCACCCCTCCGTTGGAAATGTTTCGCGTGACGCAGGAGGTGTATCGCTTCGGAGGGATCGGACATCAAGGAAATTTCCGGATGGCTTACGCGAAAGCCGGCTTGGCGATCTGTGAGAGCTGGCGCATGAGGGCGCGGGTCTCGTTCTGCCAGTTCTGGAGGGCTTCGCGGGAGAGCTGGACGCGGTCGGCGACGGCTTGTTCCAGCTCGCGGTAGTTGGCGGCGAGTTTCTCGGAGACCTGGGCGAGGAGTTCAGCGATCTGCTGGGAATAGCCGGGGCTGGCCTGGATCTCGGTAATTCTCTCTTCGGCACGGCGGCGGGCTTCGCCCATTTCCGCGAGGAGGATTTTGCTATCAGGCACGCGGCGGAGGCCATCGACGAGGCCGATTTTCGAGAGGGTCCAGATGGTCCATTTGGATGGATCCCACTGCCAGCCTTTGACGCCGTTGCGGTAGTCGTGCTGGAACTCGTGGTGGTAGTTGTGGTAGCCCTCGCCGAAGGTGAGAAGAGCCATGACGGCGCTGTCGCGTGCGGAATGCTTGTTGGAGTATGGCTGGCTGCCGACGGTGTGGCAGAGGGAGTTGATAAAGAAGGTGCAGTGCTGGGCGATGACCACGCGAGTGACGCCGGCGATCAGGAAGCCGCCGAGCGCCCCTGTCATGGGATCGAGTCCCACCAGAGAGTTGTAGCCATAGCCAAGGGCGGCTGGGATGACGAGGCCGACGACGAGACCGATCCAGTGGACGTATTTGTGCTGCCACATGACGAGCTTGTCCTTGCGGAGGTCGGAGACGTTGTCCATGGGCGGGGCGGGATCGAGCTTGAAGAGGAGCCAGCCGATGTGCGCCCAGAAGAAACCTTTGGAAATGTCATACGGATCCTCATCGTGATCGACGTGCTTGTGATGGCGGCGGTGATCGGATGACCAGTTGAGGCAGGAGTTTTCGAACGCGCAGGCGCCGAAGATGAGGGTGAAAAGTTTCACTGGCTTCTTGGCCTTGAAGGAGAGATGGGAGAAAAGTCTGTGGTAGCCGACGGTGATGCTCATCATCGTGGCGCAGAGGTAGAAGAAGAACAACGCGAACTGGAACCAGTCGATCCCGTAATGGTAGAGATAGATGGGTGCGCCGATGAGGGCGATGAGGGCGGTGCCGATAAGGAAGCTGGAAGTTATCCAGTTCACGCGGTCGAATGGGATGCGTAGCATTGGGATCGGGAGTGGGTTGGGTTGAACCGGGAATGCCCTGAGGCGTGCGAGAAATTGGATTTCCCGGCTGCGGGCGCTATATAGACGCGGATGACCGGACTTGCAAGGAGTGTTTTTTGAAAAACGGGACGTGAATTGACGTGGAACGCCGCTGTTCAAACCGCTTTTCCCGGAGACCGCCGTGAGAAGGCGGCTCAAAAAGCAGCGCTCCTTATCAGGCCTTGCGAAGGGCGCCGGTGGAATCGCCGAAGCGTTTCCCGCCGACTCCGAACTCTTCCAACATTCGGAGATAGAGGTTGGACAGGGGGACGTCCTCGCCCAGCTCGTTGTGGCGACCGGGCTTGAAGGCGCCGCCGCCGTGGCCGGCGAGGATGATGGGGAGGTCGTTGTGGTTGTGGCGGTTCCCGTCCGAGATGCAGCCGCCATAGACAATCATGGAGTTGTGGAGCAGGGATTTCCCGTCCACGTCCTCGGTGGTCTTCATTTTCTCCAGGAAATATGCGAGCTGGGTGAGGTAGAACTCGTCGATTTTGGCGATTTTTTCCAAAGTGTCCTTGTTGCCCTGGTGGTGGGAGAGGTTGTGATGGCCATCGTTGACGCCGACCTCGGCGAAGGAGCGGTTCGACCCGTCGTGGGCCATGAGGAAGGAGGTGACGCGGGTGGAATCGGTTTTGAAAGCGAGCACCATCATGTCGAACATCATCCGCAGTTGCTGCTCGTAGCTGGTGAACGCTTCCGGGGCGGGGACGCCGGGATCGACGGGGAGTCCGAGGGCCTCGGCTTTCTCGATCTGCTTCTCGATCTCGCGGACGCCCGTGAGGTACTCGTCGAGCTTGTGCTGGTCGGTGCGGCCGAGGTAGCGGTGGAGGGCCTTGGCGTCGTTTTCTATAAAATCGAGGACGGATTTCTTGGAGGCGAGGCGCTGGCCGAGTGATTTCGCGCGGTCTTTGGTGTCGCCGGCACCGAAGAGACGTTCGAAGACGGCGCGGGGATTGGCCTCCGGGGTCATCGGTTGGTTCTCGGAGCGCCAGGAGAGATTGAACTGGTAGGCGCAGGAGTAGCCGGAATCGCACTGGCCGGATTTCCGCACGCCATCGGTGGAAAGCTCGAGAGAGGGAAGGCGGGTGTGGGCGGCGACTGCGTTCGCGGCGACCTGATCGACGGAAATCCCGAGCTGGATGTCAGAGCCGGCGGTCTTGCGCGGGCGGGCGCTGGTGAGGAATGCGGCGGTGCCCCGGGCATGGTCGCCCGCGCCATCCGAGCCGGGTGTGGCGTTTTTCTGCTCGCAGCCGGTGAATATCTGGAACTCCTCGCGATGAGCCTCCATCGCGCCGAAGGTGGAACCCATCTTGTAGCCGGAGGTGGTGCCGTTGGG
>Ga0105047_10005129_pt1 | contig 22623 bp, 21 predicted proteins | sample MAT04_FD_78384 | JGI IMG/M metagenome (GOLD analysis project Ga0105047, IMG submission 78384) | Freshwater microbial communities from Lake Fryxell liftoff mats and glacier meltwater in Antarctica - MAT-04 (megahit assembly) | ecosystem: Environmental > Aquatic > Freshwater > Ice > Liftoff... | reverse complement strand
ATGCATTATCATGGCAGGTACCGTTATTACAAATGATGTAATAATTGGAATGGGATGTTTGATCAACCCCAACTGTACCATCAGCCACGATACAAGGGTTGGAGATTTTACAGAGATTTCTCCAGGGGTAAAAATTACAGGGCACTGCAATATCGGGGCATTGAATACTATTGGAACCGGTGCTGCTATATTACCTAACCTAACACTGGGCAATAGGGTTGTTGTGGGTGCAGGCGCTGTAGTAACAAAAGATGTAGAAGACGGAGTAACCGTGGTGGGGTTGCCTGCAAAGCCTTTGCTTAAATAAAAATGAAATGAGTAAAACTGTTATTAAAGTAGAAAATATCTCCAAACAATACCGCCTTGGCAATGTGGGTACCGGCTCGCTGGCGCATGATTTAAACAGAACATGGTATCGTATAAGAGGAATGGAAAATCCTTATCTAAAAATTGGAGATACCAACGACCGCACTGTAAAAGGGCGCAGTGAATATGTATGGGCACTAAAAGATATTAATTTTGAAGTAAAGCAGGGAGAAGTTTTGGGCATCATCGGCCGCAATGGCGCAGGCAAAAGTACCCTGTTAAAAATACTGAGCCGTACTACTACACCCACCACAGGTAGCGTAAAAATAAAGGGAAGGGTAGCATCTTTACTGGAAGTGGGCACGGGCTTTCATCCTGAATTAAGTGGCCGGGAAAATATATTTTTAAATGGCGCAATCCTGGGTATGACCAAACAGGAAATTAAAAGAAAATTTGATGAGATTGTAGATTTTGCAGGAGTGGAGCGTTACATTGATACCCCGGTAAAAAGATATTCCTCCGGCATGTATGTACGCCTGGCTTTTGGTGTAGCAGCACATTTGGAGCCGGAGATATTAATTGTAGATGAAGTGTTGGCGGTAGGAGATGCTGAGTTTCAGAAAAAGGCACTGGGGAAAATGAGGGATGTGAGTGATAAGGAGGGGAGAACGGTATTGTTTGTGAGTCATAATATGGCGGCAGTGAGTAGCTTGTGTAATCTTGGAATCCTACTTGAAAATGGTATGATTAAAAGCAGCGGCAAAATTGATGAGGTTCTCGCTAATTATTTCACTTCAAATAATGCAGTACTAAGAAATGAATATCATGGTACCGGTCCTGTCAAAAATGCTTTTTTAGAAAATTCAGCAAATGTTTTTTACAGAGGAGATAATTTCAAAATACTTGTGCAATTCAATATAAACGAATTGATCCAGAATCTTGTATTAGGAATTGTTATTAGAGATAGCCAGGACGTTTCAATAATTGGTGTAAATAACAAACATTATACAACCTCCAAATTAAATGATCAGCCCATCAGTAGTGGTATTGTTTCTATAGAAATTCGATCTCTTGAATTGATGCCCGGTAATTACAAAGTTGATCTGTTTTTGGGTGATTCTACAACTGATATAGAAATAGTAGAAAATGCTTTATACTTTTCTGTTGAGGAAAAAGATATTAACCCAACCAGTATAAAACTGGATTATAAATTGAACAAAGTTTTTCAAAAAAATATTTCATGGAATTTATCAGAAATCTCCTAAACAAATTTAGGAAACCCCAAAGCTTAGATATAAATACGGTACCTTATTTTGAAAATGAGGATGAGTACTACGAATGGTTTTTTACTCAAAATGAAAACTGGAATAAACCAACTCCTAATAATGATGAATTATTAAGATGGAATGGTATTAAAGATTTTTTGACGGAATTACCCGGTTCAAAAACTGAGTTAACTCAAATATTAGATTTGGGATGTGGTAGGGGATGGCTTACAAATTTATTGAGCACATATGGAACTGTTACAGGTGTGGAACCAGTGGCGACTGTAGTTAAATATGCTAACGGGATTTTTCCCGAGCTAAATATTATTGCAGGGAATGCTAATACGTTATTAGCTAATGGATATGCCGGCAAATTTGATATTATTGTTTCTTCGGAAGTTTTAGAACATATCCCCGATGACAAAAAGGACGAATTTGCTAAGGGGATGAATGAATTATTAAAAGAAGGTGGATATGCAATTATATCAACACCTAGAAAAGAAGTGCAGGAAGAATATTGCAAATTATCAAATCTCACTCAACCTGTAGAAGAATGGATTGCAGAAAAGGATGTGGAAGATCTGTTTGTGAAAAATTCCTTTAATGTTATAGGATTAAAAAGGCTTACGAGAAAACATGCTACGCCGGAAACATCTTTGGAACTCTATCAGTTATGGTTATTTAAGAAGAATAATTAAATAAGCTGCACATCTTAATTTGAAATTGTTTAGTATCATAATGCCGGTTTATAATGTAGAAACATATTTGGATGAAGCAATTCAAAGTGTATTAAACCAAACATATCCGGCATTTGAGCTTATTATAGTTAATGACGGGTCTACAGATAAAAGCGGGACTATTGCTGAAAAATATGCATCCGGCGATAAAAGGATTAAACTGATACATAAAGATAACGGGGGATTGAGTTCGGCAAGAAATGAGGGTTTATCCATTGCTGTTGGAGAATTTATTTACTTTATGGATAGCGATGATACGATAGTATCAAATACGCTGGCGGATACTGAATTAGAATTCAGAAAAAATGATGTTGATCTCGTTTTATTTACAGCCCGTTCATTTAATGATCCGGCAAATTTTGAAGAAGCTGAAAAAATTGATTTGGGCACAAACTTTTATTCAAGAAGTTTTTTAAATGAAGGGAAATTCGAAAGCATTAACTATTATAAAATTTGTACCGATCATAGCAACTTTGTTGCAAGTGCTTGTTTATATGTTGCAAAAAGAGAAATTATTCAAGATAATAATTTAATATTCCATAAAGGAATAATTCATGAAGACGAATTATTTACCAGGCAACTTTTATTTAATTGTATTGAAATTAGCTTTGTGAAAAAGGATTTTTACAATAGAAGAGTCAGGCAGAATTCTATATCAACCGCATCTGGCAACCTAAATAAGGCCAGGTCATTTATTGTAATTGCAGAGGAACTTTTTCATTTGAGTGGCAATTTTCACAACCTGCAACTTTTTAATGACAGTAGCCATTTTTACAAATGGGCAATTAACTTGTTGGAAAGCGAGCGGACGAATACTAAAGAGTACAATGCCATTCTTAAACTATTGTTTAATTCTCCGTTGCAAACAAACAAATTAATAGGTTTGAGAAAAAAACTTCACCTACAATATAAAGTAATAGACAGATTTAAACAGGCGGTAGCTTCTGCCCGATATAAATTGCGTTTAGGAACCCGATTAAGAAAGTTATCAACTCCTTTAATTCCTGGTGAAATCAAGAAGCTTACGAATGGTAAATGATAATTCCTTGACAGCATTGGCACCAATAGTTTTATTCGTATATAATCGCCCCTGGCATACTTTACAAACCCTCGAAGCATTATCACAAAATGCTGAAGCCAAAGAATCTGATTTATACATTTACGCAGATGGGCCAAAAGAATCTGCTTCAGCGGAAGATTTGCAAAAAATACAAGAAACCAGAACTATCATTAGACAAAAACAATGGTGTAGAAATGTATATTTTGTAGAATCTGATTTCAATAAAGGACTTGCTGACTCAGTAATAACGGGCACCACAGAAATTGTAAACAAATATGAATCTGTTATTACATTGGAGGATGATGTTATTGTGTCACAGTACTTTCTTGCGTATATGAACAAAGGTCTTGAAAAATACAGAGATGCGGATAGTGTTTACATGGTAGCTGGTTATATATTTCCAGTAAAAAAAATTAAGCAAAAGCATAGCTCTTTTTTTTTACCATTAACAAGTACACAAGCATGGGGAACCTGGAAGAGGGCCTGGGATCACTTTGATCCTTTAGCTGGGGGTTTTGAAGTATTAAAAACGAACCAGGAGTTAAGAAGCAGGTTTAATCTGGATAACAGTTTTGATTATAGCTCTATGCTGATGCAACAGATGGAAACCAATAGCATAAGTTCCTGGGCTATCAGGTGGTGGTGGACTGTTTTTAAAAAAAATGGGATTGTTCTTTACCCTGACAAAAGTCTGGTAAAAAATATTGGTTGGGATAATTCAGGTTCGCATTCAGGCCATATTAATCCATTTGAGCATACTAAATGGGATTGTAATTATTCTATTGATATTTTCCCAAATAGCATTGACAACAACTGTGTAAATTTTAAGTATTTAAAAGTTTATTTAGCCAACATTAATAATACTCAGAAAAATAATTTATTTAATTTGATAGGCTTCCTCAAAAAAAAATTAAACAAATAATAAAACATGATTGTGAGAAATCTTTTAAAATCATTCTGTCCTCCCGTTGTCTGGACTTCTCTATCAAGATTACATAAAGCTATCTTTAAGAGGAGTACAAATACTTCAAAAGATATTAAGACGGTTAATGTCGTGATTGATAATCCTAAAGAACAAGACTTAGACCTTTATTGGACGCCTGAAATGGCGAATATTTTAGATGAATGGGGTGATGATAATGTATGGAATGAAATTCAACTTTTACTTTGTACTTGCAAAGGAAAAATCCTTGATATAGCCTGTGGAACGGGTAAAACAATTAAGCTTATAGAAAAGTTTCCAAATCTTGATATTTATGGATGCGACATATCGGACCTGTTCATTGAAAAGTCAATTGAGAAAGGGATATCAAAAGATAAATTAGTTGTTTGCGATGCTACTAACACAGGATATATGGATGATGAGTTTGAATACTCTTACTCTATTGGATCTCTTGAACATTTCACCTTAGAGGGGATTGATGCATTTATAAAAGATAGTGCAAGAATAACATCTCAGGTAAGTTTTCACATGATTCCAACATCGCTTAGCAAAACTGATGAAGGATGGCTGAAGACAGTGCAAAGTTATTTTAATAATTCTGATGATTGGTGGTTGCAAAAATTTGAAAAGCATTATCATAAGGTAGTGATGGTTAATTCTAAATGGAATGATAATATTTCTTTTGGTAGATGGTTTATTTGTTACAAATGATTTTTACCGAAAAAAAATTCTAAAATTTTATTTAAAGTTATTTCATTGCCAAAAACTTTGTTAAAGGTTTCATCGCATTTTATCCTATAACCAACATGAATTTCAATCGTCAATGGCGTTCCATGTTTAAGACTTCGAGATATTTGCTGAAACATTGAAAAAAAAAATAAAAAATGCAATTATAGGATGAAATTGTTCACCACTTTATTTTTTCAAGTGAAAAAAATAATAAAAAAAATTATAGTAACTCAAGTTGATACTGAAGAGAAAGTAATTAATGATTTTTTTAAGAGAGGACAAATTCCTTGGTCTAAAGGATATGAAATTCATAAAGAAAAATCAATAGCAAAAGCTCTTCATAATGTGGATATTATTGATAGTATTGATAAATTGAATCAATCTTCAAATTATGGATATCGGTTAGATGAAAGAATTGTGGAATATCCTTGGGTGTTTAAATATTTAGAAAATACCGGCTCTCGTTTATTAGATGCTGGTTCTACTTTCAACTTTAAATATATACTTGATCTTCCCCAACTCCAGAAAAAAGAGTTGACAATTTTTACCTACGCTCCAGAAAGCCCTAATTTCAACGAAAAGAAAATATCATATGTGTATGGTGATTTAAGAGAATTACCTTTTAAGAATGAGTATTTTGATGCAATTGTATCTCAGTCGACGATTGAGCATATTGATATGGATAATTCAATTTATGGGTATGATATTGAACATAACAAAAACTCCGAAAAAAAATCTTATGAATATTTACTTGCGGTCAAAGAAATGGTTAGAGTGCTTAAAGTTGACGGAACACTTTTAATTACGTTTCCTTTTGGGAAATTTGAACATCATGGTTTTTTTCAGCAATTTAATGATGAAATGTTGGAAATACTTATACAAGAACTCAATCAAAATGGCAAATGTGAAACTGCTTTTTTTAGGTATTTAAAACAAGGATGGTGCTCATGTTTACAGTTGGATTGTGCAAATATAAAATCCTATAACCCGCATACAAAAAAAGGGGAGGCTGAAGATGGAGCTGCCCATTGCAGAAGTATTTGTTGTATAAATTTTAAAAAAAATTAGTTGAACTGGGAACAAACAGTAAAATTTATAAGATCAAAGCCTGAATATGAGGACTTAGTTGAAAAAGCATATTTTGAAGAAGATCTTCCATTAAATGTAGAAAGGTTTAAACGGAGCGCTGAATTCGCAGAAACTATTAAGCTGATCAGGCAGTATGCCCCCAATGCAAACACTATACTTGATATAGGCAGTGGCAATGGTATTAGTGCAATCGCATTTGCATTAGAAGGTTATAATGTTATTGTATCAGAGCCCGATCCAAGTATTACGATTGGTGCTGGTGCAATAAAAAAGCTTGCCATTCATTACAATCTTGATAATGTCAAGGTATATGAAAATTGTGCGGAAGAAATAGGTTTCCCCGCTGATCATTTCGATATTGTTTATGTGCGTCAAGCAATGCATCATGCCTATGATCTTAATAAATTTATAAAAAATCTTGCCCTTGTTCTAAAAAAAGGCGGAACACTTTTTACAATCAGAGACCATGTAATTTATGACGAGTCAGATAAAGAACGGTTTTTGAAAGATCACCCTTTGCATAAATACTATGGTGGAGAAAATGCTTTTACAAGTTCAGAATATCGGGCAGCTTTTGCAGCTGCAGGATTGGCTATGAAAGCGGAATTAAAATTTTACGATTCTTTAATCAATTATTTTCCTTTCACTCCCATGCAAATACAGGAGCAAAAGAGAGAGAAAGTAAATAGATTAAAATCGATTTTTTATAATAAGCTAGGGTTACTTTCAAAACTACCGGGCTTGTTTGCGATATATAAAATTAGAAATAAGGCAGCCTTGGTGCTAAATGAAAAAGACGTAGCCGGAAGAATGTACAGTTATATACTTCAGAAGTGATAAAAAAAATATTAATAATAGGGTCAAAAGGATTTATAGGAAGCCATGCCTACCACTATTTTTCATCTTTGCCAACAGGATACGAATGCTGGGGTTGTGATGTAGAGGTAGATTACAATGATTCACATTACTTCCAGATAGATGGGACTAATAGTAATTATACAGATATATTTGAAAAGGTTGCGAGTGATGTATGTATCAATTGCAGCGGTGCAGCGAGCGTGCCTGATTCCGTAATACATCCGCTGAGGGATTTTACCCTTAATGTATTTAACGTCGTTAAGATATTAGATGCTATCAAGAAACTTTCCCAGAATTGTAAATTTATAAATTTATCCAGTGCTGCAGTTTATGGTAATCCTACCCAACTTCCAATTGCTGAACAGGACTCATGCAATCCTGTATCGCCCTATGGTATGCATAAGCAAATGGCGGAAAAGCTTTGTAAAGAGTATGCCGCTTTTTTCGGATTACAAACATGCAGTGCAAGAATATTTTCTGCATACGGGCCAGGCCTAAAAAAGCAATTATTATGGGACATCTATAAAAAGACAGTTCAGTCCGGTACCGTAACGCTCTTTGGAACAGGAGTTGAATCAAGAGACTTCATTTATGTATCTGACATAGTACATTCACTTGAAGTGTTGATATTAAAAGCAAAATTTGATGGAGCAGTTTACAATGTGGCTAATGGCATTGAAATCACCATCAGGCAATTAGCAGAAAGTATGCTGAAAGAATTGAATTACGCAGGTGAGTTAGTTTTTACAGGCCAGGAGCGTATAGGAGACCCAATAAACTGGAAGGCTGATATAACAAAAATGAATGCACTCGGTTATCAATCACAAACAAATATTCATGATGGAATAGCAGCATACGTAAAATGGCTAAACGAAGAAAAGTAGCATTGGTATATCAATACAATGAAAATTGGATAGGTGGAACTTATTATATTGAGAACCTTGTAAAGGCTTTGATGCGTTTGCCCAAATGTAACCGGCCATTTTTGTATGCCCTTACAGAAAAGGAAGAAGATTATGCAAAGCTTCAGCATATTGCCGGCGACACAGGTATTGTTAAAGGAAGCTTCTTTAAAAAGCATAATATTCTGAAACAGGTGATTAATAGAATTTCCAATAAACTAAGTCAAAAAAATCTATTTGGTTATCACCGCAGTGGTATTAATGTTTTATTTCCTGCAGATATCAATAATCATAATATTCCAGGTGTAGAAAACTTGTATTGGATTCCGGATTTCCAGGAACATTACCTTCCGGATTTTTTTTCAAAAGAAGAAATAGCCAATAGAAAACAGTATCAGCAGGAGATTGCAAATAAGGGTAAATATATTGTGTTTAGTAGTGAGGTCGCAAAAAAGCACTTCAATGAAATATATCCAAAATCGGATATAAAGCAATTCGTTTTACCTTTTGCTGTATCACATTCGGGGATTGAAGCTGTTGACGAAGTGATAGTGAAATATAAATTGCCGGCTAATTTTTATATATGCAGCAACCAGTTTTGGCGGCATAAAAATCATAAAATTATTTTGAATGCTCTTGCATTATTAAAACAAAAAGGAATTGATGTTCATGTTGCTTTTACCGGAAAGGAGTATGATTTCAGGTATCCCGATTATTTTGATGAGATTAAAAATTTGGTTGCTGAGTCAGGGATCGAAGCCAATGTTTCATTTCTTGGTTTTATAGAGCGGAATGATCAGCTTACATTAATGCAAAAGGCTATTGCGGTAATACAGCCATCGCTTTTTGAAGGGTGGGGTACCGTAATTGAAGATGCCAAATCGTTGGGAGCAACTGTTCTAGCTTCAGATATTGAAGTACATAGAGAGCAACTGGAATTCTATGGCGCTGCGCAATTTTTTAATCCATCAGAACCTTCATCATTGAAGGAATGTTTGCTTGCAAAGGATATATACAGCAAGTTGGGTAATTCTGATTACAATATAAATGTTTTAAAATTTGGTGAAACATTTTCTTCTATTATCGAATCTATAATGGAAGAAAAAAATTAATATGCTGGTTTCGATTATTACTGTTAATTATAATAATGCAGTTGGGCTAGAGGCTACTATTAAAAGTGTAGTCGATCAAACCTGGCAAGATTTTGAATTCATTATTATTGACGGAGGATCAACAGATGAGAGTAAAAAGCTAATAGCGAAGTATGCGGATAAAATAGCTTATTGGTGCAGTGAAAAAGATGATGGTATTTATCATGCCATGAACAAGGGGATAAAGGCAGCGAAAGGTGAGTATTTATATTTTTTAAACTCAGGCGATTTGATTTATGCCCCCTCAACTTTGAAAAGTGTTTCAGAAAAATTGAATACTACTGATATTGTTTATGGCAATTTATTAATAGTGGAGCCTGATAAACAATGGGTAAAATTCTATAATGAAAAATTAAGTTTTGAATATTTCGTTAGGGACACTTTACCCCATCAGGGTTCATTTATAAAAAGGGCTTTATTTACACAAATTGAATTTTATGATGAGGGTTTAAAAATTGTGGCAGACTGGAAATTCTTTCTTCTGGCTGTTATAAGATTTAAGGTATCTGTAATTTATATAAACGAAGTGATTTGTAGATATGATCGTACCGGTATTAGTGCCAATCCTACATATTTCCAATTGCAGGATAGCGAAAAACAAGTGGTTTTGACTAATGAGTTTTCGTCATACTATGAGGGCGTAATTGAATTACACGAATTGAGGCTACGCAAGGAATTTATTGAAAGTATAGAAAGAGATTTTTTTATACAAAAATATTTAAGTGTAAAAATGAAATGGAAGCACTTGAAAAAGAAATTGAGGATAGATAAAAAATGAATATCGGAGAACCTGAAATATCGATAATTACTCCTTGTTATAATCACGGTCATTTGGTAGAGGAGGCAGTTGATAGCGTTCTATACTATAAATGGAAAATGCCCATTGAATACATCATTGTAAACGATGGATCTTCTGATGCTTTCACTAAGAATAAGTTAGACGAATTGAAAGCGAGAGGAATAACAGTGATTGACCAGCCTAATGCAGGCCCTGCTAATGCCAGGAATACTGCAATAACAGCAGCGAAAGGCAAATATATTTTGCCACTCGATGCAGACAATAAATTGCGTCCTAAGGTTTTTGAAAAAGCTTTTGATTTAATGGAGGAAGACGATTCTCTCGATGTAGTGTATCCCGAGGCATGGAGTTTTGGCTCTAGTAATTTTCATTGGAAACCCGGTAATGTTGATATTGTAAAATTGATGAACAGTAATTATATAGATACCTGTTCGTTGATAAGAAAGCATAGCCTGGTAGAGGTGGGTTGTTATGATGATAAAATACCTTTTTACGGAAATGAAGACTGGGAACTTTGGCTAAACATGTTTTTTACTGGAAAGAAATTAAAGTACCTGGAAGAAATTGGCTTTGAATACAGGGTAGTAGACCATTCACTGTCAAGAAGAGAATCCACACCAAACCAGGAGAAAATAAACGAATACATTGCAGAAAAGTATGCGGCACAATATGCAAAATATTATCGTGAACTATTTAGAGAAAAAATAGTGTTGGAAAACCTTAAATCTTTTGTACATGACCATAAATTAAAAAGTATAGCCAAAATCATTTTGAATAAACCGCTCATAAAATATTGATAGAATGATCAGCATAATTGTTTGCTCTGTTAATATTTGCTTGTATAATAAATTTGAAGAAAATGTGAAATCCTCTATTGGGTTTGAATACGAAATTTTAAGAATCGATAATAGCATTGAAAATAAGGGAATTTGCGAAGTTTATAATAACGGATTGGCCAAAGCAGAAGGATCAGTTATTTGTTTTTGTCATGAGGATATAATATTTAATACCCAAGATTGGGGAAGCGAACTAAATGCTTTGTTATTAAATAAGGATATTGGTCTAGTGGGTGTAGCTGGTGCTGTTTACAAATCGAAGTACCCCTCACCTTGGATGGCTATCCCTCAGGAATATTACCGGGTAAATATGACACAGGTCACAAAAGATGGTCCTAAATTTACTGTTAAGATTTTAGACGAAGGTAGTTTTTCAGAAGTAGCTATATTAGATGGCTGTTTGATTGCGGGCAGAAAAGAAGTGTTTGATGCTTACAAATGGAATCAAAAGGATTTACCCGGATTTCATTTATATGACCTTGACCTAAGCATTAGAGTAAAAGAAGCTTATAAATTAGTAGTGGCCAATAATATTCAAATAACCCATCTTTCAGAAGGCGACTTCGGTTTAGACTGGCTAAATGCTTCAGAAAATTTTCATCATGCTAATAAGAAACTGCTGCCTGTTTCTGTAATGAAATTATCCAATAAAGAGCAGGATAATCTTGATTATTTTGGACTGCATGCTCATATAAATAAATTGAAACAGTTAAAGCAGCCCCGTCTTAATATTTACAGATTGGCATTAAAGGCTATTTTTTTGTTTCCTCTTAGAAAGCAAAATGTTTCTCTATTAAAAATTTGTATTGTTGCTCTATAAACAAGAGAAAAGCTCGTCCTATTTTCCAAAGATTGATGGGCTCCGTTTTGTAGCAATATTTTTTGTGCTTGTAGCTCATTTTGCAACATATATGGGGGAGCCTATTTCTGCAGGATATTACGGCGTCGATCTTTTCTTTGTTATAAGCGGATTTTTAATTACTTCAATTCTTTTAAAAACTGAGAAAGGAAGATTTAAGAATAATTACTTTAATTTTTTAGGCAGAAGAACATTACGGATATTTCCAATTTACTATTTATCACTTATTATTTTATGGATACTTAACCTTGATACAGTAAGAGAAAATATTTTTTCTTTGCTTACCTATACTTGGAATTATACACTGGCTAAACATCAACTATCAGACAGCCCTGTTATTCATTATTGGTCACTCAGTGTTGAAGAACAATTCTATTTGTTCTGGCCTTTAGTTATTTTATTTGTTAGAAAGAATAGATTTTTATTGACAACACTTGTTTGCTTAATAGTTATTACAGGCTATGCTCAAATTCTTTTTAATATTTTTCCATCTTTATCCTTGTATAACCAGTTTGGATTGTTAACCAGAATGTCATCATTGGGGATGGGGGCTTTGGGAGCTATAGCTTCCTTAAATTGGACATTGCCAACAAAGGTATTCAAAAGCAAGCATGTTGAATGTGCAGTGCTTTTTCTATTGTTTGTTTCATTAATTATTGTACATCCCATTAAGTTTGTCATTATGGGAGTATGTTCTATTTTTTTTGTAATAAAATCTGCTTATTTCCCTTTCTCAACAAAATGTTTCAATTCATTTTTGTTGAATAAGCGCATCATTTACATTGGTACAATTTCTTACGGTATATACTTGTACCATATTCCTATTGCTTATTATATAGATAGGTATTTGTTTGATCCTATTTGGAATCAAATTGATTTTGCCTCATTAGGTTTTTTTAGAAAATTAGAATTCCACCCCTGGGTATTTAAATTTCCAATAAATACATCAGTGACTATTGTTTTTGCGATTATGTCCTATAAGTACTTAGAGAAACCTATTCTGTCATTGAAAAGCAGGTGGTTTACCTATAAAGAATCTAATTTGCAGAGATAGCTTGACTATTTTATAGATACATTTTGAGAATAGTTTATTATTTGCCAGATATTGATGCCGGAGTTTCCAGGATAGTTAGGAATTTACTTCATTATAAACCAGTCGATAAAGATATTCAATATGCCGTAGTTTTAATTCGTCGCAATGACCAAAAGGAAATACAGGTAACAGAAACTTTGGATGCTGATGAGGTAATACGATTCAACTATCGAGAAGACGAAAACCCTTTTGTTGTATTTAGGAGGCTGAGCAAAACCTTAAAAAGTGAGCATGATATCATTGTGGGTAATGATGGTTTAGAAATAAAAATGGTGGTAACGCAGCATTTAAAAAATCCGGTACTTTATATAGTGCATGGTGATTTCCCTGATTATTATAATATAGTAAACAATTATTACCCGGTTATAAATTCAATTGTTGCTTACAGTACAAAGATTGAGAAAAGCTTACTTAAAATGCCGGGCATAGACAAGGTAAAGGTTCACAAAATATACTACCCTGCAAACATCAAACAGTCTTTTATAAAGAGCAAGAGTGAAAATTCAGGTCGTTTTAAGATTGTATTTGCGGGTATGCTTGTAGAAAGAAAAGGTGCAGAGTTACTCCCTTTGATATATGATGGTTTAGTTGAAAGGGGGATGCATGAATTTGACTTTAAAATTATTGGTGATGGTGAATTGTATTCTTTTCTAAAAACATCTTGTGAAAGGTTTCATCAAATTGTATTAACTGGATGGAAAGACCATGCTTATGTGCAGGAAGCCATGCAGCAGGCTGACGTTTTTTTATTCCCTTCCAGGCTGGAAGGTTTGCCCAATGTATTGATAGAAGCCTTAGCAGCAGGAGCAGTACCTGTTGTAACTAACCTGGAAAGTGGTGTTAGAGATATTATTCAACATGACTTGAATGGCTTATTGGTGGAGGCTGATGATATTGCCGGGTATTGTGAAGCAATTTTAAAGTTGTATAACAATAGGGAACACCTGGAAAGACTTAGATTAAATTCAAAAGGTAGCCTTGGTATGTTTGCACCATATGCACAAGCTAAGGCTTATGAAGATTTAGCAATAGAAACTGCAAAAAAAGAAAGCAATAAGGAAACAGTTTTCCCTAATTACAAGCGTGGACGGTTTCTGGATAGAAAATGGATTCCAAACTGGCTGTTAATTACAATTAGAAAAATAATAAAAAATCCAAAATTATAAACGGACTTATTTCATTTACAGTAATAGATTTTATTTTTTTGTGATAGCCATCAGCAAGGATTTATCATAAAAGGAGAATATGATTGAAAAATGATTAGAGAAAAAATAAATAATTTTTTAAAAGAAACACTAAACTAATGTCGGAAGTTTTGGTAAGTGTTCTAATGACCAGTTATAACCGGGAGAAATATATTGCAGAAGCAATAGAATCAGTCCTTGTATCCTCTTATACAAATTTTGAACTTATAATAGTAGATGATTGTTCTAATGATAATACGGTAGAAATTGCTAGAAATTATGCGTTAAAGGATTCCAGAATTCGTCTTTATGTTAATGAAAAGAACTTGGACCAATTTCCTAATCGAAATAAGGCGGCATCCTACGCTAAAGGTAAGTATCTAAAATACTGTGATTCAGACGATAAATTATTTGATTGGACGTTGGATTACTGTGTACAAATGATGGAAAAATATCCTAAAGCAGGAATGGGGATTTTGAAGTTAAATAAAGCAATAAAGGAGGAGTACCTTTTACCAAGGGATGCTATCAATAAGAATTTTTTTGAACATTCTTTTTTGAGTATTGGACCATCTGGTACTATTTTAAAAAGAGAGGCCTTTGAATCAATAGGGCTCTACAATTCCGAATATGGGGTTCCTTCGGATATGTATTTTAATTTAAAAATGGCCGCATCTTTCCCGATTGTCTTGCTTGACAAAGTTTTTTTCTTTTATAGGGAACATGACAGTCAGGAGATTAAGAATAAATACAGTTATGTCTGCTTTAATTTTAAGTATTTGGATGACGCCTTAAATATTCCAAAATTCCCATTAACAGTTGGTCAAAAAAATATAGTCCTTAAAAAAGCAAAAAGGGATTTTGTGATTACTTTCTTTATATTTTTAAAAGATACAGGAAATTTAAAGAAAGCTTTAAAAGCATATCGCATTTCTGGAATTGGGATTGTCAATTTTTTAAAGGGAATATTTCAATAATGAATTTTAATGTAAGCTATTGAGTAATGTAATTAATAAAATAATCTGGAAAATCCGTAATCCACATTTTTATAATGGTATAAGAAAAACAGATTTAATAATTTATGATGATTACTTTCCTAATCCAGTAACAGGCTTTAGAATTGCCGAATTTTTAGAAATTTTGAAATCTATTTCCTCCACCAAAATATTAATATCACCAATTAACTCTTATAAAACTTACGGGTTAAATAATTCTGATTTTGAAAAACATAAAAGAGAATTTGCAAATAGTTATCCAAAATTTAAAAATAGTGTCCGGAAAGTTAGTAGGTTCAATAATATCAATGCAAAGCTTTTTTATTTTGTTTTCCTAAATAATGGCCGAAGAATTATTCCTTATTTAAATAGGAATAAAATCAACTTTATTTTTACATTGTATCCTGGGGGCGGCTTCAAAATGAATAATGAAAGGTCAGATATCGATTTAAAAGAAATAATGAGCTCTAAGTATTTTAAAGGAGTAATTGTAAATCAGGAATGTATAAAGGATTACCTTATTGAAAAAAATATTTGCACAGAAATGCAAATTCACAATATTGTCGGAATTCCGGTGCCTCAGATAAAATTGGAGTTTCCCGAGTCAGAAAAAATTTATTATGCTGAGAGAAAAGGAGTTTTAGATATTTGTTTTATAGCTGCAAAGAATCTAGCAAGGGGAGAAGATAAGGGTTATGATTTATTTATAGATGTAGCTATCAAGCTTCATAAGAAATATAGGGATTTAAAATTCCATGTAGTTGGAGGTTTCTCTGAAAAAGAAATTGATGTAACCGAATTAGGTAACTCAATTACATATTATGGATACATTGATACAAACGATTTACCCAATACATTGAAGAGTTTTGATATTGTCCTATCCCCTAACAGGCCAAATATGTTAGGGGCAGGGTCATTTGATGGATTTCCATTAGGAGCTTCAGTGGATGCTTCCTTAGTCGGGTGTTTAATGGCAGTTACTGATCAACTTAATCAAAATAAGAGATATTTAGAAAATGAGGAAATTATAATCATTCAACCTAACAGTGAAGATATTATAAGGAAAATTGAAAATCTGATTGCTTTTCCTGAGAAAATCAGGCAAATAGGAATAGCCGGTATGCAAAAAACAAAAGAATTATTTTCTTATCAAAATCAAATTGAAACACGCCTGCAAATTTTAAAAAAATGGCTATAAATATTTTCAAATAAAAATATGATTGCAATTACAAATTGCTTTTTTGTCACCTATTGATGCATATCACGCCTGTGTACAACTGGCTTACAATAATAAATGGTTAACTAATGGAGGATAGTTGATTTTAGGAATTAAAGAAAATTTAAGGAACAATTTATCAGTTTTAAAATATTCTACTTACCAATAATGCTACGGTTCCGATTCAAATTTCTTTAAACTTATTAGGAGATCAGGCGGAAATTATTACGACAGCTTTTTCTTACGTAGCATCCACTATTGCTCAATTAAAAAATTCATTGAAATATCACCCGTGGTGACTTTGTCTGGTAATTGCAATACAGGGGAAAATACTAATATTGGAACAAATGCAAATTTATTGCCTGAAATAAATATCGGGTCTAATGTAATTAGAGCTGCAGGTGCAGTTGTATTCAAGAATTCTTTCCAGATAATAAATTAGTCTCAGGGATTCCCGCCATTTTAAAAGAAGTAATTTCCAAAACTTGATATTTAAGATAAATGAAAGTAAGTATATGCATGATAACGTATGGCCATGAGGCCTATATTAAACAAGCTTTAGAATCACTTCTGGTGCAGAACACAAAATTTGAATACGAATTAATTATTTCAAATGATTGTTCTACTGATGACACTCATAAAATTATAGAAGAATGCATCAATAATTATAAAGGGCCTGTTAATATAAAATATAATAATCTTGAAAATAATCTTGGTATGATGCCCAATTTTATTTTTACTCTAAATCAATGCAGTGGTGATTACGTTGCTCTCTGTGAAGGTGACGATTATTGGATAGACCCTTTAAAGCTTCAAAAGCAAGTTGATTATATTTCTAAACATCCTAATTGTAATTTAGTTTTTACCGATGTAAAAGTTTGGAATGAAAGTAAAAAAATATTTTTACCAAATTGGGCAATAATCAAAAAAGAAGATTATGAGTTTAAAGACCTTATCGAAAGAAATATAATAACAACTTGCACAGTTTTGTTTCGTAATCCTTATAAAGATGAAGAAATATCCAATTGGTTATTAGATTTTAAAGTAGGCGATTATCCATTATATCTATTTTTACTTCAAACCGGGTATGCCCATTTCTTAAAGGAGGTGACAGCGGTTTACAGGGAACATACCGGAGGCGTATTTTCTTTAAGTGGTCCTGAGAATTTTATTAATACTAATATTGAAATTTTAAAAAGAATGCAAAATCTTAACCTATCTAGACAAAATATTATTTTGATTAAAAGAAGTTTAGTGAAATGGTATTATGTTAAAGTTGTAAGACTATCAAGTAAGCTGGAATTTAAAGAGGTGCGATCCTACATAAAAGCGAATTTAGAATTTTCTGATATAAAATATAATACGAAGTATTTTATTTTGATTGTAAAATTATATTTATTTCCCAAATCCAAGTCAGGGGTTTTTCAAATTCCAGTCAATTAACAATAGAAATTATTATTGGAAGAGAATTTATAAAAAATGTTAGCCGAGATTAATATCAAATGAAAATATTATTTGTAACAGGTGATTTTCTTCCCAGCAAAAATGGCGGGATTGAAAATTATGTATTTTGGTTGGCCCAAATACTTAAAGAGCAAAACTTTTTAATAGAAGTTGCAGCCCTTAATGTGCGGGAAGAATGTGATTATTTTTATGAGAGTATACACGTTCATTATTTAAATAATAATATTTCAATTTTCGAAGAGCTATTGAAAAATGGGGCATATGATATTTGCCATTTTCATGAATACTCCGGCAAAAATGGTATTAATGTAAGTTGGTTAACATTTGCTAAGCAAATATGCGGAAAAGTATTTTTTACTTTTCATTTACCTTATTTAACCTGCTATAAAAATGATTTTAGATACAAAGGGATTGAAGATTGTAACAACTTTACAGATGTTGCAAGATGCATCGAATGTGTATTGACTGACAAAGCAGAAAAGAATATTGGTTTAGCAATGGCTCCGTATGCTAGTAAAATATTAGCATTGGTACCCTCGGTTAAAAACAATTTAAAAAATAAAATTTTATTAAGAGATCATAATCTACATGAATTAATTGCAAACTGTGACAAGATATTTGTAATTGCAGGATGGTTTAAAAAAATACTTTTTGAAAATGGATTTACAGATGAGAAGATTTATAAAATTCCTAATAAGCCTAAATTAGGGATATCACCTGAATCTAAATCTACGAACGAAACAATAAAAAAGAAAATTTTATTCATCGGCCGAATTGAAGAGCAGAAGGGGTTCCATTTATTATGTAATGCGATGAATGAGATTGAAGAGGATAATTTGGAATTAGAAGTATATGGTAATAAAGTAGATGAAAATTATTTTGAAGATTGTAAACGAATCTATTCTTTTAATTATATGGGAACGTTACCTCGTGAGGTTTTACTGGAAAGAATTAAAAATTACGATTTTCTGGTTTTACCAAGTGTATGTCCTGAAATGTATCCTTTGGTAGTTGTAGATGCTATACACAGGGAATTACCTGTGATTGCTTCTGCCTCGAAAGGAAATAGAGATTTAGTAAAGGATAATGAAAATGGTTTCCTCTTTGAGTACGACAATGCTGTTGAGCTTGCTAAAACTATTGATAAAGCTTATCGTTTGAAAGCAGAAGGTTGGACAATGCAATTAGACTTTACCGAAAATCCTGAGCATGATTTGGAAGAAATTGTTTCCTATTATAAAAGTTAACAAAGAACTCCAGCTTATATTTTACAAATGCGTATTAATAAAAGAATCAATTATATCTATACACTTTTTAAAAAAATCGGTGTTATTTCAACATTGAGCTATTTCACGCAACGCATATTAAAGTCGAAAGGTGCTTTAATATGCGTTCATGTACCTGGATTAGAACACTCCATTTATTTAAGAAGTAAAACTGATGATATATAGATATCCTAAAAACCTAAATTATTTTTGTGCGTCTACCTATATTGTAAGATCAGACCTGATTCCTATACCAGACCTTTCAAGTAGAAATTTGATTGACTATAATTTTTTCTCTTCCCATGCATGGCTAAAAAATCGACTGAAGGATTATAAGAATGCTATGCTGGAACCTTTGCCTTTTAAATCTACTATTTATGTTCTTAATTCGGCAAGTTGGACTAACTATGGCAGTAAGTTTATAGGCAGGGGATTGAAAAGATGGGCAAAAATTATTTTGTTCGGACAGTACGTTAGCAAAGACTTAAAAAATGAATTTAAATTAACACATATAGACTTTAAGTTGTGGAAATAATAGCTAGATATAACAAGAATTGATGTGTGGTATTGCAGGAATAGTAGGAAAAAGTAAGGTTGGTATTGAAATCAGGTCAGTGCTAAATAAAATTAAACACCGTGGCCCAGATGGATTGTTCTATTGGGAAAATGATACTATTGCCCTTGGGCATGCCCGGTTAAGCATTATAGACTTAAGCAGCATGGCCAATCAACCCATGACAGATCCGGCAAGCGGTAACGTTATAATTTTTAATGGAGAGATATATAACTACAAAGAAATAAAACGGGATATTGGAAGCCGTTATCAATTTGTAACAAATTCTGATACAGAAACTATATTGGCAGCATACAAGGTGTATGGTCATAATTTTCTTAATAAGTTGCAGGGAATGTTTGCCTTTGCTTTATTTGATAAAGCAAAAAATAAACTACTTATAGCAAGAGACAGGGTAGGCATTAAACCTTTTTATTACAGGAAACTTAACGGAGCCTTTATTTTTGCATCAGAAATAAAAGCCATTATTAACCTGGATCAAAAAGCAGAAACGATCAACGAATTGAAAGCGTATGAATTTTTGGCCAACCGCCAATTGGATACTAACGAGGATACATTCTTTAATGGCGTAAGACAGTTTCCCGCCGGGCATTTTGGCTGGATTGATATTGAGGGGAATTTGGAAGAAATTAAAACCTATTGGAATTTTAATGAACAAGGAACAGAAAAGTTTGATGAAAGGGCAAAAAAGGAATTTATAGAATTATTTGATGATACGATACGGCTTCATTTAAGATCGGATGTTGAAGTTGGCGCATTTGTTTCCGGTGGCATAGACTCTTCTTCTGTTGCCTGTTTTGCGTTAAGAAATATGGAGCAAAAAAATCTGCATACTTTTTCCGGTGTACTTCCTTATCACCATCCTGAAAATGCACTTATTGATGATGTTGTTCTGTCCAATAACAGGATCATACCACATAAATTTATGCTGGATGGTAATGACTTTTTTGAAGATATTCAAGATGTAATCTTTCACCATGATGAACCAATATTAGATGGCTCCATGTATGCGCATTATAAATTGTGCGAATTTGCTTCAAAGGAGGGCATCAAGGTTTTGTTATCAGGTTCCGGAGGAGATGAATTGTTTGGAGGTTATGGCTCTTATATTAACAGCCATCTTGCTGGTATGTTAATCAGTGGGAGGATGAAAAAATATTTTTCGGGAATAAGGAACATTGCTACCAATTCTGATTATAATTATAAAAATCTTTTAATAAAAAGCCTGTACGAAACCTTGCCTTTAAAATTAAGAAAAGGATTAAAAAACCGCCAGCTTAGGAATAGGAATACACATCTTGAACGAACTCCATACATCGAACATTACCACTATAATCATAGCGATCCTTATTATGCCAACTTATTGAATAATTATAAAAGTTGGACCGTGCCTCCTTACCTGCATTACGAGGATAGGAATTCAATGGCTTTTGGAGTAGAGATTAGAGTGCCTTTTTATGATCATCGTTTAATAAATTTTATTTTACAGTTTTCAACAGATGAAATAATAACCAAAAACAGTAAAAGCATTTTAAGAAATTCCTTCAGGGGAATAGTTCCGGACAGTATATTATCACAAAAAGGTAAATATGGTTTTCCTTCTCCGATTGACCATGCATTAATTACCAATAAAAAAGGTAAGGAATACTTTTTTGATTTACTGGAGCAAACACCCTTATTAAAGAGAAAAGAAACAGCACAGGTTGGTATTGATTTTTATAAAGGAAAAGACAATCTAACCACTTATTGGCGTTTGCTAAGTTATATGCTGTGGTATGATATATTTTTTAAGCAAAAATTAGTACAATAGTTTTAAACCAACATGCCTGAGCCACTCTCCATTTTATATATTGGCAGTTTAAATATCCAATCCAATTCTTACAGGAGGTTTCTTGCTTTGAAAAGCATTAGCAATGGTATCACTGCAATAGATACCGATCCATTTATATTGGCAAAATTTATTGCGGGTTTTCAGCATCACTATAATTGGGGACCAGGAATATACCTGTTGAACAAGGCTGTAAGGAAAGCTGTAAAAAATACTGGATGCGAAATTGTTTTAGTTGACAATAAAACTTACCTCACCGCCCGCACATTACAATATATTAAGCAATATCAGTCGTCTGCAAAAATAGCCAACCTTTTAACAGATGATCCTTTTGGGCTTTATGGCAAATCCTGGAGTTTGCTAAAGAAAACAGCCAGCTTATACGATATTATTTTTGTGCAGCGAAAAGTGAATATTGAGGAGTTTAAATTGATTGGCGCAAAAAAAATAGAGATATGTTGTCGCTCTTTTGACCCATCATTTAACCGGCCTTTACAATTGTCAGCAGCAGATGTACAGAAGTATGCAGCAGAAGTAGGTTTTGCAGGTACATATGAAACTTTCAGGGCTTCTTTTATAGCTTATCTTATACAAAACAACATTGCAGTAGCCGTAACCGGAGATGGCTGGCCTGAAAAGGATTATTGGGATATTATTAAACCTTATTACAAAGGCCCGTCGGTGTATGGAGAGGAGTATATTAAAACCATCAATGGAATGGGTGTGGCTTTGCATTTTTTAAGGCACGCCAACAGGGATGAGCAGGATAGCAGAACTTTTGAAATTCCCGCATGCAAAGTTTTTATGCTGGCAGAACATTCAGATTTGCAGCAACAACTTTTTAAGACCAATGAAGAAGTTGTTTTTTTTAAGACCAAAGAGGAACTTTTAAAAAAAGTAAACTATTATATGGTTAATGAAGCAGAAAGAATACGCATTGCCCTTAACGGCTATAACCGTTGCTTTATGAGCGGCTACGATCACCAGTCACGGATGAAGTATGTACTGGAAACAATCAGTAATATGTCGCATGAAGCGTAGGGCTGATTTTGTAATGATACATTTTAAAGCGCTGGAATTATATCCTCCTGTAATCAATCTACTTGACTACCTGGGTAAAAATGCAGATGAAAAAATTCTTGTTATATCAACAGATCTACCTGAAGACAGCCATTTAAAAAGATATCAGGCAAATGCATCCAATATTTGGGTAAAAAGAACAGGTAGTATAAAACCTGGTTCCCTTTTCAGGATTTTTCAATACCTCAGATTTTATATATCATCATTGTTGTTGCTTATAAAATTAAAGCCAGCAGTAGTTTTATATTTTGAATCAATTTCATCCTGGCCTGCGCTGATGTATAAAAAAATACTTGGAGATAGCGTTAAACTTATGGTGCATTATCATGAATATACAACAGTAGAGGAGTACGCTCATTCGATGCGCCTTGTAAAAAGAATGCATCAATT
>Ga0105047_10005128_pt1 | contig 22623 bp, 24 predicted proteins | sample MAT04_FD_78384 | JGI IMG/M metagenome (GOLD analysis project Ga0105047, IMG submission 78384) | Freshwater microbial communities from Lake Fryxell liftoff mats and glacier meltwater in Antarctica - MAT-04 (megahit assembly) | ecosystem: Environmental > Aquatic > Freshwater > Ice > Liftoff... | reverse complement strand
CTGGATTTTGCCGTTTGGGCAGAACAAAAGATGATTGGCTAAGCTATCATTTTTTTATTTTATCCGGATTATCTTTTACAAAAGACGCCCAACCTGAATGTTTTTTCAGACCACCGGCAATGCCACCGGATTGATTAAAATGACAAACTGCCACACCCAAAGCATCTGTTGCATCAAGATGTTTTGATGTAATTTTTATTTTCAAGATATTCTCAAGCATGGCTGCCACCTGCTCTTTGGAGGCATTTCCGTTGCCGGTGATCGATTGTTTGATCTTTTTTGGTGCATACTCCTGGATGTCGAGTCCCATGGTCATAGCAGCAGCCATGGCTACTCCTTGCGCCCTTCCCAATTTCAGCATGGATTGGACATTTTTACCATAAAAGGGAGCTTCGATAGCCAATTGACTCGGAAGATATGATTCTATGATTTCCTGAAGCTGAAGAAATATTTCTTTCAGTTTTTCATGATGATCTTCATACTTTTGAAGATGGAATACACCAAAACTCAACACTTTAAGCTGTCGTCCTGTCACTTCCAATACGGCATAACCCAGAATGTTTGTCCCAGGATCCACGCCTAAAATTTTATAAGTATCTTTATCCTTGGAAATCAATGTTCAATGCAATTATATCTGCAAAGATGCTTCTTTTCTCAATATTAGTTTAATACGTACTACAGATTTTTATCATATATTTTTTAGACTTAACTAAATTTATTTTATATTTGCATTAAATAATAATTCCATGATGCTGTCACCAACTGAAGAAAATTATCTTAAAGCCATATTTAAGATTGCTGAAAAAGAAAAGAAGGCTGTGGGTACCAACTCCATCGCCAAGCAAATGGACACGGCTGCAGCATCTGTAACAGACATGATAAAAAAACTAGCGGATAAAGATCTGATCAATTATGAAAAGTACAAGGGGGTGTCACTGACTCCGGCAGGAAATAAAGCAGCTACCAATCTGATTAGAAAACACAGATTGTGGGAGGTATTTTTAGTGAATAAATTGCGTTTCGCATGGCATCAGGTGCATGACATAGCTGAAGAACTGGAACATATAGTGTCAGATGAACTTATACTTAGGCTGGATGCTTTTCTGGACTATCCAAAATTTGATCCACATGGTGATCCTATTCCAAATGCTGAAGGCAAATTTACTTTGAGAACACAGATGAGTCTTTCCGATATGACGATCCTTCAAAGTGGCATTGTATTAGGGGTAAAAGAACATCAAACTGATTTTCTTAAACATCTTACTAAATTAAATATTAAGCTAGGATCAGAAATAAAAATTTTGAAAATCACAGATTTTGACCTTTCTATGCGTATCATCATTGACCACAAGCATGAGGAAGTAATAAGCAAAACGATCAGTCAAAATTTGCTGATGAAAAGAAACTGATATCTATCCGAAATTTAAGAAACCAATGGGATTAGAACTGGACATTGTATCATAAAAATATCCGATATTAGGAAATATTGTAGCAATATCTGAAGCAGGAACACCATACCATAACGCCAATTCTGCAAAATATTGATCTGCGGCTGTGGTGGGAATCAATGATCCACGTCCGATTTCCAATGGATTGGAATTTCCTAATACTAAAGATGGATAATTACCAAAAATTCTTCTCCCGTTTACAGCACCTCCCATTACAAATACATTTCCGCCCCAAGCATGATCCGTACCGTTTCCGTTGGAAGTAAGTGTTCGTGAGAACTCCGACAAACTAAAGGTAGTCACTTTATCAGCGATACCCATTTGCCCCATGGCAGCATTAAACTGGTAGAGCGCATTATCCAATTCAGTAAGCATAGCTGCCTGATTGTTGATCAGTTCATCATGATGATCCCATCCACCATATTCCACAAAAAATATCTGTCTGCTCATTTGCAACTGTTCTCTGCCTGAAATGGTTTTAGCTATCATCTCAAAACTTTTAGATAAATCGCTATCCTGAGTGAATGGAACATTAAATACAGGAGCACTATCTATCACAGATGAAAGTAAGGCGTCTCCATCAATGGCTGTTTTGATCGTTTTTCTATACGTATTTTTAAAAACATCCTGATACACAGGATTTACCAATCCGTCAATGGCAGCTCTTTTCAACTGATTAAAAGCCCAATCCTGATTATTATAATCACGAATTCCAATACTTCCTTCTTCCGGGTGCAAGGAGTATTCCACCGAATTTTCGCCCGTCTGGAATACATTGCTACCAGATAGGGAAATATTCATAGAAATGGTTTGATTTTGATTTGCGCTTATCATCAGATCTGCCATTTTGCCACCCCAACCCTGCCCGACACGCATATTTGGTACACCAGTCTGCCAATGCATCACTTGGTCAGCATGTGAATACAATCCTAACGGAATCGGAACTGACCCTTCGTAAAACTGTTGTTTGGTAATGGGCCGCACCAGTGTACCTACATTTGAGACAAATGCCAGTTTATTTGCTTCAAACATTGCCTGCATACGTACCATCGATGGATGTAACCCATATTGATTCCCATCAGAAATCAGAGGATTTATTGGTCTGAGTGAATTTTGAGTCAAGGCCATGTTTGATCTTGTACCGGCATATTGATTGTACGCGGTATTGTTTCTTGGCACCAGCATATTGAACGAATCTATCCCGCCTGAATTTAATAAACAAACCAGTGCTTTGTAATCACCTGGCATGGCTCCGATGGATGAATTAAATGATGCCGCAGCATTCAGGGTTTTCAAATTAAATAAGGTAGAAAAAACCGTTGTCGCACCTATGGCAGCACAACTTGCCTGTCCTAAAAAATTCCTTCTTGACACTTTATTGATATGTCCCATGTATTATATTTTATTTACATCAAGTTATTTTACACAATTGTAATCCGGAGATATCATGACCAAATACATGGCCAATCTTGTTCTGAATTTTAAGCCATTGTCCCACTGCCAGTACATTGGGTTCAATGCAGTTCTTAAAATTTGTCTTGTTTCATCCGTTAGTTGACCATGCGTTAATAATAGATCCAACTTATTTATCAGCTCTTCAGTATCGGAATTTATATTTTCAAAATACGAAAGTTGTAAGTAGGCATTATCAGGATCATCCGGCCATGAACCTTCCCAACTATACATCAACCCATCCCAAATGGTCCAGCCATGTACTTCATTTATATACCCAATAGCAGTTGCAGTATTGTGCAACTTAAATTCGGGTGCTACTAAATCCGCAGCTGATATTTGACCTACAGGCTGAAAATCAGGCAAATAAAAATTGAAAACGGTAGGTGAAGCCATCACATGTTGCCGGGTACTATTTAAAAAGTTATAACCATTGTTCCAATATCTACCCTTATCTGTAGTCGTAGGTATTGCACGGGCTATATGGGTATATCTCAAAAATGGTTCTCTGAGCTTTCCTGCTGATTCAAGTAGATAACCTTCTGCTGACCTCGCCTCTTCATCCAGTAAAATGGCTTTGATCACTGCTTTCATATCGCCTCTTACGCCTTGACCGTTATTGGCAAATTTAGCAGCAACTCTTGCGACGTACGGTGGCGAAGGATTGGATTTTACCAACCTTTGGATCAATCTATAAGAAATAAAAGGTGCTGTATTGGGATGATTAAATAACCAGTTTACAGCCGCATTTACTTCTCCCATTCCATTGTTTGGCAAGTTGATAATAGTGCCGTCAGGCATAGTTTTGGGTCCCGGCTCATGAAAATCATTTGACATTATCATTGGAGCAGTTTTATCCAAAACGTATATATTGTTACCAAATTCAGGTCCGGAGGGCCACCAGCAACAAGTCATTGATAAGGTATCACAAAATGCAGGATTATTATTATTGTAACAAATACATGGTGGCGGCAAAGGTACATCAGGACATGGCAATACTACTCCACCATGCAGTCCGGTAAATATTTTTGCCATTTCTTTTATGTCATCATTGTCATAGGTAGGAATAGGGTTACTATTGCCATCCATAATCCTTGAACCGTCCTGATTGAGTTGGTATAAGCCGATGGTAAAGAGCTGCATGATTTCTCTGGCATAATTTTCGTCTGGTCTGATATTGTTTTCCAAATCAGTTTTAGGATTATTTAGATGACTGAGATAGTATCCCATCGCCGGGTGTTTGGTCACTTGCAATAAAATATCTTTATAATTTCCAAACGCATTATTAATAAAAATATCATAATAAGATGACAATGATTCCCCCCAATCTCTAAGATCAGAATTAATAGACGTTACCAAAACCTGACTGAGACCATACGCTACTTTTTGTCTCAATAAATCCTGATTGGTCATATTTACCTGCCACCAGGCATAATTAAAATGAAGTGCATAAGGTCCAAAAGCCTCCGGATCCAACGCTACTATTTGGGACCAAATATTATTCATCGTTGGTAAAATATTTGTAGGCACCTTGGTAAACTGGTCATCTATCCATGGCTCAAAACCCATATTTAATGCCGAAGTAATGCCTGCAGAATTGGATCCCAAGGTGGCTTGCCCTAAAAATCTGGAGGCAGCCATTAGGTTATCATTCATACCCGAGCCATCCATTGTTTTTTGTGCAGTAGCCGTCCCCGCACTACTACTGGCCGTGATAGTAATACCTTTATTGTGGCCAGCGCCAACATAATCCATATAGGGCTGGGCCAATAATGTGCCTGTGACCATACAGAATGTAAGTATTGATATATTTATTTTAAAGTTCATATTTTTGACATTTTGGATAGCTAATAGATATTATCTTAAAATCTCGAGTTTGATAGACTTACTGGCTTCCTTTTGAGTTACCTGCAATATGTAAAGCCCTGCTGGCAATTCAGTTCCAGAAATATTGATACTTTCATATTTATCCCGAATAGTATGGGTCAGATTTTTATAATTTTTCCCGGATAAATCCATTATGCTTATGTCTACCTCACCCGCAGGAAAATTTTGAAGCGCCAGAGCTGTCATGTCAGTAAAAGGATTTGGAAAAGCACTTATCGTAGCATCAGCCAGTGGGTCTGAAGTAGTGGAAGTGGTAATGGCTGTTGCTTTTATTTTGAACTCACCTAAACCATAACAACTTCCGCCATGATTGGATGTGGCGGTAATTAGGACATATCGAGCTGTTTTGCCACTGAAATCCGGTCCGAATACACCCTCATAAAAAGATGAACCAGGCGCTTTGGGGATAGTAAATCTGCCATGCTCCTTCCATGTGATCCCATCTGTGGACAAATCGATCAGAATATCATTGAGTCCATCTACCAGTTTCCCTTGCAGAGGTTGCAAACTCCAGGTTCCATTATTATCACTATTAATGCGCTCTGGAGTATTAAAATTCCATATTTTTGATGTGGTCAAAGCATAAGTATCTCCAAGATTATACAAAATCCAATGACTACTGCCTCTCAGAGGATTTGGATTTGCAGATGTCTGGCATGATAACCAACCATCTGAAAGACTTGTGCTGTGTCTATCTGGATATGCCTGAGAAAATATAGCTGACATATACAAAATGGTGAAACAAATGACTAAACTCTTTCGTCTGAAACTCATTACTATCTCTTTATGGTAAAATATAAAAATACAACGAATCCGTTTGAATATTCCCTACCATAAGTGAATTAATTTTATCTTACGATCTCAATTTTAAAGAAGTGCCTTTTGTTCCTGAAAATATAAATTTAAAATAATTATTGCGTGAAACATTTTATTACTTTAGTTATCTCGGGTTTAATAATATTTTCGTCTTGGAAAACCATTGGCTTATTATCCTCCTACAGCACCCTGAAATCTGCCAAGGAAGACCTCGCTGAAATCAATAAAATCAATTACGGCCTTTTTAATATCTCTATCTGGAAAGAAGAAGCATTAAAAGTTTTTGAAAATAGAATCGGCCAATTTGAAATATCTCCAAAGGCTTATGATCAGGTGATCGTTGAACTAGAAAAATACCTTCGTAATATCAATAAGGATTATATCGAAAGCGGTAAAATTTTTGAAAAGATATTTGCCGATGCAGAAAAAAATGAAAAAATCAACAAAATATTTTTGAAACTCATCAAAGAAAATACAAAACCTCAGATCAAATTACTAAATATCCCTCAATACATCCCAGGTATGGCAATAAAACTTGCCAATGAATTAAAAAAGCAGGAACCACAGCTAAGAGACATTATGCGGGAAGAGCTAAAAAAAATATTGAAGAATAACGAAAATAATGATTTTACAGACCCGAGACTATCTATTTACCAAAAATATGGTGCGTTTGATGTCATGTCTGCCAATCAAAAAATAACATCACTCATTGCATCCAAACAAGTGGTAACTGACCATCTTGTGAAGCTGGTTTACGGGAGTCTATTATGTGCTTTCCTTATTGCATGGCTTTTGGCCGGTTATTTGGGTATTGTCACTTCCGTCACCATAATGACCATCGTCTCCATCATTCTACTCGTCATAGGAGTAAATCTACCCATGATTGATATAGAAGCCATACTCAACTCCTTTACCATAAGTGTATTGGGTACTGATATTGGTTTTGATCGCCAGTATATGTACTACCAAAGCAAATCCATCCTTGATGTTACAGATACTTTGATCAGAGGCAAAGGTCTTGATCTGAAGCTGGTGGGTATTATGGTTCTTTGTTTCAGTGTCATCTTTCCATTTATAAAACTGATCCTATCCGGGCTATATCTTTACAGCAGCCGGATCAGGGAAAATAAAATCGTTCAGAACATTATTTTTTATTTGGGCAAATGGAGCATGGCAGATGTATTTGTGGTTGCTCTGTTTATGGCATATATAGGATTTTATGGTATTATATCATCACAGCTTGACTCCATAGCACACAACAAAGGTGGCTTTGCGGTGGAGACCATTAATAATTCCCAATTATCGCCGGGTGCATTATTTTTTACAACCTATTGTATCATGTCGATTATACTGGGAATACTGGTGAACCGAAAAGTAGAAGTAAAATCTTTTTGATATACACCAACAAGGTGACACATTGTAGATTTGTTTATATATTTAGGACATTCATTTCACCATATAATAAAATTGATTTTTTGCATGAAATCGATATAAAAAATAAATAGATGAAATCCCTATCAGTCCGTCGCGGCAGTCATACAGACCAGAATGATTAAATACATCGGGGGGCTTATTGAGATCTATCTGATATTTCAACAAATTCACAACACCGCATGACCAGAATATAGTTGGCGGGCAGGTTAAACAATCCCGATGGCTATCGGTACAACTTAGCAAAATTTATAAACATGAGAATACATTTTATTTTTTTACTTGTTTTTGGAAGTTACTACTTAGGAATAACTCAGGAAGATAAAAAATCGGCAATAAAACCTATCCCGGCGCCAAAAGAATTTATCAGTTCACATACCGGTACCTACGGTGGAAAAACCATAAAGTATCGTGCTATTGCTAATGAAACCTATCTTAAAAATCAGCAAGGCGATACTACCGCTTCCATCTGGTCTGTAACCTACAAAGCAGAAGGTACCGAACACTTACACCGTCCAGTGATGTTTGTTTTTAACGGAGGTCCCGGGTCGGCTTCAGTATGGTTGCATATGGGACTTTTTGGACCACAACTCACAAAAGTCCATAGTGACGCTAAAGAAGATGACGGGGCAGCACCGTACCCTATGGTCAATAATAATTATGGTATGCTCGATCTGACGGATCTGGTATTTATTGACCCCGTAGGCACAGGATATAGTCGGGTAGTAGGAAAAGGGAAGGAAGAAGAGTTTTGGGGGCTCAACGAAGATGCTGCGTCCATTGCCCAATTTATACGTATCTGGATCACAAAAAATAAGCGGTGGAATGCACCAAAGTATATAGCAGGTGAGAGTTTTGGCACCACCAGAGCAGTCGCTGTCACAGAGCAACTGGAAGGTGATGGGCAGGAAATGGCCATCAATGGTTTGATCCTTATATCTCAGGCACTGGATTATCAGGGTAGTACATCAGAACATGATAATATTGTTTCATTTATCACCTATTTTCCCAGCATGGCAGCCACGGCCTGGTATCATAAGAAAGCTGGCCAAGGCAAAACCCTCGAAGCCTTTGTAGATGAAGCCAGAAAATTTGCCTTAAATGAGTATGTTTCCGTTTTGTATAAAGGAGCCAGGATTTCCGAAGCTGAAAGAAAAAACAGTATAGAAAAACTGACTTATTTCACCGGGCTTTCTGCTTCCTATATCGAAAGGTCAGATTTGAACATTCTGGTACCTCGATTCAGAAAAGAACTGCTAAGGGATCAGGGTAAAACCATAGGGCAACTTGACGGGAGATTTATGGGTATTGAATCCGATCAGGTAGATGATAAACCTACACTCGGAGATCCATCTTCGTACAATATCAGTGGCGCTTATACCGCTTCATTAAATCATTATCTGTCTGCCACACTTAACGTGGAAATGGATCGTCCGTATAAAACTTCCAACCATGAAATCGGCAATAAGTGGAGATGGAGAGATACCCCTGACCATACCTACTGGGAACCCAAATACGTCAATGTAGCACGAAAACTTGGAAACAGTATGCGGGCCAACAAGGATCTTAAGGTACTGGTAGCCAGCGGATATTATGACCTGATATGTCCTTTTTTTGATACGGAATATACCTTTAGCAGGAATGGTATCGTACAGGATCGGGTAACATATACCTACTATGAAGGTGGACATATGATGTACGTACATGATCCGTCGCTGCAGAAAATAGTACAGGATATCAGGATGTTTCTCTCCAGTAAATAATCTGCATAACTAAAGTAAAAATATAACATTTACTCTCATGAGACAAATACCCTTTACAAATATTGATTGGGTCAATGTACCTAAAGAATACCATTCGGGAGAAACCGGAACTGCTATCTGGCAAAGTATACACTATCTTGATTTTCGAATAAGGATAGTGGAGTATTCAGCAAATTATAAAGCAAATCACTGGTGTCAAAAGGGACATATTGTACATTGTCTGGAAGGAGAATTTATTACTGAACACCAAAACGGAACGCAATATATTTTAAAAAAGGGCATGACCTATGTGGTCTCAGACGATCTTAGCTCTCATCGGTCGCTCTCCGAAAATGGTGTCAGACTTTTGATCATAGACGGAAATTTTTTAAAGCTTGATGAAAAATAGTAATTATTTAGTTCATTACCTCAGCGAGATAAAATATTGTTAATTCAGATGAAATCCGTCGTCAATAAGTAAACAACACGCGGTTTTGGCGTCATTTTTGCCAGTAAGGTTCATACGTTTGAAGCTTCAGCATTAAATGACAACAAAAATTTAACGATTAACGGTCACGCTAAATAATTACCGAAATTCTTATAATGGAAGCATAATTCAAATTCTTAACCCATGCCTTTAAAATATCCACCAACCAATATCGCCATCATCCTTCTGGCCGCAGGCGAATCATCACGTCTCGGCACACCCAAACAACTATTGATGTACAAGGGCAAAAATCTGATGCAACACACCATCGATATGACAGAGACCCTTGGGATGGATACTGTGATTGTACTCGGGGCATTTAGCGATCAGATACTCTATTATGTAGATACTTATGGTGCGAAAGTAGTACAAAATATGGATTGGCATGAAGGATTGGCATCATCTGTTCGGTGTGGATTGGAACATGTTTTGATGATGAATACGGATACAGAAGCAGTTATTCTGGTGTTATGTGATCAACCTTTGCTGACAGTCGATATTTTACATCAGGTTATAGATACATATCACGTGTCAAGCTTACCGATCGTCCATTGTAATTATGGAGAAGCTTCCGGTCCACCTACTTTATTTCACAAATCATTGTTTCCTTATCTGATGGAACTTAAAGGACATGAAGGAGCTAAAAAAGTGGTAAATACATTTCCAGAAAAGGTGGCTCTTGTAGATTTTCCGGATGGAAAATGGGATATTGATACGCCTGCAGATTATCAACTTTTATTGCAAATATAAAAAAGGAAAACTGAGAAATCAGTAATTTCAATTTATCCCATCTAACTGTGTCATAAATTTAATGACACAGTTATTGCCGTACTTGAGTTACCATAGAAAACTGTCAAAATAAACATAGATCGTAGGTCAAAACTTGCAATGGTTGTTGAGATCGAAATTTTGCATTGTGGAGTAAAGTACATGTGTAGTTTTTTATTTTTATGCTGTTTATGATATCAATTGGTCTGACAACCCACACCAGTCAAAATCACTCGCTTTTTAATTGTTGCATTGGTGGCTACTGTGATCAGTGGGGCATTGAAGATCAAACTGGCAAAATCCACCGCTACATCGTCAATCAAAACGATCTCATCTCTGGCCTGATACATGCCCATCAAAGGCATGTCCAGAGAACTAAGTATCAATACTGGAGTACAAGATTTCGGCTGGAGAATACCTTGTGTTAGTATATTGTTTGGGCTATTAAGTGTTGTACTTGCTACTTCACCCAAGGTAAACTCTATCATCACTTTACTAGGGACGTTAACAAATGTAATTCCTGCATTGTCTAATGTACTGCCTGTACTGAGTGTTACATCATTTATAAAGATAGGCGTATTGGTGATACCGGCATCGGGTTGCAAAAAATCTTGTGTGTACATAAAGGTAGGTGTACTTATGGTAGATACCAATGTACCACCCAAACTATACTCCAATACTATACCGCCATTGGTGCTGCTTTTGCCCGCCGCATTTATCGTTTGTGGGGTGAGGAGCTGTGCCTTTGCTACACTTCCTATCAGCAATAACAGCAAGGTTATTTTTAGTTGTGTCATGGGGTTAATTTATGGTTTGACAACTTGAAAAAAACCATTTACAAAATCGTTGGAACCGAAGGTTACAGTACTTGATTTATTTTTGATACAAAAACCTACTTTTAGTGAAACACCACCAACAGGAACATTAGATGGGACAAAAGAAGCTGCAGCGGTAAGATTTGTTTTATTCGGTTGTGCTAGAACATGCCCGTCTGGATAATCGGCTCCATAAAATGCAGTTAATGGACTTCCTGCAGCCACATCTGAATAACATACGCTAAAACTAACAGGTTGCGGGTTGTTGTTGTTATGGCCGAATACACCTGTAGCAGTGCCATTAATTCTATCACCAGATAAAACGCTTATTGTTGCACTAGGTCCAGCAAAAACCCAGTCTGCTGCTCCTCCACCAAAAGGTATTGCAGCTATAGAACCAGCAATAGTAGCGATAGGAGGTGCAACAGGTATCGTATAAGGCACCCATGCCAAGCCGTTCCATCGCAGTACATCGCCGGAGGTAGGTACAGGTACTGGATCCACATATCTGCCTCCCAAGTTTATGGCATCTATAGCCGTGCCTGCTGCTAAAGCATAAGGTACCGCTGCTAACGGCTGTGAACCCATATCGGTAAATACATTGGTATTGGAAATATCCCATTCTACCTTTAAAGAGATCCATGGTGTATTGTTTAGCCAGTAGATCGTTCCAAAATTACCCGTTGTAGATGTAGCCCCTGCACTACTGATTTGTACATTAAACAATCCCTGTAAGTTGGTAGTAACACTTCGAGTCTCACTATACAAAGATGTAGGACCTCTGAAGATGGATAACCTTACCTGAATGGCTTGATTGGACAGCGCAACTCCTGCATTATTACGTGCTACTGCTTGATAGTTAAAAGCTGGTGGAATTTGTGCCATAACAAAAGTGCTCATGAATAAAGCGATAATAAGAATTTGAACTTGTTTCATTTTTATTGATTTTAAAATTATAAATATTTAAATAGATGACTAATTGATGTTACATTAAATTTGTCTCAAAAGGCTGATTTTAATAAGGATTGTACAACATATGCAAGCCATAGTACCGATTGATGGGACAAATATCAGGTGGTTCTCAAGATCAAAAAAATATCTCTTAGCGAAATGAAGAGAAATGAAATTGATATGTCAATTTTCGTATTTGAAATGATTTTTGGTATCATCTCTCGTTTCTTTCTATATCATTTACTTATAAAGGTAATGGAGAAGGTCTGATTTACTTGTCAATTACTTTGACAGAGAGCGGGGAACTTAGCATGGCATGTTGCAAAAAAAAATAGGTATTCGCTTTTATAAAACAACTCTTGTGTAATCTGATATATTTTAAATGTCATTTTCATAGGGCTTTTAGCGATTAAGGTTTTGCTTACTAACATTGTTGAGCTTTCTTTTTCTTTTGTCTTAACACAAAAGAAACAAAAAGTCAAGGCTTTTTCATTTTCTTAACGTCAAAACTTCAAAAAAGAGCTAAACTGGAAAAACTCGCCTTTGGTCTTCGTTCATCGTATTGTTGTTTGTGGCACTTTTTATTTACTCTCGTATCAGTCTTTCTTTTGGCTCAAACAGTTCCCAGTTCTTAACGCTATTTTTCAAAGTTTTGACTAAAAATGAAAAGGCCATTCCGAGGTTAAGCTTAGCATTGTATGCTGAAAAAAGTTAAATAATCACTTTGATAAAACATCTCCCATGCAAATCTGGTAAAATTTGGCTGATATATTCTGTAGTTCCTGTGTAACAACCATCAAGTTAATGCTTAATGTGACACCTATGAAGCCCAAATTTTATAGAAAAAAAACAGAAAAACCTATCCAATTTACTTATAAAGGCAATGGTGGAGGTTTGTTTTACTTGTCAATCACTCTGACAAAGAGCAGGCGATATCATGAGCAATTAGATAATATAGCTTTCTTACTTCTCCAATTGATGGGTATGAATCGAATGGTGATATCAGTTGAGTTACTAATATGTACCCTTTAACCTGGCTTTTTTACATTTGGATGAGTTAAATTTACCTTAACATTTTCAAATAATTTGCACCTTCTAAATGATAAAATTAACATAATGCACATAACACAGGTCACAATAATAAGAAGTACGCTCTAGAATGAAAAAAGTAATGGTCATTATTTGGTTGATTCAATGTATGCTTAGGTTGTCTGCACAGCAACCTGACCTAGTATTTCACCATACTACTGAAAAGGATGGCCTTAGTTACAATATTGTGAATTGTTTTTTCAAAGATAGTCGCAGTATGCTGTGGATTGGCACTTACAATGGGCTTAGTCGGTATGACGGATCACATTTTTATAATTTTAGAAAAGGAAAGGAGAGTAATACATTACCAGAAAATACAGTACATAAACTAGCGAAAGATAAAAAGGGAAATATATGGGGCGCTACTGACAATGGTGTTTTTTGTTATGATCAGCAAAAACCAGCTTTCAGACTTACCACACACCTGAAGAAAAAGATTGGATAATCCATGGTTTTCTTTTGGTGTCTATCTGGTTTAGTTCTAATACTTTCATAACTGTTGTATTATACTAAGGATAAATAATATACAAGTCCGAAAGCTGCACTTACCCCAATCCAATTGATCATATTTATTTTGAAGCGATACATTGCAATAAATGACACAACTGTCCAACCAAGCGAGATGTAGTCAAGTGCAGTAAATGAAATCTCTACCGGGAAAATTACTGCCTTGCCTAAATAAATGGTCAAGTTGAGAATAACACCTACAACTGCTGCCGTTACAAGAGCAAGAATTTCTTTTACCTTTTTATTTTCTTGTGTTCGTTCGATGATTGGTGCTCCTATAAATATGAAAAGAAAACAAGGAAGAAAAGTATAAAATGTTGTCGTTACAAGTCCAACTGTCCCCATAACCAGAGAATTGCCAAAATGATTATGTCCTGCCATAAAACCAACAAATACAAGCACCATAATTAAAGGACCGGGAGTGGTTTCGCCAAGAGCAAGACCATCTATCATTTGTAGATTAGTCAGCCAATGGAATTTTTCTACACTTACTTGAGCTACATAGGGTAAAACAGCATATGCACCACCGAATGTCACGAATGCAGCTTGGGTAAAAAAAACGGATAATGTTTTCCAAAACTGAAAGTCGCTTGTCAAAAAATAAAATCCAACAAGCGGAATTGACCAAAGTAAAATACCCGAACCCAATTGTTTCCAAAAACGCAATGGCTTAAAACCTATGTTTGAAAGAATCGTGTTTTTGTTGATATAAAAATCATTTTCGTCCGTATCTTTTTGTACTGTCTTGCTGTGGTTAGTTGCAAAGAACGTAGGAAAAAATTGTCTTATCACTAATGTTGTGATTATTGTCCCGACAATGATTAAGGGAAACTGAATATTTAAAAAGAAAATGCAAATAAAAGCTGCAAACGCAACAAAATAATGGAAAGGGCTTAAAAGAGATTTTTTGCCAATTTTAATTAAGGCAAGAATTACGATTGCAATTACAGCAGGCTTTAATCCGTTAAACATTGCGTAAATCCATGGTACATTTCCAAATGAAACATAGATTGCACTAAGGCCGAGAAGTATAAACATTGATGGAAGTACAAACAAAATACCTGCTGCTAGTCCACCCAAAGTACCATGCATCATCCAACCCGTGTAAGTTGCCAGCTGTTGTGCTTCGGGTCCTGGCAAAATCATACAGTAATTTAATGCATGCATAAACTTACTGTCGCTAATCCATTTCTTTTTTACAACAAGATATTCGTGCATAATAGCAATTTGTCCAGCAGGTCCGCCAAAACTTATAAATCCAAGTTTTGTCCAGAAATTTAACGCTTCTCTAAAAGTCGGTTTGTCCATTGGTCAGTTAATATATTGTGGCAATTTCATTGTAGGGTTTGATCGGTATGGATAAAAAAAGTGTGACCGATAGGGAGTATATCGTAAAATTTTTGTTATTTTTTCAACATTTTTTACGCCACTATTAGATGTTCTTGTTCTAGTTCTGCTGTTAATTTAACTTTTGCTCCCAGTGCTTCCAATGCACGTATGACTGTTCCAATTCTGAAGTTTTTGGTATTGTTTTCCAATTTTGAAATCTGAGATTTCTGAACGCCTAAAAGTTCATCGAGATAGCCTTGAGTCATATTCTTTTTTATGCCAGCACCTCTTATCATTGATCCAATGATATCCATTCGCAATTCATGTTCAAAAATATCTCGTTCAGGTGATCCTGATTCTCCTACAATTTGATCTGTAAGTTCATCTATTGATGTAAGTATCATATTTATTGTTTTAGGTACTGTCTTCTAATTTCTAAGGCCTTTACAATTTCTGATTTTGGAACCTTCTGAGTCTTCTTAATAAAACCATGAGTGTAGATAATTTATGATTTTCTATTTGGATCCCAAAAGGCAAATAATCAAATTTGAAGCTTATCGTATCTTATTCGAAACTCCCAAATTTCATCATTAAGTTTTTTTAGTAACCTTGTGTCATTGACTTCACGTGATTTTTGAAGGTTGTAAGCAATCTTCTTTTGTATTTTGATATCTAAAGACTTTATAGATTCTTTAGCTTCTTCAGAGATTAAAACGTCAAAATTTTGCTTCATTCAAATAATTTATGAACAGCTCAAATATAAATAAAGTTTCCTAAATGGAAATATAAATTTGTTATTTTTTGATGAAAGATAACATTTCCACTTGCACCATAAAATGGCATCAGTTCAAACAAATGTACTCCAAAAATTTACATATCCATATCATATATCGAACTTTTTAATTGGATACCATTATATCCTTTTTTCGATTAATTGTACTCAATCAATATACCGTTTCTTTAGATATCAAATCTCAAATTTACCGACTTTGATTTGAAATTTTATTTTATAAGGAAGGACTTAATCCTGAAATTTTTGTAAAACACTATGCTAAATCACGTTTATAAGTTGCTTAGCTCTGCGATCTTTAGACGTCAGGGCTACGATTCTAGAGAATTTGGTGTTAATTTTTATTACAAATATGTCAGAGCTACGCTCCTTTTTGTTGGAATTTTATTCTTAGCAAAGTAGAATTAATTGTACTTGAAATTATGGGTGTACTTTTTTTTGTAGTTTTTAACAGCACGTGAAGTAAATACGTTGGACAGGTGGGACGTATTCATGTAGTTCATTTCCTATGTGGATTTTGGGTTAACCATCTTAGCACAGTTGTTTCTCAGACACAAAATTCAATATGCCCATCAAATTTTGCTTATTTGATTTAAAAATACATTTTATTTTCTTTATATTTGTGTTTCTAATTTTCCATTAATAGAAAGTAAAACCATGGCGACATTTAATCTTAAAATAAACGGAGATACTAAAACAGTAGAAGTGGATCCTACGACGCCACTGTTATGGGTATTGAGAGATCATCTCGATTTGGTAGGTACTAAATTTGGATGTGGTATTGCATCTTGTGGCGCATGTACGATTCATTTGGATGATACGGCGATGCGTGCTTGTGTCCTGCCGATCAGTGCTGTCGGCGATAAGAAAATAACCACCATAGAAGGACTTTCCGAAGCAGGAGATCACCCGGTACAGAAAGCTTGGCTGGAACATGATGTGCCTCAATGTGGTTACTGTCAAGCTGGACAAATCATGACCGCATCAGCATTACTCAAAGAAAATTCCAATCCAAGTGATGACGAAATAGAATCTGCAATGAATGGTAATTTGTGTAGATGTGGCACTTATACCAGAATAAAAGCTGCCGTAAAAACAGCCGCAAAAAATATGTAATAGACATATTATAAGACGAGTCTAAAAGTAGGCTTTATTTAAGGTTTTATAATTCAACGCAGTCGAAATTTTATTTTACCATCATCCTTCCATTTTAAGGGAAGGAATCTAAGGATGGGTAAAAAATGAAAAGTAAAAATAAAATTTTGACACTCATTCACACATTTTATCATTTTCCATTTTATCATTCACCTATTCACACATTAGCATATGACACTCGTAAAAATATCTCATGGCAGAAGATCATTCATCAAAAGCAGCGCTCTTGCAGGTGGTGGAATGATGATAGGTTTCAGTTGGCTAGCATCATGTAAACCTACGCCCGAACAATTGCTCACCATGCCAAAAGAGTGGTTTAAGATCAATGGTTTCCTTAAAATCGGAGAAAACGGTGTCGTAACCATCATGTCGCCCAATCCAGAGATCGGTCAGAATGTCAAAACATCCATGCCGATGATTGTAGCTGAAGAACTGGATGTAGATTGGAAGTTTGTCATCGTCGAACAAGCACCGCTAGATACGTCTATCTTCTCACGGCAAATTGCAGGAGGTAGTCAGTCTATTCGCCATGGTTGGGAAGGTCTAAGAATGGCCGGTGCAACTGCAAAGCAAATGCTTAAAGAAGCAGCTGCCAAAACTTGGGGTGTCCCAGTCTCGGAGATAACAATGGAGGCTAGTATGATTTACCATAAAAACAGTGGTAAATCCGCAGGATACGGTGAAATGGCATCAGCCGCAGCCAAAATAGAAGTGCCCAAAGAAGTCAAGCTAAAGGACTTCAGCGAGTACAAAATTATCGGTACATCCAAAAATAACGTCGATGGTCAAAAGATCGTGACGGGCAAACCATTGTTCGGTCTTGATTACAAGAAAGAAGGGATGCTCATCGCTATGATTGTACATCCACCAGCTTTTGGTCTGAAACTCAAGTCTTTTGACGACTCAGCTGCTAAGTCTATGCCAGGCATCAAAGATGTATTTAAGATCAATGTGTATAACGAAGGTGATGAAGCGCAATGGTGCGATACGATATCGTTCAACGAACTGGTCGTCGTCGTGGGCAATACAACATGGGAAGTCTTGAATGCCAAAAAAGCCATCACCTGCGAGTGGGAACAAATCAAAAGCAAGGTAGCCGATGTGCCATTTTTTGGTTCTACCATGAAAGTCGTGACGCCTGAAGGCTTAGAGAATTCTGATGATCACTTAGCAAAAATGATCGCTGCATCCAAATCTGCTGCCACCGTAGTCAGAAAAGACGGAGATCCCGCTGCAGCATTCATAAAAGCAACAACTATATTGGAGCGCAGCTATACAGCACCGTTTTTGGCACACAGCCCACTCGAACCGATGAACTTCTTCGCACATGTCACAGATGAAAAAGCAGAATTGGTTGGCCCAATACAAACGCCTGAATTTATGGAGAAGTCCGCATCTACAAGATTGGGTCTACCGTTGGATAAAATAGATATCCAAATGACTCGTATGGGTGGAGGATTTGGTCGTAGATTATACGGACATTTCCTAGTAGAAGCTGCAGTGATATCTCAAAAAACGAAGTCGCCTATTAAACTTATTTATACCAGAGAGGATGACATGACTACAGGTATTTACCGTCCTGCCTATCATGCGAAGTATAGAGCGGCGCTTGACGAAAACAAAAATTTGCTCGCTTTTCACGTAAAAACTGGAGGAGTACCTGAAAGTTCTTTGTCTGCCAATAGGTTTCCAGCAGGAGCCATAGACAATTATCTAGCTGAAGAATGGACCCTAGCATCCAATGTCAGTGTAGGTGCTTTTCGTGCTCCGGGATCTAATTTTATTGCAGGTGCAGAGCAATCTTTCCTTGATGAACTAGCAGAGGCAATGGGCAAAGATCCGATAGAGTTGAGATTGGAATTGCTAGAAAAAGCAAAAAAAAGTCCTATCGGCAAAGACAATGATTACGATGCCGAAAGATATGCCGGGGTACTTCAGCTTATCAAAGAAAAATCGGGTTGGGGCAAAGATTTGGCAGGGTTGAATCGTGGGGTTGCGGCTTATTTCTGTCACAATACTTATGTGGCTCAGATAGTAGATATAGAAATGAAAGACAATGTACCAACAATCAAAAAAGTAACCGCAGCCGTAGATTGTGGTTTGGTCATCAACCCAATAGCAGCCACCAATCTAGCAGAAGGTGGCATTATAGACGGTATAGGTCACGGCTCATATAGTGCGATCACCGTCAAAGATGGTGTACCGCAACAAAACAACTTCAACACCTACCGACTCATCAGACACAAAGAAGCACCCAAGGAAATAGAAATCCATTTTGTAGATAATAAAAAAGATCCGACTGGACTTGGCGAGCCGCTCAATCCGCCGATTGTAGGAGCATTGGCCAATGCATTGTATAAAGCAACAGGAAAGCGATATTACGATCAGCCATTTTTAGTGGATCTTAAATTGATGGGCTAGATATAGATGATGTTGCGATCGCAGAAGCAAACTGCGACATCAAGGGTTAATATGAAATTAGTAATTGGAACTTTTAATGTTCTTTTACTTTTAAAAGTTAATTTAAAAATAAAATAGGAAGACATGCACCCACGCTGGCGCGAGTTTGCAAATCGTGCATCACTTAGTAAACTAATTAGAACAATCAAAGGATAGAATTTAAATCTTGTCTTCCAATTATGGCAATTATTTCAACTATTCCATTGTTTATTCTGTAAAATATGCTATCGGAGCCACAAACACAACGCCTATATCCCATTTTTATATCATCAACCGATTCAAATGAAAGTGGTCGTTGTGAAATAATGTCAAAATACTCAAAAAATGATTCAAAGTATTTGTCTGCCTGTGTGTCTCCAAAATTTTCAACGCCGTAATGATGAATTCGTATCAAGTCTTCCTTAGCTACATCACTTAATCTATAATGCGCCATTAAGCAAGGCCTTTGATTGTTTTAATATTTGTTCTTTAGTATCATTAGTAAATCCACTATTTTCAGATTTATCCAATTTAGCTCTTATAAAATCAACCTGAACTTGCTGTTTTCTAGCTTGCCTTATCAAATCATTGATAAGCTCACTTTTGCTAGTGTATTCTTCGTTGTTCACTTGTGCTTTCAACCATTCTTCATTGGGTTTTGTGAACGATATACTTTGTCTTGCCATAATATTTATTATGATGCAAATATACACCATATTTACATCATGTGCAAATCTTCATCTTATTTTGGGAACTTACAATGCTGATGCAAGTAAACCAACTTCTGCCCTATCACTTTATTTTTGATAACAATTTTACTTTAAGTTTTGATGAGAATATAATCAAAAACCATGAGTACAAAATATAAACTTTTAGATGTAGATGGATTATATTTTGGTAGTTTTGCTTCTTTTGTGACCGTATGTATGAGTTTAATTATTAGATGCAGGGCGCACAAGTTGCAAATTTTAATGAGTCACGGCATTACTTGCGCGAGGATGGGAGACAATTTAGATTGAGCTTTTTTTTGATTGATTTAAACAACAAAAGTTGAAAAAAGCTTTAACTTTGTTGAAAGTTTTAATCTCATGCAAGAAATCATTTTTTTGATCATTGAATCCCCTGAAGGTGGCTATGAAGCACAAGCCATCGGATTATCCATTTATACAGAAGCAGAAGATTGGGCGACTTTACGTCAAAATATTTTGGAAGCAGTAGCGTGTCATTTTGATGATGGGATTGAGAGAATCACAAGGATGCATTTTGTCAAAGATGAAGTACTGACAGCATGAGACTATCGCGAGATGAGTCAGGCACAAGCTTAATTACGAAGTTATCAAAGGTTGGATATATTGTTACAAGACAAAGGGGAAGTCATGTGCGTTTGTCAAGAGTATGAGATGAAAGTGAGCATCATATAACCATTCCTAACCATGACCCAATAAAAATAGGAACCTTATCGAAAATCCCACATGACATAGCAAAGAATTTAGGGATAAATCGTGAAGAATTACTTAAAAAATAAGTTAGCAATAATTCCTTGTAATTGAAAGAAATCAGAGATATCATACGAAGTTACCAAACACACAAGTCTCAAGGGAAACGATGTGCTTTGGCGACTGTCGTGCATGTAGAAGGTTCGTCGTATAGGCGGCCGGGAGCAAGAATGCTGATCTCCGAAGATGGTAGACTTACCGGTGCCATCAGCGGCGGCTGCCTCGAAGGTGATGCGATGCGCAAAGCCTTGCACGTCATCAATGAACAAGTGCCTGCCTTAGTCACGTACGATACGATGGATGAAGATGATGCAACTATAGGTATTGGTTTGGGTTGTAACGGCATTATCAAAATCCTTATTGAGCCCATCAATTCTGAAAGTTCAGAACATCCGTTACAGCTGTTGGAAAAGATGACGACTGATAGACAAAATGCAGTCATCGCCACTTTTTTTTCATTCAATCAAAAAAAACAAGCCAACGCTGGCACTAGATTTTTTACAGATGCGTCGGGCAAAGTCGTGGGAAATGACGATTTGAAAATGGTTCAAAACGCTCTATATGAAGAAGCTCAAAACGTACATACAACTGGCAAAAGTATATGGACAGAATTTGATTTTAAAGGCGAAAAAATGACCGTTTTCCTTGAATTTGTTCCCCCTGCTGTATCACTCGTTGTGGTAGGTGCTGGAAATGATGTTTTGCCATTGGTGGATATGGCCGATGTCTTGGGTTGGGATACCACGGTTATCGATGGCAGAGCCAATTATGCCAAAAAAGAAAGATTTGCCAAAGCCTGTGATGTGCTTGTCGCTAAACCAGAACAAGTGATCAAAAGCGTCATAATAGATGAATTCACCTTTTTTGCCTTGATGACACACAACTACAATTACGACAAAGTATTACTTTACGAATTATGCCAACATCAAGCTAGGTACATCGCCATGCTTGGTCCAAAGAAAAAACTCGAAAGAATGCTCAATGAATACGAAGAAGAAAACCGACCATTGACCGAATCGCAAATAGCTACCATCTACAGCCCTGCGGGATTAGATATCGGGGCTGAGACTTCAGAAGAGATAGCGCTATCGATCTTGGCAGAGATCAAAGCAGTGATAAGTCGAAAAAATGGTAGTCCACTCAAAGATAAAATGGTTGGGATACATCAGTGAAGGAGTGAAGGAGTAAATGAGTAAATGGGTGAAGGAGTAAATGAGTAAATGGGTGAAGGAGTAAATGAGTAAATGGGTGAAGGAGTAAATGAGTAAATGGGTGAAGGAGTAAATGGGTGAAGGAGTAAATGGGTGAAGGAGTAAATGGTAATAATAATAAACTTATTTCATTAAACTTAGATGGCTTAATAAATGTAATTTTCTTAGATTGTTGTAAGAATCATTTATTATCATTGAATGTAGATAGTTTAAGAAATTTGAAACATTTAGCATGCTCTGAAAATAAACTTAAAACTCTTAATATAAATGATTTAAAAAATTTGAATTTTTTAGACTGTTATTCAAATGATTTGCGTTCATTATTCATGAAAAATGGAAATGATGAAATGGCATATTTCATTTTTTTTAACTATCAATTAAAATATATTTGTTGTAATGAAAGCCTTATCCAACAAATTAAGATAGATGCCTTAAACTATGGTTACTTAAACTGCGAAGTAAATTCTTACTGTACTTTTACACCAGGTGGAAAATTCTACCAATCCAAGGTAATAACACCTATGACGCTAACAAAAATGGATGTGATGATCAAGATATTAGATGGCCCAACACAAAATTCAATATTACCAATGGAAGCAATACATGGACTTTCATTACAAACTCCACAGGAAACTACTCCATTCCAGTCCAAGAAGGCACGCACACCATCACACCAATAATAGAATATCCAGACTACTTTGAAATAACGCCAACTTCCAACACCGTCTATTTTCCATCTACACCAGATACCATCACCCAAAACTTTTGCATCACACCCAAAGGAATAATAAAACAAACCAATATCACCGT
>Ga0105047_10005123_pt1 | contig 22630 bp, 18 predicted proteins | sample MAT04_FD_78384 | JGI IMG/M metagenome (GOLD analysis project Ga0105047, IMG submission 78384) | Freshwater microbial communities from Lake Fryxell liftoff mats and glacier meltwater in Antarctica - MAT-04 (megahit assembly) | ecosystem: Environmental > Aquatic > Freshwater > Ice > Liftoff... | reverse complement strand
ACACCACTGATGAAGGTGAAGTGTGTCTGCAATGTTTTATGCTGGGGAATAAGCATATTTCTTTTCCGGTAGCAGCTACAGTGTTTTACGGTTTTTTAACCATGCCTGAATATTGGAAAAAATTTTTCGTTGCATACAAACGTGGTGCAAAATCTGCTTCATTAAAACAGTGTAATTGGTTTAATATAATTGGTGAAGAAACGATTGAACTTAAAAAAGGGTTAAACGCTTAATTAGACATTATGGAAAAAACTAAAAATGCATTCTTATATGCAATGCAGGGTTTTCGTTATGCCATTGTAAACGAAAGAAATTTTAAGATAGAAATATTTCTTGCATTGGTCGCATGTATTGCTGCGTATGCTTTGCACATATCTTCGGTACAATGGGTTGTTGTAATTATGAATATTGGATTTGTACTATCAGCAGAACTTATAAATACTGCTATAGAGAAACTATGCGATATAACGACAAATGAAATAAATCCAACCATTAAAATCATAAAAGATGTAGCTGCTGCAGCAGTTTTATTGGCAGCTACTGTCGCATTTATTTGTGCACTCATCATTTTTATTCCCCCAATTTTTAAAATTATACATTAATGAAAAAAATATTTTCTCCATTTGCACAATGGCTTTGCTGCTGTTTTTTATTTATAGCAGTAATGATAGCAGCAAGAATGTTATACGCTGGTAACAGCAGTTATTTATTTATGGTGTGGAATCTATTTCTGGCATGGATTCCTTACTTGATAAGCACCGGTTTTAAACACTTAGGCAGAAGTAAAAAACTAGTGCAACTTATTGTTTTTGTGTGCTGGTTGTTGTTTTTTCCCAACGCTTTGTATATAGTAACAGATATTATACACCTTGCCGATACACATGCCGCACCTTTGTGGTATGATGCAGTGTTGCTTTTTGTATCGTCGCTTACGGGTTTGGTATTAGCGTTTGCTTCTGTTATAAATACAGAAAAATATTTGCAAACAATGTTTACCAGAAAGTATGTAAAGCCAATTATTATGCTGCTGCTTTTCGCAGGATCATTTGGTGTGTACTTGGGCAGGTTTGAGCGTTGGAATAGCTGGGATGTGTTGCATAATCCATTAAGCATGGCTATCGAAATAGCCTATAGGTTTATCTCTCCATTTGAAAATACAAAGACCTGGCTTGTAACTTTTTTACTTACAGGTTTATATTCTTTGTGCTGGTTTCTTATTAAATGTTTCCCTGCGTTTATAATTAAAAATGAAAAATAATTTGCATGAAAGTTTGGTTGATTTTTAATGAAGTGTTTAAATTATTGTTGAACAAAGATTATTAGTTGAATGGCTGCCGGATGGGCAGTAGTAGCCCCCGCCTTATAAAACGTTGATATAGGATAAACTTTATGGCGGGGCTACTACATACAGCCGGAGCAAATGTTTAATTATTATTTGATGATGAAAGCCCCAAAATATTTTGCAAAAAAAAGGATGCTAATTTTAAAGTAGCATCCGTTTTCTTGATGTATATATTATATTTTAAAAGTCCAATCCTAAAGAAAAATAGGTTTGTGGCTTGCCTCTAAATACACCGTTCATTTGCCACGCTGCATCAAACTTTACAAAATAGCCAAGTAGGGTACTGCGTAAGCCAAAGCCGTAGCCACCTGCAAACGGACCAATACCGCCTGCCTTAACCCGAACGTTAACAGGGCCACCATTTGAGTAATTTATTTCGGGACGTTTAATACTTTCGTAACCACCATTCCACGCTGTACCAAGATCTATAAATTGTGTTACCATAAAATTTCTTATAAATGCATTATTTATCGTTTTATCGAATAAGGTGGTAAATACAGGTAAGCGAAATTCACTGTTTATTACTAATGCATTATTACCGCTTGCAATATTTTGAATATAACCACGCATGTTTACTGCAAGGCTTTGGAAGGCGTAATCCTGATCGTTTGCTGGTGGGTTGTTGGTTGCAAAATATTTATCGCTTCCATCTTTTTTGGTATTGTTACCAAACATTAGCCAGTTATCTATACCACCTAGGTAATAAATTAATTTTTGATTACCAAAACTAAAGTCGCCAGCGGCACGACCCGCCCAAATAAAGTTTTTGTAAATAGGATAATAATAACGTGCATCAAAACCAATATTATAGGTATTAGGCCCTTCTGCAAATTGCACTTTGTTTATTTGTCTATTAAAATCCCCATAAATTTTTGCCCTTGCGCCATTAAAAATATTCATAGCTGTCATAACACTGTTATCATATACAAATTCTAAATGGGAAGTTTGGTAAACTGTACGGTTATTTTCAAAAAGCAATGTTTCCGATAAGCGTTGGGATGCATTGACAACTTGGTTATCAGAACGGATACCGGTACTAAATCTTATACTTTTAGTAACGTCGAAAGGGTAAGAAATGTTTGCCTGATATAAATTGGTAAATTGTTTTCCTTCTAAAAAGATAGGTGGGTTGTTTATAGACGGTTGTACAGAAAAACTTAAGGTCTGGGTATTTCTATAATAAGTAAGCCCCCAGTCAATTCTGCGTTTTAAATTTTGATAATTTAGTAACCATTCATTGTCTTTTAAGTTGGTACCAATTTTAAAACCACCATTTATTTTTATATCTTCCAAAAGATCAGATGTACCGAGCCTGATTATACCATTTAAAGGCGTACTACCCGTTAACATTACAGGACCTGCACCGCCTTGGTATGGCTGGTACCGGTTTATAAGTATGCTGTTGGTTAATGCTGCAGCCCCATAATCTGCTGAAAATTTCTTAGGCTTGTATACAAATAACTTTGCCCTTGCAAGTACATTTTCATTGTCTTTAAAATCAGTTTTTTCGGCTGGGGCTACAGTTACTTTTCTTGTAGTATCGTCTGCAAATTCATTTTGAAAGAAATCATCTTGTTTTTTAGGGGAATCGGGTGAAGGAGTAGCAGCATTTACTTTCCCATTGGCGGCATTTACTTTGGTAAGCCTGCTTTCTCTCATTAATTTTTTTGCGTATTCTGTAGGGGTGGCGCTTACGTTGCGTTTGCGCAGGGTGTTGTCATCTATCTTCATTTTGTACAATACCTTTTCATCGCTCTGCCGTGTAACTTCGCTTAGCTGGTTATTATCGCCTGCTACTCTACTTTCTGCCAGCGAGCTTGGGTAATTACTAAGCGGAAAAGTATAAGCAGAATCTGATGAAACAGCCACAATAGCCACAGAATCTATATCTGTTTTTTTGTATGCCCGCAATGTACTGTCCACATCTTTTTGGGTAGGATTACGCAGTATGTCATCACCAATTAAAACAAGTGTATCTAGTCCTTCAGCTTTGGTAGTAAAGAAACCTGCATAACGGTTACCAATACCATTTTCATCGCTCACAAAAGTAAAGTGATTGCTATTATACGGAGTAGGAAAACGTGCGTCTCCATATTTTAAATTGGTAAGCTGTGTAATCTGGTTAAGTTCAGCCTTATCGCCAAAATTGGTAATTAAAAAAACATTGAAACGGTTGTTACTAGGCAATACAGTATCGCTGCTGGTAGCCGATGGGGATGGTCTGTTGCTGCTGTAAATAATTCCCGTTTTGCCAGGGAATGATACAAATGTTGCATCCAAATCATCATACACATCATTGGTTATTTGTGTAACTTTTTCTCTTTCTATAGCAAAAGTGTAAATATCTGCATGCCCATTTTTTACAGCCGATAATAAAAGTGTCCTGCTATCCAGCATATATTTCACATCCTGCACCTGGTCAAATTTATCAGTAATATCAAACGTGTATTGTTTAAAATTGCTTAACACATCATATACAAACAATTTAAGTTTTCCTTCGGTGCTATAGATAACGGAAATTCTTGTGCCTTTGGGATCCCACGCCACCAACGGATAGCTGGGATTTACAATGGCTTCATAAGATCTGTTACCATATTTAAGCAAGGTTTTGTTTTCATAACCACTGTTCAATATTAACCTTGTTATACCTTTTTTAAATTGTGTCACCACATAATCATTGTTCTTTTTATTGGGATTTACATTAAAACGGTAATAATTTAAACGTTTGCTGATATCAAAACCTTCAACATAATTTCCTTTGGGGTAAGCCTTACGGCGGGCAATGTCTTTGTAATATTTATCATCTTGGTACTCCATAAACTCAGCCTGCAATTGCTTAAAAGTAAGCTTGGTAATTTGTCTGCTAGCCTTATTTAAGTTTTTGTAAATTCTAGCCAGGTAGAGAAAGTAAGTAACATTTTCTTTCTTGTATTTCTCTTCTATATAATACCAAAATGCATGGCCGGCAAGCAAAGGTTTTTCAAAAGCAAATTTTGAGAACTTTGTATAATTACTGCTAAGTATTTCACTTTTCAGTTCATCGTCCAGTTCCGTACTCCAATTTTCTCCCAGGTATGCCACGTATCCATCTGTAAGCCATACAGGTAAGTCAAGTAGTGTTTGGTTACTTGCCACTTCTCCCAAATCATCACCAAATAAAACATTTTTTGTAATGATATCTGCAATGCCTTGTCTTATTTGTCGCTTAAGATTATAATGGTTTGCATCGTAATACACTACCATTTTATTATTTACCAATCTTGTTACAGACCCTATATTTAATAAATCAGTTTCCAGTCCAATATTTGTTTGCTGCATATCTGCAAACTCATTATATAAAATAATATTTGCTCTGCGTTGCAGGCTGTATTCTGCTGAGGCTTCTATTTGTGGTAATTCTTTTTCTGCCGCCTGGGCAGTATATTTTGCAAGCTCTTGCCCTCCTTCATAAAAGTAAACGTTGAAATTTTGAGTTTGGTAAAACTGCCATTTAATTTTTTTGTATTGTACCCTATTTTTACCAAAGGTTACAGCGTTTACCTGCGCATAAAGCGTAATACCAGAAACAATGAAAACGAAGGAAATAAGAATTATTCTGCTGAACTTTGCCATACTTATCTGTTATATTAAGTTTTAAAATTAGTTTATTACACCGTACAATTAAAATCATTTTAAAATAGCCTGCATGCTACAAATAAAATCTTTCGAATTTAGTCCAATACAAGAAAATACTTATCTACTTTACAATGAGTTTAACGACTGCATTATTATAGACCCGGGCTGCTATTTTGATGCAGAAAAAGAAACATTGGCTGCATTTATTTACGATAATAATTTAAAACCAGTAATGCTCCTCAATACCCATTGCCATTTAGATCATGTTTTTGGTAATAAAATGGTGGCCGAAAAATACAAGCTCACCTTGCAAATACATGAAAAAGAAAAAGCCGTCCTTTCCTTTGCACCTACAAGCGGACTTATGTACAATATGCCTTTTGATAATTATACAGGCGATGTTATTATATTGAATGAAGGCGATACCATAAATCTTGGAGATGATGAATTAAAAATATTACTTACACCAGGTCATAGCCCGGGCAGTCTAAGTTTTTATTGCCAAAAAGATAAGTTTGTAATAAGTGGTGATGCATTATTTAAAAACAGTGTTGGCAGAAGTGATTTACCCGGCGGCAATCATGAGCAACTAATAACAAGTATAAAAGAAAAGTTATTTACCCTGCCTGATGACACAATCGTGTATAGTGGGCATGGGCCTACAACTACGGTGGGTGCAGAGAAAAGGGACAACCCATATTTGGCCTAGCCCCCTCGGTCACCCGAAGGAGGAAGTTGAGTTTTTGATAATTTGAAAATCTTTTAAGCATCAGGATGTTGCTCCTCTCCTTTGGAGAAATGGGGGTGGTGTTTCTTTAAATTGTCAAAATGATGCCCTCTATTTCCTACAGTTTGTTTCAATTTAAAGGCGTGATTGAATATTTTTTTTTGATTGGGCTCTCAACAATAAAATCTTAGTTCCACTTTTGTTCGGTCTCTTTCGCTGTACCGTATTGTTGCGTATGCATAAGCGCAAATGCGCATGCAAACGCAACAATACATCACTCATTCCACCGCAGCCCTTCACCATTTTACCTTTTTTCAACTTTTTTTATGCAATGGAATATTGAAAACCCATTAAAAAAACTAACACGTATTCGTTTTTCCTGACTGTTATTTCAAATATTTTACAACTACACAGGTTCTTCATTTCTACAGAATAAATACATCTTATAAACATATCCAAACAAATTTTTTTAATTGATTGTTTTTTTGCCAAAAAGTATATTTTTGCAGCGTATTAACTAAATATTACAAACATGTCAGACATCGCTACAAGAGTCAAAAAAATTATCGTTGATAAATTAGGTGTAGATGAAGCAGAAGTTACAACGGAAGCTTCTTTCACCAACGACCTAGGCGCCGATAGCTTAGATACCGTAGAACTTATTATGGAATTTGAAAAAGAATTCAATATTTCTATTCCAGACGAACAGGCTGAAACTATTACCACTGTTGGTCAGGCGGTTTCTTACTTGGAAGAGAACGCAAAGTAATTTCTTAATCCGTTCCGTATAATGCGGAACGGATATTTTAATTTTTACAGGCAATTTTATGGCGTTAAAAAGAGTAGTTGTAACCGGATTGGGTGCCCTTACTGCATTGGGAAATACTGTTGAAGAATATTGGCAGGGTTTAACTGATGGTGTGAGTGGCTGCGATATGATAGCCCAGTTTGACGCTTCAAAATTTAAAACAAAATTTGCCTGCGAGGTTAAAAATTTTGATCCAACGGTTTATTTAGACCGTAAAGAAGCCCGTAAGATGGATCGTTTTACACAGTTTGCAATAGTTGCTGCAGACGAAGCCGTAAAAGACGCTGGCCTTACACCCGAAAATGCGAATGCAGATAGGGTAGGCGTAATTTTTGGAAGTGGCATTGGTGGCATTATAACTTTTCAGGAAGAAGTAATGAATTTTGCGCAAGGCGATGGTACACCGAGGTTCAATCCATTCTTCATCCCCAAAATGATATTAGATATTGCTGCAGGGCAAATAAGCATGCGCCATGGTTTTCGTGGTCCAAACTTTGCCGTAGTAAGTGCTTGCGCATCTTCTACCAATGCAATAATAGATGCCTTCGATAATATTCGTTTAAACAAAGCAGATGTAATAGTTACCGGTGGTAGCGAAGCGGTAATATGTGCTGCAGGCGTTGGTGGTTTTAATGCCATGAAAGCCATGAGTGAAAGAAACGAAAATCCTAAAACTGCAAGTCGCCCATTTGATAAAGATCGAGATGGTTTTGTAATGGGAGAAGGTGCAGGTATTTTAATTTTAGAAAGTTTGGAGCATGCGCTTGCCCGTGGTGCAAAAATATATTGCGAAATTGCCGGTGGTGGCGCTACTGCAGATGCACATCATATTACCGCACCGCACCCTGAAGGACTGGGTGCAAGAAATGTAATGAATGTAGCCCTTGCAGATGCTGGAATGGTTCCTACCGATATTGATTACATTAATGTTCATGGAACATCTACCCCATTGGGTGATGTTGCAGAAACAAAAGCCATTTTAAATGTATTTGGCGAACATGCTTTTAACCTAAATATAAGTGCTACAAAAAGTATGACGGGGCATTGCCTTGGCGCAGCTGGTGCGTTAGAAGCTTTGGCTTGTATACTTGCAGTTACCAGAGATATTATTCCTCCTACAATCAATCATTTTACAGATGACCCTGATCTTGATCCCAAATTGAATTTTACTTTTAATAAAGCACAGCATAGAACAGTAAATGCTGCACTAAGCAATACGTTCGGTTTTGGCGGGCACAATGCCAGTATGATTATTAAAAAGTATAAAGCGTAAGGGTAGTTTAACAGGATTTTTTTCTACTATCTTTTAGGAAGCTTTGTACCAGATAAGCTCCAGTTAATACGTTTACTATATACTATGCATTAAATAATTAAGATTTAATTTTATTCAAATTTCTACCTATCAAAAAAACATTAAAATATTTACAAGGTTTGTTTATAGATGAACCGGTAACTAAAGATTTTAAAATTCAATTAAATAATGTAACAGGTTTTAAACCCGGCAATGTACAGTTGTATAAAACGGCGCTAAGTCATCGTTCCATGCGGGAAGGGGCAGACGAAAACAATGAGCGGCTCGAGTTTTTAGGTGACGCTGTGTTAAGTTCTATTATTGCTCATTATCTTTTTAGAAAATATCCATATAAAGATGAAGGTTTTTTGACCGAGATGCGCAGTAAAATGGTTAATCGTCAAAAGCTAAATGAGATAGCATTAAAAATGGGGTTGAAAAAAATTACCATTTATAATAAATTAGACAACGCATTAAAATCATCACAAATATTCGGCAATACTTTAGAAGCGCTAATTGGAGCAGTTTTTTTAGATAAGGGATATAATAAAACGCAGACATGGGTAGAACAATATATTATTCACAACCACATGTTCACCGATGATTTAGAATCTATAGAAATAAACATAAAAAATAAACTGTACGGTTGGGCAAATAAGAATGGTAAGCAACTGGAGTTTACAATTGTATCGGAGTCATTTGAAAGCGGTAGAAGATTATTTACGATTGGTGCTACTATTGATGGAGAAGTAATAGCGGCAGCAAAAGGATTTAATAAAAAAGATGCCAGCCAGCTGGCTGCATTTAAGGCTGTTGAAACGCTGGGGTTATAATATTATATTCGGAAAAAAAGGCGTTTCTCATTCCTCGTTTGGATATTTGCTATAAAAAAATTAAAGAATTACAACAGCTAAACAACTTTATTCCCTGCAAATTTTACAACCCAAACGGGAAACAAGAAACGGAAAAAACCGGGAGAAAAAACTTAACTAAAAAACAATGACTTTTGGAATACTTGGAAGTGGAAGCTGGGGAACTGCCATAGCAAAAATATTAACCGATAACAATAACACTATTTGGTGGTGGAACCGAAGTGAACAAGCCATTGAACTATTTAAAATAAAAAAACATAATCCTCAATACCTTACGGCTGCCCGTTTTGATATAGGTAAATTGAAACTAACTACAAATGTTGAAGAGGTAATAAAAAATTCAGATGTAATAATTGTAGCTATACCATCTGCTTATACAAGCCAGGTTTTATCATCACTTCAAAAAAATATTTTTGATGGAAAAAAAGTAATATCTGCAGTAAAAGGAATTTTACCCGAAGAAAATGAATTGCTGAATGATTTTTTGCTGAAAAAATTTAATGTAAGTATCGAAAATTATTTTGCCCTGCTTGGTCCATGCCATGCAGAGGAAGTAGCGGCAGAAAAATTATCTTATTTAACTTTTACAGGTGTAGATGAAGAAACAACTGAAGCTATAGCAAATTATTTTAAAACAGATTATTTAAACACAGTAACTAATAAAGATATTTATGGGGTGCAGTATGCAGCTGTACTAAAAAATATTTACGCAGTAGCTGCAGGTATTGCACACGGACTTGATTATGGCGATAATTTTTTAAGTGTATTAATTGCAAATAGTGCAGATGAAATGGCAGGCTTTCTTCGAAAAGCAGGTATAATAAATGCCGAGGTAGGATATATGGAACATGGCAAAAATAAAAGTGCAAACAAACATGCAAACTATGCTGCTTCTGTTTATTTGGGAGATTTATTAGTTACGTGCTACTCACTGTTCAGCCGCAACAGAACCTTCGGTAATATGATAGGAAAGGGCTATTCCGTAAAGAATGCTCAGCTGGAAATGAGTATGGTAGCAGAAGGGTACAATGCAGCAAAATGTATGCATATCATCAACGAAAAAGTAAATGCAGAAATGCCTATAGCACAAACTGTATTTGATATTTTATGGAATGGTATTGATGCAAAAACAGGCTTTAAAAATATTGAAGATGGGCTGATTTAGTTTTTATTCCGTTTTTATCGTTTACATCTTCAAATAGTAAATTAAATTTCGCAAAAAAAAATTGCTATGATTTGCGTCTTGTATGTACTGCTTATCTCTTATGTTGTCCCTTCCAAAACTCTATCGCTACAAAAACATCACCCAAATAAATCCGATGCAATTCCATCGGCAAAAAATTTCCCTTCTTCACTTAAATAAAACTCTTTACTAGTTTGAATAACTTTTTTTGAAACTACATATTTATGTATTTCTGCTAAAATACGAGTCACATTTTTTTCACCAAAATAATTGTTTACATATTCAATATTTATGCCTTCAACTGTTCTCAATGCCGTCATCACATATTCATTTAACCTTTGCATTTCCGTTAAAATTTCTTCGTCATAAGGAATAATATTTTTTTCTAAAGATTGTATGTATAAACTATTGTTGGAAACATTCCATCGCCTTTTATCAAAACCATTAAAAGAATGGGCAGCAGGTCCAAAACCAAAATATGCCTTGCCTTGCCAGTAGCTGCTGTTGTGTTTACTTCGGTAACCTTGTTTGCTAAAATTGCTTATTTCATATTGTTCATAACCTTTGTCAGCCATCATTCCCAGCAATAAATAAAATTGCTCAGCTTGTTTATCAGGGTTTATATCATCGAGTTTTCGTTCCTTTATTTTCTTATTTAAAAGTGTACCTGGTTCCACGGTAAGAGCATAACATGAAATGTGTGGTATATTTCTTTCAGCAATAATCTCAAAATTTCTTTTAAGGTCTTCATTGGTTTGTAAAGGGGATCCGTAAATTAAATCAACAGAAAAATTATTAAATCCTGCTTTATTAATGTCATCTAAACATTGCAAAGACTGTGTAGCGTTGTGGGCCCTGTTCATCCATTTTAACTCATGTTCATTAAAAGATTGTAACCCTACTGAAAGTCTGTTAATGCCAAGGCTTTTCCAAATATGTAGAATATCAATATTTATATCATCGGGGTTTGCTTCTAATGTTATTTCCGCATCAGCTTTTATAGAAAATTTTTTGTGAAGCGCATCAAAAATATATCGTAAATCTTCTTCATTTAATAGGCTTGGCGTACCACCACCAATATAAATCGTTTCAATGTTTTTATCATCAATAAACCCAACTGATAATTCTATTTCTTTTACCAAAGCTTTTATTAAAACAGTTTTATTTTTTAAAGAAACAGAAAAGTGGAAATTACAATAGGTACATGCCTGTTTGCAAAATGGAATATGAATATAAATACCCGCCAAAGATTTGTAGATTTACTTTTTAAAAAAAGATCATTGCCGCTTCCACAATGAATACCTGCATCAAAAAATTATTAAGCGTTTTTTTTCATTCATTTGTGTTGTGCATATTGTTTGTAAATGTATCTGCACAAAAAACAAATTCAGATAAATTGCTGTCCAAACTCATTGTTCAATACAAAGATACCCCCATTACAGCACTACCTTTTTCATTAAAAATAGTTTTTGCAGATTTACCTCAAGTGTACAGTTACATAAATACTATTCCAAAATTACTTGCTGCAAAAGGCTTTCCGGTAGCCTCTGTTGATAGTATTTGGGAAGTTGACAACAATGTACATATCATTTTATATACCGGAAAAAAATACAACTGGGTGCAGCTTCGCACAAATGGAATTGATAAAACGTTATTAAGTAAAATTGGATATACAACTAATAATTTCTTCGAAAAACCTTTAAACATTTCGGAGATTGATATTATAAAAGAAAAGTTGTTGAGCTATTATGAGAACGAGGGCTTGCCATTTGCCAATGTTTATTTGGATAGTGTTGTTATAAATAATGATAAAATTTCAGCAACGTTAATGGTTAACAAAGGATTGCTTTATCGTGTAGATAGTATAAACAATTACGGTAAATTAAAACTAAATCCTAAATTTTTACAACGCTATTTAAGTATAACCAATGGCAGTATTTACAACAGAGAAAAATTAAAAGATGTTGATAAACGAATGCTGGAACTTCCATATGCCCAAACAGTACAACCATCTACCCTCAACATGCTTGGCTCCGGTTCTATATTAAATGTATACGTAGATAGCAAAAAAAGTAGTGAGGCCAGTGCCATTATTGGCTTTTTGCCGGACGCTAATAATACGGGAAAATTGCAGGTTACAGGAGATGTAAACTTCGACTTTAAAAATGTTTTTGGGGCAGGGGAGGGCTTGTTAATAAAATACCAGGCTTTACAACCTAAGTCTCCAAGGCTTAACCTTGGGTACGACAAACCTTATTTTCTTAAATCAGCCTTTGGCCTAGGGTTTTTATTTGAACTTTTTAAAAAAGATTCCAATTTCATACTGATAAATGGCCAGTTAGGGTTACAATTAAACCTGAGCAATAATCAATCAGGAAAAATATTGGTGCAGTGGCAGAATACAAATTTGCTGGAGGGAGCTATTGATACTAACATTATAAAATTTGAAAAAAAACTTCCCATAAACGTCGATGTAAAATCTGTTAATGCAGGCATTACTTATGAGTTTAGAAATACCAATTACAGGTATAATCCACTTACAGGGAATGATATTTCTGTTACCGCTCTTGCGGGAGTAAAAACCATTGAAAAAAACAACGATATATTGGCCTTAAAAACAACAGGTTTTAATTACGAAAGTTTGTACGATTCAGTAAGACTAAACAGTTATCAATTGAGAATAAAAATAGCGGCGGCACATTTTTTTAAATTGTCAAAAACCAGCACAGTTAAAGCAGCTGTAAATACCGGTATTTACAGTAGCCCTACAATTTTTAGGAATGAAGTTTTTCAAATAGGTGGGTATCGTTTGCTTCGTGGTTTTGATGAAGAAAGTATTTATGCCACACGCTATGCAGTTTTTACAGCGGAGTATAGATCACTTTTAAGTTTAAATTCTTACCTATTTGGTTTTGTAGATGTAGGCGCTAATAGTGCAAAATATCAAAATATTAATACAAGCAACTTTTTCATGAGTACCGGTCTCGGTATTGTATATGAAACAAAAGCTGGATTACTTAATTTAAGCCTTGCTCTGGGCAAAAGAAATGATGTTCCATTTAATATACGCCAGGCATCTAAAATACATTTTGGGTACATTAATTATTTTTAAAAATAGATTTTCTTACGCTTATTTTTGCGCATAAATTTTTTTTTAAGTGAAATTATTTTTCATCATCTGCGGTGTATTTCTCCTGCATCCTTCCTTTAGCATAGCACAAGTTGCAGATACTGCCGGTACGCTAAATAAATTAACAGACACTGCCAAGCAAACAAACCAATACAAAAATATTTACAACAATTTATTAGACAGTAATATATTTCTTCAATCAAAGGGACAGCCACAGGCATTTGCTGCCGTTTTTAAAACACCCCAAACAAAACAGTCTTTTTTTTACCTAATGGCATCTTTGTTGTTTTTTTTAGGATTATTAAGAACATTTTTCAGTAGGTATTTTTCAACGTTATTCAGGGTATTTTTTAATACATCTCTAAGGCAAAATCAATTAACTGACCAGTTGGAACAAGCAACCTTACCCTCGTTACTATTTAATTTATTCTTTGTGTTGTCTGCAGGATTGTATGTTTATTTCTTACAACAATTTTTTACTGAAAAAACTAACCTTATCCAATGGGATTTTTTGTGGATTTGTTTTGGTGTAATATCTATTTCATATTTTGTAAAATATGTTTCGTTATTATTTATCGGTTGGGTAACTAATTATAGTCAAGAAGCTAAAATTTATATTTTCGTAGTTTTTTTATTGAATAAAATAATAGGCATATTTTTATTGCCGTTTACTTTATTGATGGCATTTAGCAGCTTAAAAATTTCAGGATATGCAATCTTTGTATCATTTTTATTTTTGTCAATTTTAATGCTGACAAGATTTTTCAGAGCCTTTAGTCTTCTTCAAAACAAATTAAAGTTTAATAGATTTCATTTTTTCATCTATGTTTTAGCCCTTGAAATAATGCCTATTGCGCTTATTTACAAAACAGTTATGATATTCTTCAGTAAAATAACGTAAATTTGCACCCTCATAGGAAAATCAGTATGGTAAAAAACGCAGAAACGGCTGTTGTTTCATCGGCCAAAAAGGTTAAGAAAATATTGATTGCCCAGGCACAACCGGAAGGAGCAAAATCTCCTTACTCCGATGTAGCTAAAAAGTACGATGTAACGGTTGATTATTTCCCGTTTATTGTAATAAATGGAATCCCCGCAAAGGATTTTAGGAAGCAAAAAATTGATATTGCTGCATATTCAGCAGTAATTTTTACAAGTAGGAATACCATTGATCATTTCTTTAGAATTTGCGAAGAAATGAAGGTAACAGTATCGCAGGATACAAAGTATTTCTGTATTACAGAAGCTGTTGCGCTTTACCTGCAAAAGTTTATTTTATACCGCAAACGCAAAGTATTTTATGGGGCAGATGGTACTAATAAAAGCCTTTTTGATGTTATCAATAAACACAAGGAGCACGAAAAATTTCTATATCCATGTTCAGAATCTTTCGACAGCGATATAACCAACTGGCTTAAAAGTCATAATTGCGAATTTGCAACACCTGTCTTATATAAGGTAGTAAGCAACGACATCAAACATATCATTGCAAAGAATTACGATATTATTTGTTTTTTTACTCCAGGCGGAGTTAAAAGTTTAATCGAAAATTTTCCTGGTTATAAGCAAAACGGAACTAGGTTTGGCGCATTTGGTCTTAATACCCACAAAGCAGCTGAAGATGCAGGCATCGTATTAGAAGTGAAGGCACCTATGCCACAAACGCCGGGTATGGTAAGTGCATTAGATAAATATTTACAAACCACTTTTTTAAAAAAGAAATAAAAAACAGAAGTGAAAACTTCTGTTTTTTATAGACTAACATTAACTAGTCATTTTACCAACAGCTTTTGCGGCAGCACTTAAAGCTTTACCTAAAGCCTTTATTTTAGTGCCTTCTTTTCCTTCTGCCTTTTCCGCTGCAGCAGTGGTGTCTTCCCCTAATGATGTAAGCAATGAAGTAATTTTTTTACCATCTTTTGCTTCAAGCGCATCTTGTAATTTTTCAAGATCAGCACCAATTGCAGTTAATTCTTCATGCTCACTTATTTTTTTTATCCAAGAACTGATAATTGTTTTTACACCAGTTGGTGTGCCCTTTTCTACATGGCTTTCAATTTTTTCAATGGTTGAATCAATTTCTGAAGCATAAGAACTTGTTTTACTTTCTGTAGTTGCCATTTTAAGTTTTTTTAAAGTGAATGATTTATTATTTTAACCAAATTAAAAGCCATAGCATCTAAATTTTACTTAAGAAAAAGCTACTTCATACAAGCATTGTGGATAACTCAATTACTTTTTCCATAAAGCGTAAAAAGTCATTGGAATCTTTACACAATCAATTTAATTATTCGCAATTTGGGAAAAATGATTGCCACATTAGCTGATAATTATTTCTCATTTTGTGGAGAGGAGATAGGCTTCATTTTGCTTAATTTCACCAAATGAAAAACGAGCTTTTAACAGAAACAAGCCCCTATCTTTTGCAGCATGCTCATAATCCTGTACACTGGCAGCCATGGGGCGAAGCAGCATTAAAGCTAGCTAAGGAAATGGACAAACCTATTTTGGTAAGTATTGGATACTCTGCCTGCCATTGGTGCCATGTAATGGAAAGGGAAAGTTTTGAAATTGATGCTACAGCTGAAATTATGAATGAGCACTTCATAAATATCAAAATAGATAGGGAAGAGCGACCGGATATTGATCATATTTACATGGATGCAGTGCAAGCAATGACCGGTAGCGGCGGTTGGCCTTTAAATGTTTTTCTTACCCCCGATGCAAAACCTTTTTATGGAGGCACTTATTTTCCGCCGGTAAAAGCATTTAACCGTGCCTCTTGGACGGATGTTTTAATAAGTATATCCGATGCCTGGAAAAACAGAAGGCAAGAAATGGAGCAGCAAGCAGAAACACTTATTGAGCATTTAAAAAAAGCCAACAGTTTTGGAAAAATAAAAACTGCTGTAGAAATAGAAATTGATAAAATCGGTTTCAAAAAAGATGACTGCATTACCATTACAAATAATCTGCTAGCCAGCGCTGATGTGGTAGAAGGGGGTTTTGGAAAAGCGCCAAAATTTCCACAAACATTTTCGATAAATTGTTTATTGCAATCTGCCTATTTTTTAAAAGATGAAAAAGCGTTAGTCCACGCAGAACAATCGTTAACCAAAATGTTGAATGGTGGTATTTATGACCAGTTAGGAGGAGGACTTTGCAGGTACAGCACAGATGCGGAATGGTTAGCTCCTCATTTTGAAAAAATGTTGTATGATAATGCCCTTTTTATTATAACACTTAGCAATGCATATCTACTTACAAAAAAAGATGTTTATAAAAATGCTATAGAACATGTTTGTAGTTTTCTTTTTGCAGAAATGAAAAATAACGATGGCGGTTATTATGCAGCTATTGATGCAGACAGCGAAGGAGTAGAAGGTAAATTTTATGTTTGGGATAAAAAAGAAACAGAAAAAATTCTTGGAGAAAATGCCCATTTATTTAATAGTTATTTTGATATAACAGAGAATGGCAACTGGGAAGAAAAAAATATTCTACGAATTTTAAAACCGTTAGAAGATGTTGCAAAATCATTAAATATTACATTGCCCGAAGCAGAAAAAAACATTAGCGCAGCTAAACAAAAGTTATTGATTGAACGAGCTAAAAGAATACGCCCAGGCACCGATGATAAAATTCTACTTGGTTGGAATGCTTTGCTTATTACAGCCTTCTGTAAAGCCTATGCTGCGTTACAGCATGACAAATACAAAATAGCAGCAATAGAATTATTTGATTTTATTGAGGAAAAATTTAACGATGGGCACGAAGGTTATTTTCACACATACAAAAATGGCGTAGCAAAATATCCTGCATTTTTAGATGATTATACATATCTAGCTGATGCGTGCATACACCTGCAGGAAATTACGGCAGCAGAAAATTATTTGCACAAAGCAAAAGAAATTACCGAATATATTTTCAAATATTTTGAAGATGAAGAAAGTGGGTTTTTCTTTTTCACATCACAATTTCAAAACGATGTTGTGGTAAGAAAGGTAGAATTGCACGACGGAGCTACACCTTCTGCCAATGCGGTTATGGCAAAAAATTTACTTTACCTTTCTATTGTATTTGATAACAAAGAATGGCATCAAAAGGCTATTCTTATGATAGATTCCCTCAAAGCTATCATAGTAAAACATCCTGGTTCTTTTGGAGTATGGACTGCTACAGCGATCAATTTGGCTGCTGGTATAAATGAAATTGCTGTAGTTTGTACAAATGTGATGCCCGCACTTAAGGAAGTGCTGCTTCAATATTTACCAAATAAAATTTTGCAGTCAAATTTTAACAAATCGGATATGCCTTTGTTTAAAAACCGTGAAGTTTTAGAAAAATTATCTATATATTTATGCCAGAATTTTGTTTGTAAAAAACCTGTCGATACTGTTCAAGCATTATTACAGGCAGTACAGTTGCAATCTTTTTAACATTTATTAATCACAATATTTACAAAAAAGAGGCGTTTAGTATTGTGCATGGCAGTATTTAATTGTGTATAAAAATTAACAATGTCTGCTAATGCTACCTGTATTTTTACAGAAAAATAGTTATTACATTTGCTAATACCCTCAAAGTTAAAAAAAATGAATAATCGGTTATTGTGCTCTATTGCAGTTGTTTCTATTGCCCTTTCCGCCGGCAGTTGTAAACTAATTAGCGGGAAAGGTAAATCAGGGGCTATGCCTAATGATGGGCAACTACACGGTGTAGCACCGGGTAAAGCCTATAACCTTACAAAACCACCAGGAATGGTTTATGTGCCTGCCGGTACCTTTCATATGGGTCCTAGTGATGAAGATGTAAATTATGCATATACTGCTAGAAATAAGCAGGTATCTATAAGTGGCTTTTGGATGGATGCTACTGAAATTACTAATAATGAATACAGGGAGTTTACCAACTGGGTAAGAGATTCTATCGCAGGGAAACTTATGGGTTTTGTAAAGCAAGGTCCTGATGGGAATGAGTATATTGACTGGAAAAAAGCCAGCGCCATTAAATATGGTGATAAAGCAACTTTTGAAAAAATTGATGCTATCATAGTTTCTGCTGATAACAGAATTTTTGGTAAGAAAGAATTGGATGCTAAGAAAATAGTTTACCACTCTGAAATTTTTGATTACAAAGCCTCGGCTTTTAACAGAGACACAAATATTCAACGTAAAGAATTTATAATGAAACAGGATATTCCTGTTTTCCCAGACACACTTTGCTGGATTAGAGATTTCTCTTATGCTTACAATGAGCCAATGAGTAAGCAGTATTATAGCCACCCGGCTTATGGTAACTACCCTGTGGTTGGTGTAAACTGGAAACAGGCTACAGCTTTCGCCGAATGGAGAACCCACAAGCTTGTTGCCTTTAACGAAAGTAAGAAAAGAGTTGGACAGACTGATTTCCGTTTACCTACAGAGGGGCAATGGGAATATGCTGCACGAGGTGGTCGTTCACAAATGTCATACCCTTGGGGTGGTCCTTACTTAAGAAATAAAAAAGGCTGTTTATTGGCAAACTTTAAACCAGGTCGTGGTAATTATCCTGAAGATGGTGGCTTGTATACTGTGAGAGCAGATGCCTATTGGCCTAACGATTTTGGATTGTACAATATGGCAGGTAATGTAGCAGAGTGGACTTCTTCTTTATACTATGAAGGTTCTTATAACTTTCAACATGATATGAACCCAGATGTAAGATGGAATGCAAAAAATTCTGATCCTCCACGTATGAAACGTAAAGTGGTTCGTGGTGGAAGCTGGAAAGATGTAGCTTACTTTTTACAAACAGGTACCAGAGCTTACGAATATCAAGACACTGCAAAATCTTACATTGGTTTCCGTTGTGTAATCGATCTTCCTCCTACCATTAAAAAAAGGTAATAAGAGAAAATTTTTAAAAAGTATTTAATGATATTGTTGGTAGTCCGCTTTAAATCGGGGTATCGATAACTATTTTCATAGTATTAATCTAAACAAAAACCTCCAAATTAAAAACGTAAACACATGTCAGTAAAAATTCCTTCAAACATTAGTAAATGGATGGACGTAGGCGTATCAGTAGCCGCCGCAGTAGTTATTTATGGTGCCCTGCAAAAAATATTACATACCCCTACTGCAGATTTATTATTAAAAATTGGTTTGATTACTGAAGCTATCATATTCTTATCTTATGGTGTATTGTATATGATTTTTCCAGCAGTGAAGGAAGATTATGAAGGTGGAGTTAAAATGGCTGTAGCTACCGGTAATCCTGCATTAAATAATATGGATAAAATGTTACAGGATGCTGATATTACTCCAGCTAATTTGAAAAAATTGGGTGAAGGTTTTCAAAAACTTGGAACCACCGTTAATGGCATTTCTGACGTAAGTGATGTAGTTAAATCTACTTCTGACTTTAGTAAAAAAACGCAGGAAGCTACAACCGCTATCAGTTCGATGTCTGCAGCTTTTGCAAGTAGTGCTGCTACCATGTCGACCTTCAGTAATGCATCTGACAGTGCCCGTGGTTTTCACGACCAAATACAGGTACTTACAAAAAATCTCGGTTCTTTAAATACGATATATGAGTTGGAGCTTAAAGAAAGCAACAACCATCTAAAAGCATTAAATGGTTTCTACGGTAAAATGGCTGAAGCAAGTTCTGCAATGATGGGCAGTGTAGAAGATGCAAACAAAGCAAAAGAGCAAATTGGTGCATTGGCTACAAACCTAAGCAAATTAAATGCTGTTTATGGCAATATGCTAGGAGCAATGCAAGGCAGATAATACCCGCCTTACAAAGCTAAACACGATTTTACCTTAACAACATTTAATAAAATATTAATACTATAAGTTATGGCTTTACCGAAAGAGCCCAGGCAAAAGATGATCAACATTATGTATTTAGTGCTTACTGCATTACTTGCATTAAATGTATCATCAGAAATTTTGAACGCATTTAAGGTGGTAGATAAGAGTTTGGTTACATCAAACTCAAATCTTACTACTGCAAATACTACTCTTTATAATTCACTTTTAGAGAAAGTTAAAGATCCTACTACATCAGCTAAGGCAGCGCCTTGGAACGAAAGAGCCATCCAGGCACAAAAGCTTTCGGCTGTAATGGATGCTTATATAAACCAGTTAAAACTAGACTTAAAGAAAGAAGCTGGTTCTAAAATGGTAGACGTAGAGGGGAAGCAAGTAGAGGAGTATAAAGAAGATGATTTAGAAGCTGCAACACGCTTATTTGGAAACGGACCAGGCGGGCAAAATAAAGGGCCGGAACTGATGGACAAATTAAATACTTTCCGTGCGGCTTTATTAAATATAGATCCGGAAATTAAAAAGGAATTTGAAAAATCTTTAGCGGTAGATGTTTCAGGACCTGTAGTTGGGCAAGATGGTAAGAAAAATGAGTTTACCGAAGCATATTTTCACATGACACCAACAGTTGCGGGAATAACGTTGCTAAGTAAGTTTCAAAATAATGTAAAGAATGCTGAAAACCAAATTGTAACTTACTGTCACAACCAAGTAGGCGCTGTGAAAGTTGTTTACGATCAATTTGCAGCTTTGGTTGGTCAAAGTTCTAATTATGTAATGCCGGGAGAGGAGATTGAAATAACTGCCGGAGTTGGTGCATATAGTGCAGCAGCGAAACCTACTATCTCAATCAACGGAGCAGCCGCAAGTGTAGGTCCTGATGGGCGTGCAGTGAGTAAATTCCAGGCTTCGGGAGGCGGCGCACGATCAGTACCTGTTAAAGTAACTTATACAAAGCCTGACGGAACTACTGAAACCAAAAGTTTTGATGTAAAGTACACTGTAGGAACTCCAGGTGGCGCTGCTGTGATGTTGGATAAAATGAATGTGTTTTACATAGGAGTTGATAATCCAGTGACAATAGGATCACCAACGGGTTGGGATAAAACAAATGTTTCTATGTCAGGTGGCAGTATAACCCAAACAGGCGGTTCTAATAGAATAGTAAGGGTTAGTGCTGTTGGTCCAGCTTCTATTTCTGTTGTTGCTAATGGAAAATCTAGTCAATTTTCATTTAGAGTGAAAAGAATTCCTGATCCTGTTTTTAAAGTAGGCTCTGGTAAAGCAAGGGTACCGGCAGTAGAATTTAAAAACCAACAGTTTTGTAGGGCGGATTTACTTGGTTTTGACTTTGACTTAAGGTATAGTGTTGTAAGTGCTACTGTATTTTTTGGAGGTACAGGATTTCCAAATCCTGTACAAGGGACAATTAGTGGTAATAGCCTTGCAGGCATTCAAGCTTTAATGCAGAGATGTGGTCCTGGGTCATCTATAGCTTTTACCGGTATTAAGGTGTCAGGTCCAGACGGTGTTCGATCTATTGATGAAGCTAGTATTTCATTATACTAATAAAATATCCTATTATGAATAAGCAATTTTTTAAGTATCTATTTCTTTTGGTTTTTATCACAGGATTCTCCACTGTGGTTAATGCTCAAAAAAAGAAATCTACAAAAGGTAAAGCTCCTGCTAAGCGCTCTTCTACGAGAAGAACAACTAAAAATAAAACAACAGCTAACATTCAAGGCGCAACTGCATCTGCTGATAGTGCAATAGTTGCATCTGTAGCTGCGGGAGATACATTGCCTATAAAAAAAGTAGCAAAGTCTCTACGTAGAGATGCAGCAGTAGATGATGATGCCATAAGAGATAGAACTCCTTTAGCATACGAAAATCTCCGTGCAGACGATGCTGTTTATCGGCACAAAATATGGCGTGAGATTGATACTAGAGAAAAAATAAATTTACCATTTAGATATGCTGCAGATCAAGATAATGGTAACCAACGTTTTATTTCAATTTTATTACAAGCAATACAAGATAGTGCAGTTACTGTTTTTAATAGTATTGATGATCGATTTACAACTCCTATGACGACATCTGAAGTGGCTGCAGTTGTGGCTGGGGCTGAAGTTCCAGTGCCAATCACTGATAGTCTTGGCAATGTAACAGGAACAAAAATGATGAGGAACGAAATTAATCTTGATTCCATTTACAAATTTCGTATAAAAGAAGAAGTTGTATTTGATAAAGAAAGTTCTAGATTATTTTTCAGGATATTAGGTATTGCCCCTGTAAAAAGGTTAATTACTCCTCAGGGAATTGATTTTGGTGAAACGGAAATTTTTTGGGTCTACTATCCTGATATGCGTGAGATTTTTGCAAAATATGAGGTTTACAATGGAAAAAACTTCGGTGCACGTATGAGTTGGGAGGAACTTTTTGAAAGCCGTATGTTTTATGGTCGTATTATAAAAAGTACTATCGATAACCCTTACGATCAGTTCATTAAGAATTATAAAGGATTAAGCGAAAATACAATTCTTCAATTACTGGAAGGTGAAAACATTAAAGAAAAGATATTCAATTATGAGCAGGATTTGTGGAGCTATTAATTAATTAGATATAAGATTTTAGATATTAGACTAAAGAAAAAGTCCTTCGAAAATTCGAAGGGCTTTTTCTTTTATTATATGACATCCTTAGTATTGTTAGTTTATGTCATCCCACAAAAGATCTTTTCCAAATTGAATCTAATACTCATTATTCATCAACTGAAATCAAGGGCTATATCAGAATTCTTGAATTTAAATTTGTCCCAATCCATATACACATAAACTGAATATT